>SMTZ1_10003721_pt1 | contig 18000 bp, 13 predicted proteins | sample DeeMarSWOR136_30_FD_25667 | JGI IMG/M metagenome (IMG submission 25667)
CAATTCTGCTCATATTTTCGCTCCCCCCACCCTTCGGCACCACCCAGATCTTTATCTTATCTCCGGGCACGACGCGCACATGGATAACGGCCGGCGTGTTATCCCCGGTGTTCACCCTCTTGAGGGGATCGCCGAGTGCGGACTTGCGGAGGTACCCTTCGGTATAACCTTTTCTTACCCCTTCGTTAACTGCAGCTTCAAGGTCTCCCCCAACAACGTGGACCTCCTGCCCCAGTTCGATAAAGACGACTGCGAGCCCTGTATCCTGGCAAATCGGCATCTTCTCGGTGCGACCGATCTCTGCATTCTCGAGAATCTGCCTGAGAATCTCCTTCCCTACCGGAGACTCTTCCTTCTTGAGCCCGCCCTGGAGTGCTCTCAGGACATCCTCGCCGAGCTCGTAGTTCGACTCCATCGACAGGCGAGCGATCTCCTCAGTAATTGTTCCCGCATCGATCTCTCTCATCTCACTCCTCACTTTCGCAGGAATACGCTCTGCATTCTTCAACAAACGTGATTGGACTCGGACCTATTCAGCATATTAGCATCCGGAAGGCTACAGAGCCGGTTCGAGAACGACAACCTTTCTCTCCGCTGGAATGTCTGCCTTCGTGATCGTGATTTCACTCCCACCGGTCTCCTCCACGTTTTCCATCAAACTGGTGAATTCCTCGACCGGCTTGATCGGAAAATTAACCTTATCCGTCTTGAAATGCATCGGGATGATGAGCTTCGGCTCGATCGCAGCAACAATCACATCAGCGGCCGTCCTCGCATCGATGGTGAAGTGCCCTCCCACAGGTATGAGAACAACATCCACTCCTTTCAACGCTTTGATCTCCTCCGCCGAGAGAGCATGTCCGAGATCTCCCAGGTGAGCAATCTTCATCCCCTCAACCTCGATCACGGCCAAGAGATTCTTGCCTCTCTCGGACCCCTTGCTTTCATCGTGGAATGTGGGGACTGTTGCGATCTTCACCCCTTCGAAGTCGAACTCCCCGGTGCGATCGACGACCTTCCGAGCCTTCGATGTAACACTGTCACAGCAGTGATCTGCATGATCGTGGCTGACGACCGCGAGATCGTATGCCCCCGTTATCGGACCGTACGCCAGTGCCCCATCGTAGGCACCAGATTCGTACGGATCAAAAACCACCTTTTTTCCGTCCTCGAGAGACAGCTCGAAGGCTGCATGTCCCAGGTACCTGATCTTCATTGGCTCACCCCCCTAAAAAATGGAGAACCTTATCGGAACAATCACGGTTCCGGGTTCTCCATAGTTAACCGTCATATGCATCCAGAATCGTCAGTGGGTGTAAACACTCACTCTCTTCTTCGCCTTGCCGAGACGCTCGTACTTTACGATGCCGTCGACGAGAGCGTAGAGGGTGTCGTCGCCACCTTTGCCCACGTTCGCGCCGGGATGGATCTTGGTACCCCGTTGGCGGATGAGGATGGTGCCCGCTGTAACTATCTGACCGGCGTGCCTCTTGACACCGAGCCTCTTGGCATTGCTGTCGCGGCCGTTTTTTGAACTTCCTACTCCCTTTTTATGCGCCATATCTCTCAGAGCTCCTTGAACTGACTGCCAGTTGCTATGACGATATCTCCTTGACCCTTAAAAGTGTATAACCCTGGCGGTGTCCCTTCTTTCTGCGGTAGTCCTTCCGCCGTTTCATCTTGAAGACCATGATCTTCTTCTCTTTCCCGTGCTCCAGAACCTCCGCCGTGACCTTGATATCTTCCAGGCGCGGTCGCCCGATTCTGACATCATCACCATTCGCATAGATGAGTACATCGTCACACTGGATGACGCTTCCGGCTTCTACATCGAGGTGGGGAACCCGGACGCTCTCACCCGGTCTCATCATAAACTGTTTTCCAGCCAACCGTACGACCGCGTACACGTATCTGCTCCTCCTATAATTTAAAAAGGAGTTATATTGATAACAAACGAAAAGGTCCACGTCAAGGGTAAAAAGGATTCATACGGCTCGGACAACCACTGTCACGATGCCGTAGAGACCCAGTTGGGCTCTTGCCTGATTCTATACACCAGCTGGATCCCTACCTCAGCAGCACCATTCGCTTCGTCTCGATATAATCCCTGGCCTCCATCCGGTAGAAGTAGACTCCAGAGGCCACCTGTCTCCCTGCGTTATCCCTCCCGTTCCAGATCGCTTCATGGATGCCCCGTTCCTGGGGCTTGTCGACGAGTGTTCTGACCAGTCTTCCGGTGACATCGAATATCTTCAGGCTCACACGGCAATCGACCGGTATCTGGTAGTTAATCGTCGTGTTCGGGTTGAACGGGTTCGGATAGTTCTGGATGAGCTTGAAGGAGGTGACGCCGGGGACCTCCGAGCCTGTGGCCTCGGGATCGAGCATCAAGCTGTCGAGTACCTGGCGCTGGTTGAGACAGGCGTCCTCGTAGCTGATCGTCAGGTATACCTTGAAGGGCCCGCCAGGATGCCCCGTCAGATCGAGCGTGTACGTGTCTCCGCCGAGCGAGCTGTCCCCTTCTGCAATATACCCGTAATCGCATGTGGGATCGGGAATCGTCAGCCATGCCAAATTTTCGGACATCGCGGCATCGACGGCGAAGGCGTCACCCGGTCCGGCATTCTCAAGCTTAACCTGGATTTCCCATATGGGATCCGTCCACAAGACTTCATGATAACTGACTGGAGAAACAGCCGGCTTAGCACATTCCGGCACCGTCGCCCAGTCAGAACCGAAGGAGATGTAGCAGCGGCGGTCGCTGAGCCCGAGATTGATGGAGTCAGGCGGCGTATTGCCAACGCATTCAGTTGGGCATAATCCTGATCGAATATCTCTACAATGCTCCGCGAAACCTCCGGCGCTCCGCAGTCAGGTCCGAGATCCGGTGCATGCTCAAACATCACATCAGGTACCGAAGCACGGTTTACGACCTCCACCCAGTACCTGGTTAACTGGAGCGTTACGAGATCGACGTACTCTGTTCCAATAATCTCGATATCCAACATCGGTACATCGTAGCAGTGCGGGAGGACCCTGCCGCGGATCGCGACATCACCATACCCTCCGGCACCTTGGTCATACCAGGTTGTCCCGTTATCACTGGCGAACGTCTTACCCGTCTCCATCGGCCCGCGCGAGTCCACCGGGAAGGGCCAGTTGAAGGTGGGAGTCTGAAACCGTATCGCGATATAGATCGGATCCCCGGTTGTCACAGTGGGTGGTGAGGGAAGGCTGATACTGTAATAGCCCGCCTCCGCCACGGTATCGGAGACGGGACCGGCGATGAGGTTGGAGAGGCTGCCGGCGGTGAAATCGTCATACACGTAGATCGTGTACGTGGTGGGGCTGCCACCGGCCCAGAAATCGACCGCGTGCAGATCTCCAGTCCATATCGGTGTCACCTTCACCATTCCCCAGTCGTCATAGTCATACGGCAAGAAGGTGTAAGACGTGGTCCACCCGTACTCATCGTAGAAGTACATCTTCTCTCGGTCATCGATAAACTTGTAATCGGTTATCACATTCGTGTAGTATCCGATTTTCGCGTTATTGTACTGAATGTAAAAATATCCGTTGTCCCCCCAACCGGTACCCCAGGAGTTCTTTACAATCCAACCACCGTTCCCGCCGCACATATCGTCGTCCCATCCCACGATGAGCACGGCATGGTCCGGGTCCTCTGACCCCGTATATGTCAAACAGTAACTCCCGTCGTAACTCGAGAAACCGCCGAAACCACTGTACATGGCCGTATAAACTGGGCCGTGGTCCATAAGGGCATGTTTGATGGTTGTCACATCGTTGGCGATAAGCCGCCACTCGGTTACCTGATTTTTAAATGCGCAGGAAGGATTTACACACGAAATACTCGGGCAGCTGCCCGGATACGAATCGCAGGCCTCCAGAACCGATGCCAGTTGCGTCAGATAGTTCGTCGTAATATATGCGTTTGCTCCGGTCATACAGCTGTATCCATAATCGTCATAGAAGAAGTTGGGTGCACAGGCGACGACGTTGTGCTCTGAATAATCGCGGGTAAGCATCTGGTTGATGAGCACCTTCGATTCCAGATCAGCAATCGCGGCAAATGCCCAACATGTGTTGTACGGATTCTGGTTCTTAACCGGTGTCACACCACCGAGGGTCCGCCAGTCCCACGAAGAAGGGGGTGGCTGAAGAGACCCGAGATACGCTGGAGGTTTAATATGACTCAGGTCGAGTGCAGGCGGAATAAATCCACGCCCCTCGATCTCTTCCGCCCGATAAACCTTTTCCGGAGCTTTTTCCTGTTCTTGAGCCAACAGATCTCCTGCATATATAGACACGGCAAAAGCAACACTTATGAGAACGAGGAGCAACCTGCATCTTTTCATAACCTACCCACCTCTCTGACTGAGAACAAGAAAGAGATCATAGAACTACAACTCAATGAGCATAAATAGGATACCACACTTACCGCGTGTACGTCAACACTCTCTTTCCATTACTGAAAAGGGATAGATACTGTTAACGTTTATCAATACGTATCTACTAAACTTTATTAAATCGCTTGGATTATGAGACCTCAACAACCGAGTCTTTCAACAATCCTATTTACTCAAAAGAGAGACGTACTACCTCAGCAGCACCATTCGCTTCGTCTCGACAAAGGTGCCGGTCTGGATCCGGTAGAAGTAGATCCCTGAAGCGAGCTGTCTCCCTGCGGTATCCCTGCCGTCCCAGATAATCGTATGCCGTCCCCGATTCTTGTGATCATCGACGAGGGTTCTCACCAGGCGGCCGGAGACATCGTAGATCCTGAGGCTCACATGGCAGCCAACCGGTATCTGGTAGTTTATTCTCGTATACGGGTTGAACGGATTCGGATAGTTCTGAACCAGTTCGAAGGTGGTAACCTTTGCCATCTCCAATCCGGTGGCTTCGGGATCGAGATCCAGGTTTTCACCCACCATGTACGTCGTACAGCAGGAATCTACGGGTGAGAGCATCAGTTTGATTCTGAATGAACCGCCATGGTAGTTTGTCAGATCGAGTGTGTACGAATCTGTGCCTCCATGTGATGAGGATCCTTCGGGAATATCTCCATAGCTGCAGACCGGATCGGGTATCGTCAGCCAGCCCAAATCCTCATCCATCGTCCCGTGGACGTTAAAGGCAGTACCGGGACCTGCATTGTGTACCTCCACCTGTATCTCCCAGAGTGGATCGACCCAGGAAACCTCCGTATAACTCCCTACGGATACAACCGGCTGTTCACATGTCGGTACCGGTACCGGCACGAGGTTAGAAGTAAGGATCCTATTACAGCGCCTATCCCATAATTTGATGTAGACATGAGTGGGAGGGGGTTCACACCAGTGCACCGTAAACCAGATACCTTCGAGCTCACTCGAAGAGGTAAGGCTACAGAATCCGTTGAGCTTCTCATCGAGCTGATCGTACACGTCTACCCATGTCCGTGATGCATTCGGATTTGCGCCGCACGGCGGAAGATCGGGAGCCACTTCGAAGAGAACATCGGGATATTGAGACCAATTGGTAACCCTCATCCAGTAATATGTAACAAGGTTACCCCCAACCTCAGTACGTTCCCACCCGGTCATCTCGAGATCCGGTGGCTGCAGGTTCGGATAGCAGTTCGGGAGGACTCTGCCACGGATCCCCACATCCCCATACTCCGTGCCCCCGTGATCCTGGGCAATCCAGTCTATCCCATCCGGGCTCATGAAGCTCCTGTTCATCCCCATGGGACCGTGTTTATCGAGTGCAACTCCCGCCCCGCACGGAATGCCCAAGTCTATAAACCTGACCGCGATGTAGACCGGATCACCGGTGGTCACGGGAACGGAGGATGGGAGATCGATGCTGTAGTAGCCGGCATGCAGGAGCGTATCCTCGACGGCAGCTGGGAGAAGAGGGTTAGTCAGGCTACCGCCGATGAAATCGTCGAACATGTGTATCTCGTAACTCATCAAGCTTATGGGAATCCAGAGGTCTACCGCATAAAGATCTCCACTCCATATTGGTGTGATCTCAACCATACCCCAGATATCGCAGTCGCCCGTCCACCCAAGTTCATACCACCACCCGTATTCGTCGTGGAGGTAGACCTTTTCAGTGGGATCATAATCCCTGTAACCTGTTATCGCGCTTGTATTACCTATATCCGCATGCCCATACCCGATGTAGAAATAACCGTCATCACCCCAGTCGACTCCGTAGGAGTTCTTCACAATCCAGCCACCATCTCCGTCACAGTAGTAGTCGTTCCACCCCACAATCAGCACCGCATGGTCGGCCCCTGCTCCTCCCGGATAATCTATGCAGTATGTGCCGTCGTAGTCCACAAACTCATCCCAGATACACATTGCGCACATCGTGGCGTACAGGGGACCATAGTCCATGAGGGCATTTTTTATGGTGGTAACATTGCTACCGAGGATCTTCCACTCTGTCACAAGCTTATGGTAGGTGCAGGCTGGATTTATACACGAGATAGCAGGACAACTACCGGGATAGGGATCGCAACCCTCGTTCACTGATCCCAACTGAGCCCAGTAACTGACAGCAAACCGCGCATTACCGCCGGTATAGCAGCTGTATTCACCTAAGTCATAGAACGGATTACCTGCACATGCAACGACGTTGTGCTCTGAGTAATCGGGGGAAAGCCCTTCGTTTATCACGAGCCTTGATTCCAGATCAGCGACCGCCGCAAATGCCCAGCAGGTCTCATAGTCGAGCTGGTCTTTTATTGATGTGACACCGCCCAAAGCACGCCAATCCCACGCTGTCGGTGGGGGTTGGAGAGTCCTGAGAACCTCATCTGGGAGCTCGAAGCGGCTCCAATCGGCAGGTACTGGGATATACCCGCGGCCTCTCTTGGGTTGCTCCTCTTCTTCCTTGTCCGTTACCGCTGGTCTCTGTGCCCAGAGCTCACCGGCGCAAAGGTTCATAACTATTACTGCGATGATCAATCCCGCGAACAATCTCAATACTCTCACGGATCAACCCCCTCGATGCATACATGTGCTATGGCAAACCGATACATACGACAATGGACAAAATGTAGCGGAGATTGATATTTGTTTAATCCCGCTGCACTAAGTCTGCCTCGACTGATGCAGGCATATATCGAGACGTCTTCTACGTTGGATCTTCTCATCCCCTAGCCTAATGATGGTGCTCTCCCGCCCCTATCGGAGGGATATAGCCATCAACCTAAGCCTTTGACCTCACACAGGATAACATAATTTTAAAGGACCAGTCAACGTAATTTTCTATTATCTTAAAAAGATAACAGCTTTTATAAAAATACCATTGTACATGCTTCCACACCATGCTCTCCGTCGTTAAGGAGCCAGAAATAGTAAAGGGAGAGGCATTTCACCTCTCCCTTCGCTCTTTTTACAGGAGTATCCTTAAAATATAGAAGTGCGATCTTACAGATGTGATATTCTGTATTACGAAAAGATGCCTTCTCTCCTATGCAGCTCCCTCTGTGACCATATGCACCGACCGCTGGGGGAACGGAATCTCGATACCGTTGGCGTCGAATTCTTCCTTGACCTTGCGGGTGATATCGAACTTCACTCCCCAGTAATCTTCCTTCTTCACCCAGGGACGGACCACGAAGTTCACGCTCGAATCGGCAAGCTCGGCAACCGCGATCTGAGGCGCAGGCTCGGGTAGAACCCTGTCATCTTCCTTCAAAATTCTTGAAATAATATCGTACGCCTTCTGTATGGAGGAGGTATAACCGATCCCGAACTCTAAATCCACCCTCCGTGTGTCGTAGCCGGTAATGTTCTTGATCACATCACCGTAAATCTTACCGTTCGGCACGATGACTTTGATATTGTCCGGTGTTGCAAGAACGGTGTTAAAGAGGCGGATCTCCTTTACCGAGCCGGCAACGCCTGCCGCATCGATGAAATCACCCACTCGGTAAGGGTGAAATAGGAGGATCAAAATCCCGGCGGCGAAATTGCCCAGTGATCCCTGGAGGGCAAAGCCAATTGCGAACCCTGCCGCTCCCAGTATGGCCACAAACGATGCTGTCTGTACTCCGAATTTCGCCAGCGCCGCGACCACGGTGAAGACCATGATCAGGACGAAGACGAGGCTCCTGACGAAGGAGACGATCGACTCTTCTGTCTTCGATTTCCTCAAAAGCTTCGCGACGAGATTGCGCCCGATCCCGGCAGCGATTCGACCGACGATCAGGATGACAATCGCACCGACGATCTTCAAACCGTAGGTCGTGGCGAAGGCAACGAGTTGCTCCATGAACGTTTCCATGGAACCTCCCCTCTACGTAAAAGGTGGCAAACAACCTGACAGGAAAGATTGTCAATACTACCAAGTCCCCCTCGCTGTCAAGCCTAAATTGTAATGATTAGCGATTATGCGAACTCGGTTTTGAGGTTACGGGTGCCGTCGAGCGAGTATATCTCGATTTCTTCACGGTGCATACGGGGATCATCGATAATCTCGACCTGAATATGATATCTGTGTGCAAGCTCCCGGATGTTATCATCTCGCTCCTCGCGCAGAAAGATGCCCAACACCGGATTCAACCTGAACTGTATACCACGCTCCCTCTTGAGAGAACCGATACGTCTTATCCAGTGTTCGATTTTCATAGCCATGGATTCAAAGCTCAAGACCTTCCCACTCCCCGCACAGTATGGGCATTCCTCACTGTAGTAATGGAGGAGGCTCGGACGTACACGCTTCCGGCTGACCTCGACGAGACCGAGCTCGCTGATTGGTGAAACCCTCGCATGCGATCTATCCTTTCTCAGGGCGTTCCGGAACTCGTTGTAGACCTTTCTCCGATTCTCCTCCTTCTCCATATCGATGAAGTCAACGACGATGATACCGCCAATGTCACGGAGCCTCAGTTGTCTCGCGATCTCGTGGGCCGCGATGAGATTCGTCTCGAGTATCGTTTGCTCCTGGTCCTTCTTGCCCGTAAAGCGACCAGTATTCACATCTACCGAAACGAGCGCTTCCGTGTGTTCGATGACGATGTATCCACCCTTTTTCAACCAAATCTTTCGCTCCATGGTTTTCTCGATCCCCCGCTCGATGTCATAGTGATCAAAGATCGGTACCTTGTCCTTGTAAAACGTCACGCGTGATGCGAGGTGAGGCGCAAAAGATCTGAGATACTTCTTCAACCGGTCTGATTCCTCCCTGTTATCGATAATGATCTGATCCACATCCTCAGTGAAGAGGTCTCGGAGGGCAAAGACGGTCAGATCGACGTCTTCATGAATCAGTGTGGGAGGTGTCGCGCGTTCGCTCTTCTCTTGAATCTCCTTCCAGTGCTTCTCCAAATACTTCACGTCGTCTCTAACCTGCTCGGCGGTTACTCCATACCCAGCAGTCCTCACGATCACAGCAGTCCCCTTCGGGCGGTACTTCCTGACAATGCCCCTGAGCCGCTGCCTCTCTTTCCGGTTTTCGATCTTCTTGCTGACTCCGATATGATCGAGATTCGGCATGAGTACGGCGTGACGACCCGGAAGCGAAAGCTGCGAGGAGATTCGCGGCCCCTTCGTACCAATCGCCTCCTTCCGCACCTGGACGAGAATCTCCTGACCTTTTTTGAGAAGGTTCTCAATGGGCGGGAACTCTCTGCGTTTCTTGTTACTGAACTCGATCTCTTCATCTTCGAGCAGCTCGGGGTCGATCGAGCCTGTTGCAACATCGCTCACATGAAGGAAAGCGGCCTTCTCATGGCCGATATCGACAAAGGCAGCCTGAATGCCCGGGACGATAGCTGTGACCCGGCCGAGATAGATGTCACCCACGATCCGCCTACTGTCCTCTCGTTCGATAAGAAACTCAACCAGTTCTTCATCCTCGAGAATCGCAATACGTACTTCTCTCAGCGTGTAGTTGATGACGATTCCCTTCCGTATCTTTCCTTGAGCTATCATGTCAGTTTGATCAAAGTAAGTGGATCAACGTACCTGCCTTCGGTTTTATACAGCATCTCAAGTCTTCTCACCCTGACAAGGGTTGCGAGTGACTTCGGTAACACTGCTCCGAGGAGATCTCTGGGTCTCAAGCCCCCCCTCGCACTGAAGGGCATGCTGATTTCAAGAACTCCGTCTGCAGTTCTTTTCACGACGCAACTTTCGCAGATACGATCCCTGCCTTTCTTATCCTTCACCGGGACATGTTCACGAAATATCAAAGACAGCATCTCCTCCGCATAACGCCCAGGATGAGGGAGCAGCAGTAATTTCCCCATTTCTTCCGCATTGAATTCGCGAATTTCTTTCCATGCCGGAAGAGAATACCACATTTCTGGTTTATTGAACAATCGTTCTCTGTCCCACTCTTCAGATTTGAGTGCCAACGCGATGAGATCGAAAAACAGCTGGTAGCGGAACAGCGCCTCCTCCGGAAGTTTACCCATCCTCCTCGTAAACGGTCCACCGCACTCTATCACCTGTATGCCCTCAGGGAGTGCACCATTGAAGGATCCGGACGATACCGGCACCTTCTCGGCGAGCTCGACATCGAAGAACTCTCGCAGCCCTTCCATTCCCACAGGGAGGGAGGGCCCCATCGAGATTCGGGGATGGGGATGAAAACCTTCCGTGAAGCTCAAGGGAAGACCGGAGCAACGAAGGGCACGTTGGATGATGTTGAGCGTTTCGAGATGCGAGAGAAAACGCTGGTTACCAACCTTCTCGTATATGCACCGGAAGCGAACCCAGCCGTGTGTATTGCGAGGGGATGCGGCCCCACTGGCTCTGACGATCGACTCCGATCCTTCCTCTTCACCTGGTAACGATCCTCCAGACCGTAGATCCTCATCCTGCCTGCCGTCACAAGCACCACAACCGGAACAGTCTCCGTCCCGGCAATCTGGCGTCATCTCTCCCGCGAAGGCCCTCTCTCGCTCCTGGAGAAGGTACTCATGCCTGACGTTTGATGCGAAGTTGGCCCACGGGAGTGGCTCATCAAGGGGACGCGATGCCGTCAAATCTGCAATCTCCAACCCCTCTCCCCCCAGTGCCTTCTCCCAGAGGTCGAACCGGAGCTGGTCACGCCAACCATCGAAACGGCAACCCAGCCGATAAGCCTTGAGCAGGACTGGCCAGAGCTTCCTGTCTCCCCTCGCCAGCAAACCCTCGAGAATGCTGAGGGCCGGGGTCCGAAGGCTCAGCTGGATGCGTTTGCTGCGCATCCTCTCTGAGAGAAACTTCTGTTTCTCGAGAAGCTCATCCATCGGGCACTGTCGTTCCCATTGGAACGGAGTATGGGGCTTCGGAACAAACGGCGAGATTGAAACACCGAGCGTGAATCTCCCCGCCGGCCGAGGGAGCTCGAGGATCTTTCGCGTCAGGTCCACGATCCCCGAGAGATCCTCCTCCGTCTCAGTGGGTAAACCGATCATGAAGTAGAGCTTGATACCCTGCCATCCCCCTTCAATAATGAGTCGACAGCCTTCCAGGATTTCTCCCTCAGTCATTCCCTTGTTGATGAAACGCCGTAGTCTCTCGGTTCCCGCTTCGGGCGCAATGGTGAAACCACTTCTCCTGACGAGAGAGGAAGCAGTGACGATACGCTCCGTTATGGTCTCCGGGCGGAGGCTGGGCAGGGAGAGGGAAACATGCCGCCCCTCGAGCTCGGGTGTGAGTTTCTCGAGCAGCTCATCGAGGCAGGAGTAGTCGGATGTCGAGAGGGAGAGAAGTGATACCTGATCCCACCCGCTCGCATCGAGCCCGTCGCATGCCGCTTCAACGATTTCACGTACAGCGCGCTCCCGGCGTGGACGGTGCATCATACCGGCGTGGCAAAAGCGGCATCCGCGCGTACAGCCTCTCATGATCTCCACGGTGAGCCTATCATGCACGATACTTGCCGACGGGACGATCGGACGACGGATCAGGTCACCGCGGCGGAGGCGGTACGTGCGAGTGATGGCCGAAGGAGAGACGCCATCAACGTAAACTCCCGTAATACCGGCGAGCAATTCCCTCTTCGTTTCCCGTCGAGTGCCTGAACTCTTCAGCGTTCGCAGTACTTCGACAGCCTCAGGCAGCGACTCTTCGCCGTCACCGAGAAACACCGCATCGACCGCCCCAAGAAAGGGAAGCGGATTCGAGCAGCAGGGACCACCGGCCACAACGATTGGATCATCCTCGCGACGCTCTGTAGCCTCAACGGGCAGCCCGGTGAGATCCAGGATCATCATCAGGTTCGTATAGTGGAGCTCGTAGATGACAGAGAATCCGATCAGATCAAAGGCATGTGCCGGCGTTCCGGTCTGATACGATCGGAAGGGCTCATCGCAGTTCCGCATCCTTTCCTCCATATCGGGCCATGGTGCGAACGCCATCTCGACTTTCACACCGTCCATGTCCGCGAGCCTGTGATAGAGAAAGCGAATTCCCTGATAAGACATCCCTATCTCGTAGGTATCCGGAAAGACCAGGAGGACATTGAAGCAACCGTCACGAAATCCCTCCGACGAGAGGTTTAACTCGCTGTCAATGTATCTGGATGGCTTCTGAACGTGAGGTAGAATTGCGTCATATGTAAGGCTGGCCGGCAAGCGTTTCGTCACCTCTTACAAACTCACCATTCCCCACCTGAACTTCATGCCCTACAGATAGAGTATCGTTGAGATCCGGAATCATCTCGAACCCTTTGACTCTTCCTTTGCCTCCAATCCCTCTCCACAACCCGAAGTACCTTCGAAGACATCCTTCTGGAAGTCCCTCTCCTGCCCGATGGGGTAATCTCCGCTGAAGCACGCCACGCAGTAGTTCTCGGGATCATCCACACAGGACAGTAATCCTTCGAGTGAGAGATACTTGAGGCTGTCTACACCGAGGTAATCCTGTATCATATCTACCGTATGGCTGGAGGCGATCAACTCGCCACGGGTGGGCGTATCGATACCGTAGTAGCATGAATGCCGGATCGGTGGAGAACCGATTCTCAGGTGAACCTTGGCAGCACCCGCATGGCGGAGGAGCGATACGAGCTTCCTCATCGTTGACCCTCGTACAATCGAATCATCCACCACCACGACGCTCCGTCCCCTGAGGACGCCGCGGACTGGGTTGAACTTGATTCTCACATCCCAATCACGCACCGTCTGCCTCGGCTCGATGAACGTTCTTCCCACGTAGTGATTCCGGATCAGACCAAGCTCGTACGGAATGCCAGATATCTCCGAATAACCGAGCGCTATCGTATTACTCGAATCCGGTACGGCTATGACGATTTCTGCATCGGCGGGCGATTCCTCGGCCAATCTCCTCCCCAGCTGCCTCCGTACCTTGTCCACGTTCTGGCCGAACACCCTGCTGTCGGGCCGTGAAAAGTATATGAACTCAAAGATGCACCGAGAGAGGTGCGTCGCGGGCTCGGCAAAGCGGACGCATTTCAGACCACTCCTGCTGACAACACACATCTCACCCGGCTCGACCTCACGTTCGTACATTGCACCGATGATGTCGAAGGCGCAGCTTTCCGAGGCAAACACGTAGGCATCGTCGAGCATTCCGAAGCACAGGGGTCTGAAGCCGTGCGGATCGCGGGCAGCGATCACCTTCTCCTTTGTCAGAAAGACGAGCGAGTACGCACCCTCCACCTTCTCGAAGGCCTCGACTATCATATCCTCGAGCGTTTCCTTACTGCTGCGCGCGATGAGGTGGAGGATTACCTCGCTGTCCATCGTGCTCCGGAAGATCGAACCACCGTGTTCCATCTTTCTCCTGAGCTCAACCGCATTGACGAGGTTACCGTTATGAGCGACAGCGATCTTTCCGATCTTGCAATCTACGAGAAACGGCTGGATGTTCACGTGATGTGTCAGGCCCGTCGTCGAGTACCTGTTATGCCCGATTGCCAGATAACCCTCGAGACCGGATATGACCTCTGCCGAGAAAACCTTTGATACCAGACCGAGACCTTTATACTCGAGCACGCGGGTACCATCGGATGCGATGATACCGGTCGCCTCCTGTCCTCGATGCTGGAGGGCGTACAGTCCAAGGTGTGCGAGCTGAGATGCATCCTGGCTTCCGTATATTCCGAAAACGGCACAATCCTCTTTCATGCCTGTTACACCCTCTTTCGGGCAGGATTTATCCCGGCGGTGCCCACCCTGCCCTTCGGATCGTTCCTCTCCTTCTCCAGTCGAGTCGAAGAGATGATCTCGAAGCCCTGATAGTGAGGATTGAGCAGCAGTCCCTCTCTTCTCGACCGCGTGATGATTATCTCTTTGATCCTTTTTGCGGCTTCATCCTCGTTTCTCCCACGAATTATCACCCTCCATACTTCCCCCGCTTTCAGGTCGGAAACGGAAACTGCCTTTAACCTGGCGTTCAGTCTTTTCTTAAAACCCTCTTCACGATTTGAATGGAGTTCCCGTACGAGACAATCGAACGAAAAAATCCCCCCCCTCTCCGATTGATGCTTTGCTGCTACATTCATGGGAAAATCTTTCTCCAGAACGAGATCACCCGTCGAACCGCCCCCCTCAACGATGAGCCGGTACAGATGTTTATTCTGGTTTGTAAACGCGCTATCCATCCTCACCACCCGATCGATCTCGCTGAGAATTGTCATTCCATCACTTCCCTCCGCATCCATTCCCCAGTACGAGTAGTGGACGAGCCCCCGGAGGTCGTCCCCCAGCTCGAGCTTCTCTACGAGTGTCATCCACGCTGTCTGGGAAACCAGATCGACGACCTTGAGCCTCACCCACAACTCTACCCGGGCTTTCACTTCACTCCTTCCCTCGATAGGACTGCGGCGAAGAACCTTCTTCCCGGCCCTTCCATCTCCATCTTCGAGACATCTCCTGCGGCCCTCCACCTTTTTCTTCCCCATGAACCGAGCAGATCCTCCGGCACCTGCCTCAGCCACGACGCCCTCTCTGGGTGGGGCATCATGGCCAGGACGTTCCCCTCAGGATTGCAGACACCTGCCATATTCTCGAGAGAACCGTTCGGATTCAATGGAAATAAGTCATCAACTTCTCCTCGACTGCTGCAGTACCGGAGGGCTATCTGGCCGTTCTGTTTCATTTCTTCGAGTATATCCATGTCCTCGGTAACGAAGCGCCCCTCGGCATGAGCGACAGGTATCGGGATGATCTCTCCGGTGCCGAAGGCAGTTGTCCAGATACACCTGCTATCCTCATTCCTCAGGAATACCCAGTTGCAGTAGTACCCCTCACGGTCCATCATGACGTTTGGAGCGAGTGCGAGATCGACGCGCTCCCAGTGGATGCCCGGTATCAAACCGGATTCGACCAGGACCTGTGCACCGTTACAGATTCCCAGTACGGGACGTCCTTTCCGAGCCAGCTCGCTCACTTTATCCATAATGCGATCTTTGGCCGCAACGACACCGGCCCTGATCCTGTCCTGGTATGAGAAACCTCCGGGAAGTATCACTGCCATACATTCTTCGAGCAGTTCGGGATTCTCATTCCATCGGAAGAGATCTGCATCGAGTCCTACCGATCTGACCGCTGCGGCGGTTTCGTACTCACAGTTCACACCGGGAAACTGTATGATCGCTACCGTGTCCTTGAAGGTGTCAGCCACTCATGCTCCTTTCAGGCCCGCATTACGCTGGGAATGAGAAGAAATCTGTGCAGATCAACACGAGTGGGACCATCGGCATATCCACGCATTTCTTCGGTTTTCACACCTCTCCCCATTCCTCGATGCCGAATATCTTCCGGCAACCGGTCATAAACAGCGAGCGGAGTTCATCCAACTCCCATATTGCGAGCCTTGTGCCCCCGGAGATGACCTCCAGTCTCGACCGCGGAACAAGACTCCCCAGTTTGAAGAGCCTCACACGGTTCCTGGTGCACAGGGCCAGAACGTCCCGATCCTTGCTGGCCGGGAGCTCGACGATAAAACCGCCCGTTTCAGAAAAGAGAACCTTCTCGGGGGGGAGCTTGCATGAGGCGAGCTCGTCTACATCGAGCGTAACTCCGAGTTTCCCGCGACCATCGCCCCCCAGAGCCATCTCGGCCAGTGCGGTGAGCAATCCACCCTGGCTGATATCGTGACACGCCCTGATCCATCCCAATCGATGCATTTCGATAATGGAGGAGATCTGTCGCCTCTCCCGAATGAAATCCGCACTCGGCACATGAGCCCCGAGCGTTCCGAGAATCGTGCGGTAATACTCGCTGCCGCCCAGTTCATCACGGGGTTCTCCTACCAGATAGATGATGTCTCCTTCCTCCTTCCACTGGATGGATCGGCACATGGAATAATCCTTCACCACTCCAACGCAGGCAATGATCGGTGAAGGAGGCACCGCCTTTCCACTCTCACCCTGGTTGTAAAAGCTCACGTTCCCCGAGACGACCGGCATGGGGTGACCCTCGTGGGAGAGGAGCCCGATCCCTCGACACGCATCACCGATCCCCCGAACCCCTTCCGTGAACTCCCAGAACACCTCCTCGACCTCCGGGTTCCCGTAATTCAGGCAATCGGTTATCGTTGAGGGGACCGCACCGACCGCGGCAATATTCCTGGCCGCCTCACAGACAGCGAGTGCACCGCCCTGGTACGGATCGACCATCCCGTAGAACGGGTTGCCGTCGACCGTGAATGCTAAACCCACCTTGGTACCGGGAAGGGGAGCAATAACACCCGCATCAGCCTCACCGGGTCTGAGAACCGCCCTTCCCTGCACCTCGGAGTCGTACCTTCGAAAGACGTAGTTCTTCGATGCAATATTCGGTGATGAAAGGAGCCGCAGGAAATCCTCCTGGAGTGACCGCCCCGGCTTGAGCTGGGGCTCCTGGAAGAGCTTTCTCCTCGGCCTCTTTGCCCTGTCGTACGAGATGCCAGTGGTGATGACATCGACGGGGGCCTCGCACACGATATTCCCCTTGCTCTCGATCCGGTATATGGACTCCTTCGTCACCTCACCGATCACCACCGCCCCCGCGCCGTGATAGAGATGGGGGAGCTCGAAATCCTCGTTGTATATCTTGAGAACATCCTCGACGATCTCCTGGGGAATGGAGAGGCAGTAGCGTTCCTGGGTCTCCGAACACGATATGACGGCTGGCGGGTAATGCCCTGTCGCCAGGTTCACCTTGTCGAGATCGATCCTCACACCGAAGCCTCCCGCATGGGCCATTTCCGATGTGGCGCAGGATATCCCCCCGGCTCCGAGGTCCTTGAAGCCGATCGCACACTCCTCTCTCTCGGCGAGCTCGAGCACTTTGCGGTTCGCTTCGCTCAGCACTCTCTTGAGGAAGGGATCAGGAACCTGGACGGCTCCCCGGTTCGCCTCCTCCTCGCCGGCCAGATCTTCGGAGGCAAATGCGGCCCCGCCGAACCCGGAATCGTCGGTCGGTTTGCCCACCAGGACCATGGCGTACGGTTTCATGCCGGCTTCGGCAGGCACCCTGCTCCTGAGAATCCTCGATTCCCTGACGATGCCGACGGCAACCACATTGACGAGGCAGTTCTCATCATACCCCGCATCGAAAACGATATCGCCGCCCAGATTGGGTACCCCGAGTGCATTGCCGTACTGAGCGATACCTTCGACGACACCCTGAGCGATAGATATCGCCTGCTGCCCTCTCGGCCCAGCTGGATCACCGAACCGCAACGGATCGAGTACACCGACGACATCGGCTCCCATACAGTAAACGTCTCGCACGATGCCCCCGATACCGGTTGCCGCTCCTTCCACAGGGAGGAGCTGGGAGGGGTGATTATGGCTCTCATGGGCAATCACGAGGCAGTACCAGTCCCCATCTCCAGCTTCTGCAAAGCGGATGATGCCGGCATCCTCGCCGGGACCGAGAACGACATTCGGTGCCTCTGTCGGCAGGAGAGCTCTCAGAATCTTTCGACTGCTTTTGTAACTGCAGTGCTCGCTCCACATGGTATTGAATATCGTCAGCTCGACGATCGTGGGATCCCTTCCCAGGAGCTCTGCGATTCTGCGAGCCTCGCCGACGGT
>SMTZ1_10004828_pt1 | contig 17999 bp, 12 predicted proteins | sample DeeMarSWOR136_30_FD_25667 | JGI IMG/M metagenome (IMG submission 25667)
TCCCTCACCCGGCGTCGTCAACCCATAAAGCCCTGAGGGAAAAATACAAAGTAAACTCTGCGTGAACCATTATTAGGTCTCAATGCCCATCGCCGCAAGCTTCGTTATCAATCTCACCCTTTTCTATGATGGTACACGTTTCTGGAATTTCTAACAGGGTGAGTTGCACCATGGGGTATATGAGGTTTCCTTCCCATCCCGGTGTTTTTATAGTTTTCAATTAAAAAACGAAAAAAATATTTATTTTTTCGATTTGCTAAAAAAAATTTTTGAATAGGAATATTTTTCGTTATCGGGGTTAAGCGGGGGAACTTGTTGTGTATGGGTGAAAAGAGTGAAGATGTCAAGTTGGAATTTTGGGGAGTGTAGAAAGAGGAGGAAGTTTGTAAATCGCTGTCATTTTTGCCTGTGTTAAACAGTGTTATGTTGCGGGGGCCGGGGACATCCAGAAAAGTTCAAGATTAAAAACGAAATTTGTCGATGCATCTTGTTAGATTGGATTAAAAAGGTGCGGCTCTGGATAATGACCAGTTCGGTCATCATAGCTTTACCTTGCGTTGCCCATTTTTCGGTATTGAAAACAAGTCAGAGTGAGAAGCGGGCATAGCAAGCCAGAAGCTAAAAAGCAAAAAGGAAAGAGCTATAGCCGATTTAACCCTGCCCCTGTGAAGCAGAAGGCGAGTTTTTCAAACATAACTAAAAAAATTACAGGAATATTCTCGCTCCTGCCGGCGCAGGGGTTTTTTATTGAATCTATTTCTTCTCACCATTGACCTGACTCAAGCCGAGCAGGGAGAGCGTAGTAGGTTAACTACTCAAGTGGAGCGAGGGAACCTTTCATTTTGGGGCAAGTCGAAACGCCAGGACCGGCCGACCGGAATTATCGAACTCGCCTCGCAGCTTGATCCAGCCACCATAAGCTGCATCGCTTTTGGAGGCTTCTATGCTGAAACGGGTGGGCAGGTGTTTTCGCCCCATCGGCTCGAGCGTGATTTCCCATCGGTTCGGTGTAAGTTTGCATCCTTGTGGGGCGTGTTCCACGGTTATCGTTCCGCTCACCGCTGTGTCACTGAAGTTGTAAGCGAATATATTAAGATTCGTTTCCTTATCCAATGGAACAGTATGAGCCTGCTGGTCGAGCTTAGTTGAGTTGTGGTGCATCTGGAGCTGTAACACCACAGGTGAGGCTTTGCCGCCTCGAAAGACGGAAGAACACAACGGCGGTTCCAACGGCAGTTTTCGGGCAGTATCCTTTGGAAGAAGCACAAAAAAAGCGGCAGTATCCATTTTCGCCGGCATGCTTTTTCCAAGGGGCCGACCCATATAATCGTGAACGGCTGCTACGGACAATCTTTCAGGCAATGACCATTTTACTCGCTTTTCAGCCCAGGCGATAAGCACATCCCGCTCAAGCCCATCAGGGCGTGAACGGAAGGCATAAACGCGCACCGAGGGATTGTCCTCAGGTATCCATCTGCCCAGACAGGTTGCTCCGGCAAGGAGGCGCCCGACCGCTGCAAGGGCCACATAACCGGGCCGGGGAGTCTGGTCGTTGCGCAAAAGGCCGAACTGAATTTGTCCCTCGCGATAGTTGCCCAGGATGAAGAAAAAGTGCCGGTTGACTCCTGCAAACAGACTGCTGGCGTAAGACCGTGCAATAAATTTTGCCTGCCGCAATTCGTCCTCCTGAGACAGTTCGCTCCACGGTTGGTCAGTCTTACTCGGCAGGGGGATTCCGCATTCGGTAATCCAGATCGGCCGTCCACACGCGGCCTCTCGTGCCGGTGCAAATTGATTTAGATAGTTGTCGGGCTTCTGATACGAATGGATGTTGTATGTCTCGAAATAAGGCCAGGCCTCGTTTTCAAGAACACCTTCTGAATGTAGAGCCGTCCCTGCACCGGCATACACGTTCCAGCACACGGTTAAATCTGGATTGCCGGCCTTAAAGCCGAGATATGCTGCTTTCTGGTGAGTGCACATTTCGTCAATGGGATGACCGCCGAACATGGTGATATTTGCCTCGTTCCAGGGCTCCCAGGCGAGTACCCGGCCTTTGTACCGCTGTGCCATAGCTTTGCAGAACCTGTATAGTACATGCAGGTCCCTGGGAAACCGTCTGTACCGTCGCTTGCCGTCGAGCTGTTCATCTATGGCCCAGCCGGGTGTGTCGTGAAATACCTGCAGGACTTTGAGCCCGTAGTGTGCCTGGAGCGTGGCTGCGCTGTCATAGGTCGTGTTATCGGGGAAGCTGTTAGGCCCTCTCTGAAATCCGCCCCAGCTCATACGGTCGCGGATCCAGTTCACGCCCGCAAGAGCGGCTAATTGAGCAAAGCGTTCCTGTCGAACTGGGTCATTACGTGCGAACCATGACGTGGCTGAGTCGACACATACAGGGGTATCCTGCGGTGTTGACTCGACCAGTTGTGCCAGCACTGCCGCTGTAGTCCAATCTACAATCTTTTCCGTTGTATCCAAAAATTCAATTCGATACCAACCGATCCCAAGCTTACCTACATTCACGAATGATTTTGGGTCCGGCTTCTTATCGTCGATGGAGCCGCGTCCGATGACGGCCCTGCGATTATCAAGTACCCACCAGCTAATAGCTCTATCCAAAGTTTCTTTAGGCAATTCGATATTCACATCCTCGCCGAGTAAAAACACATTGCCTGGATGGTCCGGCGCTGCGATCGGAATACTTCTGGCAATGGTCTGCAAAGGTCGATAAAGGTTGGATTGAGGTCCGCTTTCTTTCTCCAATTCAAGTGCCTTCTCCCGGCCTAAACACGCAGACATATCCGGGACCCAAAACGCCAACCATAAAGCGATGAGAGATACTAACAAAAGCATTGATTTCCGCATTATCACCCCTCAGCGTCCTTATAAACTTTTTGGCTGTCTAAAAAATTTAGACACATTGTTGAGTCTCTTGATTTCACAAAGGTATCAAATCCGCATTATGGGCACAATTGTAACAAGGAGTGCTTTCTCCAGCAAGTACATCCCGCCTTCCTTCGTCACCATCACCGCATCCAGGCCGAGCAAGAGTAAGAATGACGTTGCAGCACGAATTACAATCCTTAAGCAAAAAAAGCCGACAGCCATAACAATCTGCCGGCTAACCGCTTAAACAATGGGCAGGGGCGGAATTGAACCGCCGACACACGGATTTTCAGTCCGTTGCTCTACCGACTGAGCTACCTGCCCGTAAAGGCTCGACCACTGCATAAATTTAACAAAAAAAACTGATATTGCAACAAAATTAAGATATACTTTTATCGAATCCGAAGGGCAAGAAGATTTATCGAGAGCCGGGATATAAGCAAAAAAGTTAGAGTTATTGCGTTTTTTTCAGAAGGAGAGTGCCTATGACCAATGGGGCAGTAGTGGGGGCGACGGGGGCAGCCGGAGCGGCTGCGGCGATTGCTAATGCGTTGAAGGCTATGGGGGCGATTGTGTGCGTTGAGCCTCAGGAGTTTCTTGCTATTTTGGAAAGGACCGAAAAACCGCTTGTTGTTCATTCACCCAGTGGATTTTTGACCAAATACAAGTATCTGACAAGCTATAGAGGGCTTGTTTTTTTTACAAAGTCAAAAGATGCTTTGCTGATTCCGACCTCTGCCGAGATAGTAATGGCCAAGAAGATTTGGATACCACAGATGTAACTACAAAGGGCTTACAAAATAAGAAACCGAAGCAGGATGCGAATCCGGCAAAATGCCGGACCGACGTCTGGCAAAACAGGGACGTTGTGCCTCGGAAATGGTCGCCTTGAGGAGCTTGTCGGGGATTTTAGCCCTATATTCCCTTCACGGCGGAATCCTTAATCGGCTGAGTGTAGAAGCACCTGGCGGGCTTGTATCGCTCGGGACAGTCCGCCGGTTACGGCGGAGATGTTGTTTAGCTCATCAGGCGTTAATTTATTTTCCGAGGAGCGGTAAATCAATATAAAGCCCAGTGACGGGCCGAACTGGCCCAGTGGAATTGTGACGGCTGAGATTTTATTGAGACTAACCAGGTTCAGGCCCATTGCGAACATATCCTCGAGAGTGCATATTTTGTTTAACTTGCATATATTGTCCACCCATTCGGACGTGAAGTAATTCTCCGGACGCTGCTTTTCCAGAGTAATTGGTTGGTCACTTTCGAACAAGTGCAATTCGAAATTGTCCTCTTGACGCAAAAAAAAGGCGATGTTTGCATCAGGAATTTCCTCTTTGATGAGTTTGCCGGCGGTATAGAAAAGACTGCTCAAGTCCGTTGTTCCGACGATTGCCTCGTAGAAATTCGCTGTGAAACTGATGGTCTTTAGTTTTTCGATAAAGTCCCTCTGTGCTGCGATGAGGTCATTGCAGAGTATATCTATTTGTTTCGCTTGCTTTTTGCGTTCTTTATTTAGCTTGCTAACGAGCAGGCGCAATTTTTTCTGCCGTGTATCGTCCATAAGACTTTCGTTTACGGTAATCAATTCTGGGGTGGGCATACGGTTTTAGTGTCGGCTCAACAAAAAAAGGGCTTTAAGGGTAGAGAAATATAAATAGTCTCCTCGCTGGTAGCCCTATAAGTAATTCGCTTTCAGTTTTACAGGGCTCAAGGCCGGTTCAAAGGCGTATATTAAAAATAGTTGTCTTTTATTTATCGGTATTTGGGGGGCAAAATGAGACCCTGAAGAATTGCCACTCACTCTTATTTTGTTACAATGTGGAATCTCTATTTTGTTATGATTCGCTTGGAAAACTTAGCTTATCCAGAGGATTCGTTCCGGCCCTGTTCTCTTCCTTATCGCTCCATCCATCGTTGTCGTCGTCAAGGTCGGCATTGTCGCCTGTGCCGTCACCGTCGGTGTCTCGCCACTCTTCCTGATTCAAAGGGAAAGCGTCCCAGGGGATGGATTTCGCCCTGTCCACACCATCGCCGTCTATATCTAATTCTTCACCGTCGGCGATGCCATTTTTGTTCTCATCATCCCCAATGCCGTTGCCGTCATCGTCGGCATCAAGGTTATCGCCTATCAGGTCCGCATCTTTGTCCGCCCACTCTTCCGGGTCAAGGGGGAAAGCATCTTTTTTATCGGGTATGCCGTCTTCATCATCGTCAGTGTCAACGTCGTTAGGCTTGCCATCTTTATCAATATCAGGCGGCCCGTCAGGCGTGATAAGAAAGGCGATATCCACGGTGAATTCGGGGGCTTCAAAAGTGCCTTTCCCTGCAGAGACATCAACGGTTTCAAGTATCGCAGCGTTCTCAGGCGAGTACCAGTATCCTTTCGCGCTTTTAGGTACATTCAGAGTTACCTTCACGCCTTTTACCGGTTTCGTATGGTTGTCGAAGTGATGCAGATAAACGCCGGTCCGCTCTTTCGAGGCCAAACCGTAGGCCCGCACCGATTGCAGATTCGAGACCGTCACGGCAATCTCGCGAACATCCTTGTCGAGACGGTATGCAAAATCCTGCATAGCCCTTACGTATTCGCGCTCCTTTGGGCCGAGCCAGATGTTCATAAAATGGCCGTCTCTGGCGTAGCTTGTGTTCCAAAATATGAACGCAATTTCTTTAAAGAAAGCCGTCCAGTTGCGGATACGCATCCGCAGGGCCGAGCGGTTATCCCATACACCCCCGACTCCGAGCGGGCGATTTCGCCTGTCCACGTGATTGCCCTGCTCACCGACAACAACGGGCTTGTTGTGCTTTTTCCAGTTCTTGGCACGCGAAGCGGTGACAGCATCGGATTGGAGCTCATTTTCTCGCTGATACCAGTGTGGTGCACTGAGTTCGATGCCCGATAGCTCTGGCCGTTCCCAGCTTGTTGTGATTGGATGATGATATGGGTCTATCGATCTGAGGTAAGGGATTGTTATTTCGTACCAGTGGTCGTCGGCCTTTTGTTCGTTGAACAATTCCCAGAAATCTACATAAGCTCCCCATCGGTCGACGCTGTACTTGATGAACCTTTTGACTTTAGCCATATTCGCTTCGTTGTAGGTGTCGGTATTGAAGGCCTTTTGGAACCCGAAGATGCCGTAGAAAATGCTAAAACCATACTTGCGGGCACAGCAAAGCAGCTCATCCGTCATTATGCCTTCTTGGACGAGATATTTCTCAAGGTCGTGGTTTAGACTGAATGAGCAATTCTGCTGGGAGAAGCGATACAGGTTAAATCCGCATCGCGAAAAGTACCGGAAGTAAACGTCGGCATTCTGGGGATTGCTCGATGGCCCACGCACGAACATTGCACCCGGCGGCAGCGGCGGCGGATTTTTCAGGTCCGTACGGAAGGGCCCCTCCATTGAGCACTGGTCCAGGACCGAGCCGGTCCCTGAATTGTCGCCCCAGCAGTCCTGAAGCCCGATGGGGAAATATGGACTTCCGTCATCAAACACCAGACGAAAGGGATTTGTCGGATGCCGCCGGACAAATCCGGGATTCGCTCTGCGCCCTTTCACGCAGAGAAAGGTGCCTGTGCCGGATGACTTTTGTCCCTTCGTATTTGTAAAAGTAAAGTTGTATTTCCATTTGCCTATCTCTGAGGGGGCGAATCGGGCCTTCCATATATCTTGCTTGTCAAAGTGATAAGTTACTTGCTGCCGCTCTCCTATATTGGTCTTTCGTGTGTGGATTTTTGCCCCTGACGAAGCTCCGTAGTGAAATCCGCCGACTCGGAACTGCTCCTTCGAGGGAGAAGTAAAGATAACCTCGATTGTAACGTCGAAGAAAGGATTCGCGTATTGATTTTCGTGTTTGAAAGTAATCTCAAACACTTCGTACTTTGGTATGGCATTCGTATTCTGAGTGTGTTTTATGTCAGGGATAAAGCTGCTTAAATTCTGGGTATCGCCCTGTCGTGCGGATTGGCAGAGAGCGGCAAGAGCGGCTAAAAGAACCATACCAAATATCACAGTCATTCTTGATGCCATTGTTTTGTCTCCTCATTGAATTGCTCAATGCTCCCTGCTCCGGAAACGTTTACGTAAAGGATATGTGAGGGATTCGAAAGCTGCAGACAAAATTCACTTTGCTATTGAGTTTCCTCCTCCGCCTTCTTGCGTTCGGTAATGTCACGGTCGATGCCCCGGTAACCCAAAAAGTCCCCACTGCTGTCAAAGATTGGCACCCCGCTCGTCTCAAGCACTACAAGTCGCCCATCTTTGTGCAGATTGACGTTCTCCAGCCTCTCAAAAGGCTTCCGTGAAGCTGCTATGTCCCGGAATATCGCCCCTACACGCTTTGCCTCATCCGGGGGCATAAAGTCGAATGGTGTCTTACCGATAACTTCTACCGCCTCGTATCCTAGGATCTCCTTAACTTTCGGACTGGAATAGGTGTATATGCCATTCTTATCTACTTCCCACACCCAGTCGCTGGTAGCCTCGACCAGAGAACGGAATCGCTGCTTGCTTTCCTTCAGTGCCTCCTCCGCTCGTTTGCGCTCGGTAATGTCCCAGAAAATGCCTAATATTCCGATGACATTGCCTTCTGCATCTTTGACGGGTGTTTTGACTGTATGGACAATTATCTCCTGCCCTTGTTGAATGTATTTCTCTTCAATGTCTTCTGTTTCCTCCGATTCCATAATTCTTTTATCGTCTGCCCTGTATTTTTCAGCCAGTTCCTTGGGGTAGAAGTCATAATCTGTTTTACCGACGATTTCCTCGGATTCAATCTTTAAATCCCCGGCGTAATTCTCGTTGCAGGAGACATAAACTGAGTTCCTGTCTTTAAGGAATATCTTTTGAGGAAGATTCTCAAGAAGCGTTCTATACTTATTCTCACTCTCCTGCAGCGCAGTTTCTGCCCGCTCGCGCTTCGTTATAGCCTGGAAAAACGTATACAAGAACCTGTCCTGGCTAGTGTCCCATGGTCCCGGTATTCCTTCGGAAGTTTCTTTGAGCTTACGACTGTCAAATTTTATTCCGAGCAGTTCGAGCATCTCGCCCGCTTGTTTTAGCTGCGTAATATCCATCCCAATGTCCCATGCTGCCCACCCTGGAATCGGGAATTGGTCGGATATGTTAGACCATAACACCGTTTTGCTGCTGCCGTCTTTGCACGTCATTTTCCCTTCCCAGTGTCGGTGTTTGTCGCCGCGTTCGCTTGCTTCTCTCATCCTGCGCTCGCGGTAGGTGGCGTCCGGATACAGCAGGCCCATCGCTTTTGGATTGCCGATGATTTCCTCGGCACTATAGCCGCTGACCCGTTCACACTCGCCGTTCCAGACAATAATGTTGCCGTTTGAATCAAAGGCATCTATCATCACCGGCATGTTCTCAAGGAGAGAGCGAAGTCTTTCCCCCTTTTTTTCCAGCGATGCCTCTTTCTTTTTCAGGTCGACCTTGGCCTTTTCAAATTCTGTAAGACGCCGGCGCAGCGCCTCCACCTCTTGCAGTAATTCTGCCTTGGTCTTTTGGTCTTCTCGCATTATTTCGACACTCACTTGATAAACACGTATTCTCTCTCGCACCGTCAGTATGCGGGGCAATACCGTAAATACGTTTGCTTAAGCCGGATTAGCTGCCGCAATCAGCATTTAGGTATAACATATATAAAATAGCATATTTGGCCGTAACAATCAAGACAAAATTTCCAACGCCGACTACCGCAGAATGCTCTATATCTCGAACAGAGGTAATGTTGCGGCCGTAGCTTCTTGTTCTATACAAGAAGATATAGAAAGGGCGGTCTGTATATATCGTTGAATGAAAAGTTCAAAATTCCAGTTCAATCAAGCCGCTGCTGAATCTCCGTCCTCAACCGTTATGTTTTCTCTTGTGCGAAGTCCTCACTGTCAGCTCCTTCATTGCCTCGCACTGGATATCCTTACCGTAAAGATTGCCCTCATTTCTCGCGTAAACCTTGAGCGCACTGCTGTCCGCCTTGTTAAGTTGCTCCCTGCGAAGCAGCTCATTAAAATTAAGCTTTCGCATCGCTACGTCCTTTTCATCATCGCCTTTAGTATTCTCAACGATGCTTAACAGGAAATCCAGCTCTAACAGTTCCATACCACCGTGCAAATCTTTTTCTCTGTCCCTGGTCGGCTTATCTTTTATCTCTTTGAGAGGTTTACTGATAAGTTGGTTGGATTTATCGACTTGGGCCTTCATTGCCGGCGCTAAGGATGGTAGTTTTATTTCTTCCAGCGGTTTTCGGCCGTGAAGTCGTATCTCTTGTACTTTGGCCACAGGTCTCTGGGTAACGGCTTTACCACGGCCGGTATCTCTATGTGTTGGCTGAATCTGCCACCGCCACCGGCGTTGAGTGCTTCGGCTGCCGGTGTCCTCAGCGTAGCCCTGCCGCTGGTCTTTGAGCTTCTTTGCTCTTGTTTTGATGAGACTGTATATCCCCCACGCAGCCACTATCATCACCAGGACCAGCATTTGCATCCACACAGTATCCTCCCCCTCGCTATTGCCGGCGGCCAGGATTGTTTGTATTAGAAGGCCCTTCATAGCTCTTTCTTATGGCCTCCCGGGATATTTACTGTGCTCGAATCGGATGCTTCCAGTGACAACAGCCTGTTTCGCCCGAAAGACCCGTGTAGGCAGGTCCGGTTAAAGAAACGCCATATTAGCCGCAGCGGGGTTTCAATATCAGCGAAGATAAACTTCAAAACCCGGCACAGCCGGCACACGCTGAACCGGATTCCCATTTTGCGACTTATTGCAAAATGGGGCCCCCCCCTCCGTGCTCAGTCGCTGCGTTTACTTTTTTGCTTGGTCCTCGTTGTCAGCTCCTTCATTGCCTCACACTGGATATCCTTACCGTAGAGATTACCCTCGTTTATCGCGTACACCGCGAGAGAATGGCTGTCGGCCTCGTTCAGTTGGTCCCGCCGAAGCAGTTCATTAAAATTAAGCTTTCGCATCGTCACGTCGTTATCATCATCGCCTTTGGTATTCTCAATAATACTCAACAGAAAATCCAGCTCTAACAGTTCCATACCGCTGTGCAAATCCTTCCCTCTCTCATCTTTCGGCTTCTCCTCGCCGGCCGTCTCAGGGCCTTTGCCTGATGCTCGCATCTCGACAACTTTACTCGGTCCCGTCCTTTTCATTTCGCTTTTCTTGTCGCTTGCAGTATTCCAAGCCATCCTTTGTACCTCCAATCTCAATAAAATACCTGACTACCTGATTTTAGTAATTCCATTAACATCCGCCGTATATCTCCGGCGAAATCTCTTCAAAGCAACACGTTTATATACTCACTTTCTTTACCTATCAAGCATATTTCTTGCTGAACGTTGCTTTTTGTTGTATCTTCAGACCTGCTAATAGCTTGTAGCGTTTAGTTTTTCCCCCTCAAATACGAGATACGACCATACAACTTCGCCCTGTTAGAAATATATGTGCAAATCGGCACCTTACTTCTCACGGCGCAGGCCGGGAAGCAATTGCCTTACTGTATATCATAAAAGTAACCTATTATGCATACTCTATGTGTGCCGGCATCGCCGCTCTTTACGAGCTTCAACGTTTCATTGGCATTCAACACGACACACCTGTCGGGAAAATCTACAAGATAGGTACTAAAAACAAATAAGTCCACAAAAAGATTATCGTCCACGGTTAAATCATCATACTTGTCTGTCCAGGCCGCCTTCAGTAAGACGAATCGTTTGCCTGTTGGGACGGTAAGAAGAGTTTCGGCGGAACTTGCTCCTTGAAATTCAAAGCTCTGAATATAGCCTTCTCTTTCGGCAATCCCGCTTGAAGCAGTCTTATAAATGTCGTCGAGCGTCTTCATCGTGGGCGCCGGCGGCCCCGGCGGATCCAAATCGCCGGCTATTGCCAGCAGTGAAAATCCCAGCAGCCCGCACAAAACTATTGCTATTATGCAAATTATCAAATTGCTCGTTCTCATTTTACTTCTCCTAAAATAATTGTAGATATTTATCGTGTATTGATACGTTATAAGTAAAAGTCACCGAAATGTTTGCGACAGACCTGCATTTATCGTCACCTTCCTACCCTTGGCAAACCGGCCAAAAGCGATGAGATTATATCCGGTCTAACCTGAAAAGCAAGCAAGAAAAGAGTCGATTTTGGGCGGCGCTGTAGGGCCAACAGGTTATTCTTGAGGGGATTTAATAAATAGCCCCTGCTTTTCTAAGGAGAAAAATGTGGCTCAATAAGCAGGGGCTTAAAATGAAAAACCTGATATTTTAATTATAGCCGTTTTACTAATAAGGTCAAGCTGTTTTTGCGGTTTTTTCTTAAAAATCCCGCGCCCGCGCCCCGTTAGAATTCCGCAAAATTTCTGTGATAATAATTCTAATGGTGCAGGCCGAGTAGCAGGGGAAACAATTCCAGAATACTTCTGACACATCCTGAAAAATTTTTTAATAAGATGTACATAACACAAAAATTATCGGCGGAAGCAAGCGTAAATATTGTTTTTTTACAAACAACGGGCGACATTTTCGGTCGTTGAAAAAGACATCCCGGGATAAATGGTTCGGTCGAAAATTCACTTGACTTTCAATGCCGGAACTTGTAAAATAATATTAAAATCAGAAATGGGGGTGAAAAATGAGTCGACGGTTGCGTTCTTTATATGTTTACATAATTGTTTTCGCGGTGTTGAATTTAGTCTGCCTTGCAGCGCAGTTGTTCTGAGCCTGCGATGTCCAGGGTGGTATAGTCAGCACGTAATTGAGTCTGCTGCAGATTTTAGTGTTCTGCTCTTGGCTTGACTTACTTCTCTTTCTGTAACAAAATGCTTACCGCTTCCTTCTCAACATCACACCCCAAGCCCCGTTAGAAGTCACGATCTAAGCTCCGACACTTCCCGAATCCGACTTACTTCTGATGGGGCAAGCCGAGCAGCACGAGCATCACTGGCTCAGGATGCAGGTTAGGTCAAGAAGCCGTTTCTACTCTTATTTTAACTGCCAATTATACGGGCAATTATAAAGCCATTCATAAACAAAGACTTGCAAATCAAGCCAGTTGACGATATTATCCTCATCCTCGTACAGGTCGGCTGGCAGTCCGGTTCCTGTTTCAAGCCACCATTCGGCAAATCGTGCAAAGCTGTAAAAATCAACAAAGCACAACGGCCCGCCCGGCCAAAAACCGCCAAGCAATTCGTATTGACCGCCGGCTGAGTAAGCCGCATCCGGCTGACCGATTGTGCCGGTAAGGATATATGGCCCGCCGGTGCTTTGTCCGCCACCGCCGTCAATTGTGTACCAGTCAATCGAATAGTCCGCAAAACATACCGAAGCGAACATCAAAAACGCAAATGAATTTATAGCCCGTTTCATCGCAATACTCCTCAATTATCCATATTACTTATAAACCCAGATGCGAACCCGGACTTCGGGGGCATAGCCGTCCTCCTCCCCACGGTGCACGATAATACTGCTCGTCGTCAATTCTCTCCAGCGGGCACCCACCGTCTTCCATTCATCGACAGAGTGATACGAGTCACTACCAATCCTTTCGTTATTGATGCCTGCATACGAGGACTTGAAAGTAAGGTCCACCACATAGTTGTCAACATTTCCGCCGAGATTGTGTATGCATAGAAGATCCTGTCCCTGAAGAAGCGGAACCCATCCGGTATCGTAGGCCGGCCGTGGGAACGAGCCCACATACGCGCCATCCACCGTAACGTCACCTTTGACCTTCAGGTCGCCATTTACTTGCAACTTCGCTTGAGGCAAACCCAGGCTGGGCCCGATGCCCACATTGCCGGTTGAATGACTTATCATAATACTGTTTTGATTGGTCTGACCGCCGCTTACAGATGCATAATCAGGACCACTACTAAGGATTAATCGATTCGATGTGTCGGGCGTACCGACTTTGACAATATCCCGCCAATCATTCTGTTTTACTTCCAACTTTGCCCCTGGATTTGTCGTGCCGATACCCACGTTGCCGCTTGAGGTGATGCGTATTCTCTCATCTGATGGGGTAATTCCTCCCGTGTAAAATCGAATATCACTTGTGCCACCGTCTGCTCGAAGGTCAAGTCCTGTTGCCGTTGCTAAACTGGAGAACACGCTGACTCTATCGGCAAGATGAGGAAAGGTAGAAAACGTACTCGAATAGGCTGCTATAGCGCCTCCAGCATCATCGGCAGTAACGGCTGACTCTGCCGCATTCCCTGGCATTTGATTTGCCACCTCCAATTCCCATAACGGACTCGTTGTCCCGATGCCAACCTTACCATTCTCAAAGGTGAATTTTCCGGTACTGTCATCCACTGTGAAAAGAGTTTCATCTCCGTCACCCTCTACATCACCGATATAAATCTGCGAACTAAAGGTGTCCAGATAGATATCGCCGCCATCGCAGTCCACATCGAACATTCCTCTGGGATTCGTCGTTCCGACGCCAACATAATAATTGTGTTCGTATAACGCCGAATCCCCTAAAGTGCTCGGTCCCGTAAACTTGGAAATACGATTGGTTGTACCGCTGCCTTTTAGAGCATTCCCAGCGGTCTTGGCGTAAAGAGCGTATGGTGTGGGTGTCACCTGCTGGCGCGGAGATAACATCGTATACCCGTTGGGGTCATTCACTTCTCCTGCCGGACCGAAATCAAGCTCCACGGCGAAATACCCATCTACTATATCAAGGTCGTTGGACTCGACCGTACTGCCTATTTGGTTCCCGTCCGACGGCGAATCATAAAGCTCGAACCGCAAATCATAGAGCCCGTCCGCCACATCATTGTTGTCAATCATCCTTCCCTGGTAGGTAATACTCGTCCCCATCGCCGAAGATAGAACCGTTATCTGCACCGAGTCCAGCACGTTTGTCAGTGTCGAGTCGTACACCTTCAGGGTCGTGTCCCCTATTGTCGAGGGGTTGTACGCAAAGACAAAGTGCACACCTGCACTCGGCCGCGGCGACGAACCTGCCGCCGTCACAAAATACCCCTCAAAAGCCGGTACACTGTACGCAGATACACTCGCAAGGTCGCCTGCCTCCGCCCGAATCTCTGTGTGCGCGAAACTACCCAGCGCTAACCCATCATCAAAGCCGACATAGACACTGTATGGATTGGAGTTGTCAGACACAACTTCCACCGTGCACGCCTGGCCCGTTTTCAGTGTAATCGCTTCAAGTGCCTCACCATTTACGGTCAAGGATTGAGATGCGCTTGCCACCTGAGCCAAACCCAGAACCAAAATTATTAACATTTTTGTACTTTTCATTGTACTATCCTTTCAAAAAACCGCTAAATTGGGCGGTGCGCACTGTGCGCACCGATGCCTTCTTGCAAAATTTCGCGAAATCCGGATTATCGAGTTGCATTTTTAATCAACCTCCTGTCTTTGGCAAACAAACCAAAGCCGACACGATTATATATTCTGCCAACTGTAAATCAAGAAAAAAAACAGAGCAAATTCGTGATAATTCGAGGCAGTTTTAGTCTTGAGTCTTGTGTCTTGAGTCCTGTGTCCAAATCGTGTCTTCCTGGCTATATTTCTCCGTCAAATCTGTGGAATCTGTGGTTAATTTCTCTTTGTGCCTTTTCGCAGCCAAAAAAGAACGGTGTTAATCTATGTGAATCCGTGTCTAAAAAAACAGTGGAAATCCTGGCGGAAGCGAGGAGCGTCCTCTGCGGTTAATTTTTTACGCAATACGCAATTTATTTACACGGCAAATAAATTGTTACCATCGTTCCCTTGCCCGGCTCGCTTGTTATCTCCAGCGTCCCTTTGTTCAATTGTATAAGCCGGGCGGCGTGGGCAAGGCCCATTCCGCGTTTTCGCCCTGCCGGCTTGGCTGAGAAGAGCGGCTGGGTCGCCTTTTGAAGCGTCTCGGCGTCCATCCCGCAGCCGAGGTCGTTGATTTGCAATTTCACAAAGTTACCGCTCTCGGCGGTGGCGGTAACCTTTACCGGGCCGAGACTGCCGGTATAGGATTCGATAGCGTTGGTAAGGACATTTGCAATCGCTGATACAATCTGGGCCGAATCTACGAAAACGCTTTTGACATCCTCGGCAACTTCGATTTGGACATTGATATGTTCTACGCCTGTCTTTTGGCTGGTTAATTGCACGGCTTCATCGAGCATCTGTTTGATATTTGTTTCGCCTGGCCTGGGCTCCGGCGGATTGGCAAAGCTCATCAGGTCCTCGATAATCCCGGATATTTCGCCGGTGTTTTCCTGTATTTGTTTCAGGATTCGTTTTTTTTCCGGGTCGGTCTCGGCCTCGTCGAGTAATTGCGCTCGGCCGGATATCACCGAGAGAGGGTTATTTAATTCGTGTGCTGCTCCCGCCGCCATCTCAGCCAGTGCGCCCAAAGAGCTATCTGCCGCAATCTGCGGTTCGGCCTCTCTCGGTTTTGCAAGAAGCTGCGCAAACTGCTCGGCAAAATGCTGCTGGTTCGCAGATGTAAAGGCAATATCTAAAACAGCCCCCGCAATCGAAGCAGCCCTCTTGAACTTTTCCTCGAACAGCTCCGCGTCTCCCGGATAGCGAAGCTCGAAAGCAATTCCTCCGACGGCCTTACCCCTGGCCGGCAGAGGCACCAGTTTCGTTTGCTTCAGGTCAAATTCAACGTCTAATTGTTCGAGCAGCCAGTCGATATAATCGTGGGCATCCAAGATAGCAAAGTTGTTTGCTATCTGCTCCGGTATGGCTGGAGTCCCTATAGGGACGTTTAATATAACCGTTTTCGTTTGAGCTAATTTTTCGACAACGACGGCTTCGAGAAACTGCGGCCCAGCCGGAGGAACTAAATACACACAAACCATACCTGTTTGATAAAACTTTTGCCAGCGAACTGCAAAGTTGTCTGCTATATCGATTGCCGGCGTGCTCGAATTTATGCTCAGCAGAAATTCTGTTGTAAAATCGAAATGGCTCGAAGCGGTTTGAAGTTGGCGATTTTCAAGAGACAATTTTGTCTGCTCCTGGGCTAATTGGGCGGCGGCAGTGTGTGCCGCATCGCAATAGTTCACCACGGCGTTGGGTAAATCCAGGCCAAGGACTTTGGATTTTTGCCCGACTGTTTCAGGCAGCTTTCGGCGGATTTGTCCCAATTGCTCAGGCATAATCGCAAGTGATTGAGCTATCTTCTCTGCCGGCTCGGGTGAATCGTAGCTGCCGGACTGCCCGATGCCGCATTCGCGCGCTGCCGAATCGGCTAACTGAACGACCTGAGCTATCCTTGCTTCAGGCATATTTTCAGATATTGTCCCCGTGTCACTGTGGTGAAGCCAGATGGCAAGGATGATTGGATTTGGCAGGTGCCACTTTTGGGCCAACCGTTTGCCGAGTATTGTATGGTCCGTGCCGAGGTTTTGTTGCTCCATAGTGCAGGCGCCGGCTTTTGCTGATTTCGCTTCTTCGAAAATACGGGCAAGACTTTTCGGCATTGCTTCTTCGAGTGCAAGTTTGCCGATATCGTGCAGAAGCCCCGCCGAATATGCCAACTGTGAATCCATTTGAGGTGATATAATTTCAGCAATGTCTTTAGCACAACATGCGACTGCAAGAGCATGTTGTATAAGCCCTGTTCTAAGCACGATTCTGCTGTTGTCATAATCGATGGTGCGGAAAACCTTAACGGATAAAATGGTATCGCGAACAAGCTGTGCAGGCAGTTTATCAAGTGCCCGGCTAAGCGAAAATTTCCCCTCCGGCTGGCTTACACCTTGCTGATAGATGAGGGAAAGAATCCTGCAGGTAAGAGCCGGGTCCGATTCTATAATATCAGCTATGGCTGAGGGTGAGAAGTGGGGATCCAGCAGCTTGGAAAAAAATCGCGCTGCAATTGAGGGCAAGGTTGAAAGCGAATCGAGCCGACGAATAGCAAGCTCTATCTGATGGGCAGATGCTGTTGTATGAGACGGTTTGTCCGGCATATAGTCCTCCATGTCTCTTCGTCTTGGTATTACGTATTAGATACCTGCAACAAGATAGTATCCCCCATTATTTCTATTGGCCGTCGGGGGCTCGATGGCCTGAACGGTTGTACTGTTTTTATTTCATCTGTAAAACAGCAGCGATTTTGTCTGTGAGTTCAGCGATGTCAAACGGCTTTTTTATGAAATCTTCGGCGCCGGATTTTAGGAGATGGTCGATTTCATCCTGTTTTATGACCCCGCTTACGATAATAATTTTAATAGTTTCGAATTTGGGATTTTTTCTTATCGTCTGGCAGACAACGCTGCCGTTGACGTCGGGCAGCATATAGTCAAGTAATATAATATCCGGCCGGAACTCCTCAGTCGATATTCCTGCGTCGTAGCCGCTGGAAGCAGTTTGAGTTTCGAATCTGCCGTCGCGGACGAGGACATCGACTATAAGCTCGACTATTTCAGCATCGTCATCGACGATAAGGACTTTCTTTTTGCCGGACTCGAGCTTGTCCAGAGGGATGTTGTTTTCCCTCATAAATTTGGTCAGACTCTGGCGTGGAATTCTTCGAAATTTTGAGCCGGGAACGCGAAATCCTTCCAGCCGGCCGGCGTCAAAACATCGAATGATTGTCTGCTGGCTTACGCCGCAAATTTCGGCGGCTTCGCCTGTTGTAAATAAGTCCTTCATTTTCTCTATCCCTCTTTTTTTGCCAATATTTTTTGGTACAAGGCCTCTCCAGATTACCTTTATATCCTAATTTAACTATCGGACGTTGGGGTTGTCAAGGATAAAAAAATATTGAAAAACCCAATTTATGGGTGCGAAAAATTAGATATTATCAGTCTTTGGGCGATTAGAGGCGATTTGATGGGATTTTCGGGGTTTGGGTTGTGAAATAAAAAGGGCTAAAAAATTCATCTGGTTTTGAGCTGGGCGGGGATTTTGGGTGTTTAAGAGAGCTAACTTGGGGGTTTTGGGCAAGAGAGGGATTGGGTTTGATTGGGTTTGTTTGGCTTTGTTTTTTTCATCGTTCATAGTTATTTGTTCATAGTTCATTGTTATAAAAGAAGTTATGTACATTTTGCCTATTTTGACTTTGGCTTTGTTTGGCTTTGTTTTTCCCACTTTTACCAAGTGTCCAATTGGTTTTATTTTCATAAACCGTTGTTAT
>SMTZ1_10008602_pt1 | contig 17996 bp, 17 predicted proteins | sample DeeMarSWOR136_30_FD_25667 | JGI IMG/M metagenome (IMG submission 25667)
TTGCATCACAGCTGCAAAATCGATTCCTGTATATTGCAGGTAATAGGAGATGGCTAAACCGAGCACTGTTCCCAGGATAGAACCGATAAAACCGATGATGATTGATTCATAAATCATCCAGCGGTAGAGACTCCCTTTAGGTTCTCCCATAGCCAGGCGAACACCTATCTCACCGTAACGGCGGAGACCATTTATCAAACCGGAATTCCAGAGAACAATCGACATCACCACTACGAAAATGAGAACTATTATGCCTCCAAAAACATCAACCAAATCGAGATACTCTCTGAGTCCACTATGCTGGCTCAAACTGAGCATTAGAGGAGAAAATTCATCGCCATCTCTGGAAAATTTATCATTGAATCTGTGAGTCAATGCCAGCATAGTATCATCATCGTAAAGCATATTTTCAGAATAACCGACAATCTCGCCTGCGTCATCTTCCATATCCAGGGCAGACTGAACATTTTTAATATCGGCGATAATAGCGCCTTTATCCATTACTGTTATGCCAAAACGTACGGTTCCGGAAACCTTGAAATTATGAATAGCCATAGCGCCGTTCATTGTGGAGCCGATTAGAGTAGCCACCTCGCCTATTTCCACGCCCAGTTTCTTTGCAAATTCTTCACTGATTAATATTTCGTTTTCTTTCCGGGGCAGCCTTCCCCGCACCAGGGCATTATCTAAATTCAATATATCTTTTTCCCGAGACTCCGTACTGAACAAATCTACTCCTAATCCCATTACCGGACCCTGCGCGCGCGTCTCGCCCCTCTCGTCGGGAATGTCGAGCAACCCCCCAAAGCGAATTCGCGGTGTCCATACCATACTTCTTTCACTGCTCCGCAATCGTTCCACCAGACTATTAACCCCCAAAAGAGCCAGGTCATTAGGTATCTGGTCAGCCATTTCTTCATAAGCCCGGGTCATAATCTTTACATGACCTGTATCAAATTTAGCATTGGAATTAATCAAATCGTCCATTGTGCCTTTCATAAAACTATAAAGAAATACAGTCAAAAAAGCGCCCGCACTCACCATCAATACAGGAAAGAGACTCCGGGAACGGTCTCTAAGCAAACCTTTTATCAAGAATCTAATCATGATATTTTCCCTTTCAAAGCCTCTGTTGGCTTCATTTTTGAAATCTTTCTCGTGGGCAAGTAACTTACGATTGTTACGGTTACCATAACGATAAGTACCGTACCCAAAACAAGACCGACAGAATATGAGGGAAATAGCCTCTCTGCCAGGGCAAAACCATAGTCCTCTGTAGCCTGAGGTAGCTTCATCCCTGTTTTACTATAAAGGATTATCCAGGGGATTCCGTAAATTGCTCCTATGCCAATAGCGAGAATTCCATGCATTGCTCCTTCGAGAGTAAATAGAGATATTACCTGCCGCCGCGTCATACCCAGAGCAATGAGAGTGCCTATCTCCTTCCTGCGCTTAAAAATAGAGAGCACCTGCGTATCAAAAATTGCCAGCATTGCCAGGAAAAGCAATACAACATAGAGGATACCTGCGCTAATTCTTTTTGACCTTACCATCTGGTTAATATCAGTCAGGAGAAATTTCTGGTCCTTGAATTTCCAATCGGATACATCTTCTTGTCCCTGAACATTTTGACTTACTACAATTATGGTCGCCTCATCTTTCATACCTGTCATTTTCTGCAACTCTGCAAGGGGAACCCATAACTGCCCTTTATCAATAACCACTACTTTCGTATTCATAATCTCCACTATCTTACCTTCCACAGCATCAAAAGTTCCCTGGACATCTCTCCAGCGAATCGTTAAATAGTCACCTATGTCAAGAGAAGTGCTTCTTGCCATGCGTCTTCCGATTAAGACCGGCAATACGTCTTCTTCTTTATCCAGGCTCGCTGAGGGTATTCCCAGGATCGTCTGCCCAGGCTCAATCCCTTTGAGGAGCACTGTTTGCACTCTTCCCTCGGGGTAGATCGCTGCCTGCCTGATCAATATCGGCGTAGCTTTTTTATCTTCTATCAAACCGGCAAGCTCTGCGGGTATCGGGCCGTGGCTTTCATCATAAGAAAGAGGATCAAAGGGGTCATAGTTCTTGTGCCAGTATTGACCGCCTCCAATCTCGTCTTCAATCACTGCGCGGGAGCCGTGTTTTAACATTCCCGTAAAAATACCCTGATGCCAGATAATAAGAACATAGGCAAGGGAGAGGACTACAACATTAAGCCAGGTTCTCAGACCGGCTCCCTTGAGATTTCGATATGCTAATTTCAGCGCTAACATTTTTACCTTTCCTTTTTAATGCATAATTTCATCTTTGGCAACCTGGCCATCGACTAAATAGATTTTTCTTTTTAAATAGCCGATTACCTTCTCATCGTGCGTGGCAAAAATAAAAGTAGTCTTCAATTCTTTATTTAATTTAACCATTCTTTCTAATATGTTGTATGAATTTTCGGCATCCAGATTAGCCGTAGGTTCATCGGCAAGAACCAGCTCCGGTTGTTTCACAATAGCACGCGCCACAGCCACGCGCTGCGACTCTCCTCCGGAAAGCTGCGCCGGTCGGGAGTCAACCTTATCGGTCATGCCCAGCCATTCCAGAGCATCCAGCACTTTCTTCTTTCTTTCTTTTTCAGACATCTTCATTATAAGTAGGGGAAACTCAACATTTTCGAAGACCGTATATACCGGCAACAAATTATACGTCTGAAAAATAAAGCCCATGTGCTGACTGCGCAGCCGGGCAGCTTCCCGATGAGTCAAGTTCTCTATCTTTTTACCCAATACGGTAGCACTTCCCTCGGATGGAATATCGAGCGAACCAATAATATTCAGGAGAGTCGTTTTCCCCGAGCCACTGGGACCAATAATGCCTGAGTACTCTCCTTTTTCAAATTGAAGATTAATATTTTTTAGCGCTGTAAATTGACTCTTTCCCATAGGATAACGCTTTACCAGATTCTCAATTTTTACCAGATTCATATCAGTTCTCCTTTCTTATTTCAATGGTTATACGTCAGCATACACAAGAAGCCAGTTCCACCGTACAGGCCAGCCTCATCTTCCATATTGGAGAAGAGACTAAAGTTAATCATCCACTTGTCATAAGTCCTCTGCCAGTCAACGAATGTATAGAATCTCTCCTTTTTCCAGCCATAATACCATATGGCGTTAACACTCTCAAGCAACGTTACGCTGAAATCTACGGACAAAGCTGAAAACCTGTTAACATTTTCCTGATCGAATACTTCCGGCCCTGATGACTCGATAAAATGTTCAAATAAAGTATGGATACCGGGCCCTACTGCAAAGGTATAATCTGTACCAACAGTCAAAAACTCCTGCCAGAGAGACTCCTTTCTATTTATCTTTCCTGCCACTGCTTCAAACCATAAGCCCACACCTACATCCCAGTTACCATCAAGTCCAAACCTGTTCTCAGAACCCTCCGCCAGCTCGGGCCTGGGAGCCATCTTCCTCTTCAAGTCATTAAGGTCCAGATACCTGCGGTGAAAACTGAATGCTATTTCTCCACCGGGCACAGGATGTTGAAAACGGCCACCGAATTCCAATCTATCTTCGTCTGTCTTGAATGTTTCCAGTCCCTTAAGTTCATCATTGCCATACAATCCCCAGACCCAGATGTTCGCATTGTTCAGAAAATAATACCGGCCAAGTAAAGCATAAACCCCATCGGTTAATCCTAACGGGTCGCGAACATCAACCTGGTCGAACCACATCAGCGAGCGGAGGATTTTCGCCGGCCCGAAATTTATCTTCTGCAGGCCCAGCCGCACCTCCAGCTGTGAAGTCGCATAACGCGCCCACAAGCGGTAGAGCTTAAGGTCATTATCATTATCAAAAATATATGCGTTCAATGAAATATCGCCATCGATATAACTTTCTTCAGCCAACGGATGGGATACCATCAATTCAGGAATATACCTTATACCCCCCTGCAAATCTTCACTGTAGCCAACCCAGGCTGAAGCCTGCCCATTCACCATAATCTCTTCCGCTCCGGAATAGCCACTTAATAATAACAATATTGCAAAAAATGCAAAAAATGAAAATGAAAATGGGGTCAGAGTCATTTTTGTCATAGCAAGAGAACCAGGATTAGCCGTTGCGGGAAATGCTTATTATTTAATGACAAATTATATTCACCTCGTTATTGAACTTTCAGTGGAAGAGGGCCTGGGAAATATGATGAGACCGAAAAATGACTCTGACCCCTTTTTCTATAAAAATGGTATCATATATGATACCAGCTATCAAGAAAAAAAATCGAACAGAAAAGAATTCCAGGAAGGATTCTTACAAAGATTGGAAGAGGGGATACTTCAGTGCTCCGGCAGTTGTCTCGGGGAAGGACTTAGTCTATTTCCTATAGAAGGTTATTAGCTAAGAATGAGACCTTTTCATCTAATTGTTGAATTATTCTATATTGCTCTTTTAGCTTGCTAATTCCCCCGTTTACCATAAGATTGCGCAAACTGTCTCTATACCCGCAATAGCTGGACAAAACTCCCAGCCAGAACATAAACTTTGATTTTAAATCCTGATTTTGGACTAAAGAAGATAGTATCTCTCCAGAGCGATGAGCAAGAGAAAATGAGGTTTTCTTAAACCATCTGAAGGTGGCATAGAGATAGCCTAACTCCCAGAAACAATTTATTCTATCAGAGAAGTAATCAAAATCTGTGGTCAAAGCCTGAATCTTGTCTCCGATATCTGCAATTCGAAAATTCCAGATATGAGGGTCTTCAATGCCACAACCATAAGTAAATTTTAACCCTGAGTGTTCAATCTTGGGCAGGATAATTTTACTCTTGGGTAAAAATTCAAAATCGCCACCTACTTCTCTGGCTAACTGTATTGATACATTAACGATGGAAGGGATAACAAATGTCTTCTGTCTTTGATTGATAGAATTGACATCTCTAAGATAATCAAAAACGGAAGTTAAACTTAAAGAAATATCAGCGGGATTATTTAGCAGGTAATCTGATAGAAATTCACCTATGTAGTCACAGACTATCGTTCTATCCGGGGGATACACACTCACTATTTCAGGAGATAATTTTCCATTGCACTTTAGAAAAGTTGTAGTCTCAAGAAGTCTTAGATACTCATTTTGCTTCGCATAGGTTGTGGAAACGTAACGCTGGGATTTTTTATCCAGAATGCTGCATACTATTTTGTTCTCCCATCTGTTCTTGTTATTTAAGGTTCTCTCAAATGTGTAACCATATCTCTTTAAGGTAAAATATGGTTGCTGAGGTAAATCTACCAATACACTTATCTTGTCCATAAATAACCCTATTTTCTGTCTTTTTACTATTCTATTTCCTCAGGAAAATATTCGGGTTCTTCCTCATATTCTTCTTCAGGTTCTTCCTCGTATGTTTCTTCAGGTGTGTACTCTTCTTCATAAGACGATTTTTCTACGATGATAACCTTGGCCACCTTCTTGTCCTTTCTAACCACAAAGTCGATTCCCACACTATCGCCAATTGTAATCTCTTCCAGTGAATTTACATTTTCGATTTTCACTTTTGGGTCTATAACATAGGTAACATCTACTTCTTCATCACTTTCATAATCATATTCTTTAACTGTAATCTGGTTAGAAGATAGGCTACTCACCCTACCCCAGGAATATTCCACTTCCTCTTCCTGGGCTAATGATACGCCAGACATATAGCACATTAAAAAAAACAATGCCAATACCGTCGCTCCTATTATATGCCTCTTCATTTTCTACCACCTCCTTTGGTGATTAATTTCATTTTTGCCTGCTGTTTCTTCTTTAGTTTCTTTAGCCTCTCTAAATCTTGTTTAAAAGTCTCTAATTCAGCAAGACCTATTGTAATAGCATTAAGCAATTCTTCATGAGCTTTTTCTTTTGGTTTAAGTAAACAATAATAAACATTAGATCCCTCTCTTCTATCGCCAACTATGCCGGTTAATCGCAATCGCGCGAGATGTTTGGAAAGATTTGACTGATTCTTATTAAGAACCTCACAGAGCTCAGCTACACTTAACTCTTTCCCGTTCAACAGGTTTATGATTCTTAGACGTGTATCGTCAGCAAAAGACTTCAATATTTGACGTGCTTTTTTAATGTGCATGACGAAATATCCTGTTTATTATTATACCATATGACCATTTGCTCACATCATTATATAATAAAAACTTACAAAGTCAAGTCTTTTTTAAAGCAAAAATGACTTAATACGATGAAGGGAGCAAAATTGGGGCGTAATAAGATTCCAATTTTTCAAGGCAAGCGAAGTAATATGGAGCTACGCGGCAAACTCTTAAAAACCGCCCACATTCACGAAGTTTTCCAAGGGGAAAAGACTTCATATATGATACCAGGCACTGTGTGCACAAATAGTTCTACCCAGTATCAGACTTTGTAAATTCGCCTGTATAACTTGATTTTTTAATAGTATTGTTTGTTTCTACCAGACCAGCGTTATTCATCAGGGTGCGGATTTCTTCTATAGACATACCATGACTTTTCTTTGTCGGTTCAATTATGAACAGTCTTCCGCCTTCCTTCAGTTTTCCCGCAAGTGAGTTTACCGTAGCCTGTCTCAATTCAGGCTCAATATCATGTATAACGTGAACAATAGACACAATATCATATGAAGAATCAGGGATATCTAACTTTCTTATGTCGCCCGTTTTAAACTCAACATTATTATATTTTCTCAATCTCTTTTCAGCTTTTTTCATCCAGAAGATAGAAGTATCCACGCAGGTGAGAAATCCACCTTTAGTCAACTTCTTGGCAATGCATCGTGAACTAATCCCCCCGCCACATCCAAAATCGAGTACTCTCTCATTTCCTTTTATTCCAAAGGTTTTTATAAAAGGATTATATAATAAAAGACCTCCCAGAAAACCTTTAACTATGTCTTCAAGAATAAACAAGAACGAGGGCTTTTCAAAATCACGCATCTCAAATTTATGCTCACTCATCATTTTTTTGCTCCTTCAAGACCGGCATAAATAAAATAATCTTTCCAACAATTTTAAAAAGATTCTTCCTCTCAGGTAGGTATTTTACGAAGATTTAAATGATGTGTCAATCCAAAAATAGGGGTGAGCCTTTTTCTCGCGCAACTATCTGCTATATAATAAAAATGAATTTGTCTCTTTTTATCGATATTATATTACAAGACGTGACCCTGGTCCCGCTAATAAAAGACATAAGAAAAGATGGAACCTATCTTTCCTCATCATCTACTATCAAAACTGTTTTATTTTCCATTATCTTTCTCTTTTTCAAAAAGAGGGGTTGATAATCTAAAATGGGAATTTACTGTAACCAGTAAGCTTCTAATTGACAAAAGCTTTTTTTGAACTTCTTCAAGTTCTTTGATTGAATGTTTTTTCTTAAGTATCCCATGACACTGACTCAGCTGTTCTAAAACCCCCTTAATAATTTCTCGGTCGCGATGAATTAGTTTATTTAATACAAGTATCGTTTCATTGAATTCTTTAACAAAATCTTTGAGCATACTTCCGCGACGCAATTGAATATTGCAGAAGTTACCTTTTCTTATTTCCTGAAACGCTTTACGGACTCGAAATAAAGGGCCAGCCACCTTATGGGACAAATATATACCCAATAGGAAATTGCCACCTATCAAAAGCAATAAAATCAAAATTAACGTCTTAAAAAAATCCATAACGATATTACTTTGCTTCCAATCAGAGAGAATAGTCGAAAGACGGGATATTCCCCAGCTAATAAAAATTCCCTCTATCAAAACAATAAAAATTATTGTCAAAACAAACCAAAACTGTAATTCAGGCTCAACAATATATTGTTCTCTGAACTGTCTCTTTCTCATATTTTTAACGATTGTTAACAATAATTTCTACCCTTTCTAATGATTCTTCAGCAATCTCCCCCTGACAAAATATCTCTGCCTCTGAGCGAACAAGCATTCTAGCCAATTCTCCAGAAATCTCTTTGGCAGTTATTTCCGCAATCGTTTTATTTCTACAATAGACAATTACATTAATGGGAAAGGTAAAAAAATGTTTTTTAATCCAATCAGAAGTTTCCTGTAAAAGTTCCCCGCCAAAATCGCTGAACTCATTTTTTTCAAAAAGAATCGGCGGGGAGCGATAAAGCATCTTAAAATCTAGACTAATAAAGAATCCTTCCGGCTCCTGATGAGCAAACCCCGAAATAGTAAAAGGGTTACGGACGAATGTATGTAAACTCCCTGTGGCATCATAATAATGCAGGATAGTAGAATAGGGATATCCAACTTTAAGCACTTTACCGTTTTTGTCCCGGCCATCAAAAAGAATAGTTTCCGGGGGTACACCTCGCCCGGAATATTTTCGAAAAGTCTCACCCGACTCATCGGCGACTATTAGCTCCCAGGAGGCTAATTCTTTAGCCTTCTTAGGATCTGGTTCTTCAAAAGTTGCTTGTAAATCCTTAAGAGGATAAAAAATGTACACTTTTTCATCATTAATGTGGTGAGTGAATGGAATAATTACTTGAGCGCTTTTCACCAGTTCAGGCAAGGAATCCTGTGGTTGTTTTTCCCAGCCAGAAGGTTTCTTTAACAGAATCTCCTCTTCCGTTTTAAGACTCTCAAGAATTTCACGATTCTCTTCTATGGGTATCTCCAGGTGGGGTTTTGTGCTTTTGAGTTCTAAGACCTCTTCCCCTTCTATAATTACTTCGGGCAACTCGCCTTTCTCTCTAGATCCGGCAAGTGTAGTAATCCCTACCAGAGCAATACATATGGCAACTCTTAACAATTTTAAGGAATTTATTTTAGTAAATATCTGAAAGTTATGATTCCCCATTGGTCTCCTCCATCAGTTTCTAAAGGTTCAAAAACCCATTTTTTGATTGCTTCCATCGCTAACCGGTCCAATTTACTATAACCCGACGTACGCTCAAGATATAGTTTCTCCCTAATCTTCCCTTCAGGAGAAACATAAAATCTTATAACAACATCAGCCTCAATATGCTCAGCCCTTGCCCAATCAGGATAAACCGGTAGATATGAAGTAATAATCTTTCTTCCTACCACGGGCCCCATAATTTCTACTGTTTTCTTCTCTGGTTTTGCTTCTCTAATCAAGCCGGCTTCTGTTTTTTCAACCTTTTCAGCAACGGGCCTGGCGATTTTTTTTAAATCTTCAGAAGTTTTTATTCTCTGTTTTGCTAACAAAACCCTCTTGTCATATCCCAGCGAAGTTCCTTTTCCATATCCTAAAGTTGGTCTAGTGTCGGTAGATCTTCTTTTTTTGACAGACACAGTGGCTTCTTTGAGTGTCGCTGGTTTATATGTATATTTTACTTGCTTAATCTCTACTTCTTTAATATCTTTCAATGGAGAATGTGAAGTTTTTTTCTCTAAGTCGATGGGCTGGCTGTATGATATATTTCCTACCGCAACCTTGCCAACTTCTTCAATTTTAATATCCGGCTCATGAGGAGAAAGCATGTCCAATTTTTCTTCACCATAGACTTCTCCATCTGGAACAATTTCAGAAAGTTTCTCTCTTTTTACATATTTATCCTGGGTAAGAGATATTTGTGGTCCAGGACGAACTTCTATGGTTCTGTCAAAATCTATCTTTTCCGAAACTTCCTTTAATGTTTTTTCCCTCTCTATTTCTGGTTCAGTTATCTCTTGAAATTTCGGTTTTTTAAAGGTAGAAAGAGACATCTTGAAAAATTCAATGACATTTCTTGGGGGAACTTGTCCGGGCATTTCTTGAACAACAAGAATATCCGGTTCAATTTCTAGCAATTCAATATTTTCTAAAAAAGTCGTGGCTACCTCTTTTGCCTTAAGTAAATATGAATAATAAGACATAAATAGCAGGCTATGAGCTAAAATTGAAATCGTAAAAGAGATATGAACGTACCTTTTCTCAAACATTTATCTTCTACCTCTTTTGTTTCCGTTCTACCTTTATAGAAACCGTCTTTGCTCCACATTCTTTACTGATACTCATAGCCTCGAGGAGCCATTTATGAAGTGCCTGCTGATCGGCCCTGATTATGACATACCTATCCCTGGTTATGTCTATTTTTTTACGGAGAAGCTGATGGACATTCTCCAAGGGAATCTCTTCTTCATTAATTGCCCATTTGCCATATTGGGAGATGCTGATTGTAACGTTCTCCATTAATGTTTTCTTCTTCAAAATCGGTAAAATCTGACTCAGCCATATATTACCTTCCTTGTATTTGGCTCTTTCATCGCTCCTTTAAAATTGCCAACTTCACCGCCCCTTCCTGCCGTGCACAGTCTAGTATATCTACTATTTGTTTTACATGATTCTTTGGCGAGGCAAGAAGTATTACCATGCGATCTTTACTTTTTGGAATAGCTACTCTTAAAGCAGCTGCTAGTTGTTCCCATGAGACAGGGTGTCCATTGACTTTAATTTTTCCATCAGCACTCAGATAGATGTTTACATTCTCAGATTGGGCAACCTTACCTTCAGCAGCTCCCATTTTCGATGAAGTAACCTTTATACCAGTCTGCATTACAAAAGGAGCAGCCACCATAAATATGATTACAAGAGTCAGAGAAACATCTACCAGGGAAGTTAAATTTATTTTATTTATGGAGGTCCCTTCTTCCATTCTGAAACTCCTTTTAATCTACATTCAGATAGTTCACTACTCGCATCTGATTGGCTTCCAACACAATTGAAAGATTTCTTACTTTCCTCATAAAATAGTTAAACATTACTACAGCAGGAATAGCTATGGCCAGTCCTGTAGCTGTGGTTAGTAAGGCTTCGGAAATCCCCGCTGCCACAACCGATGGCCCGCCAGAGCCAGAAACTGCCAAATCGTGAAAAGCCTTAATAATACCTATCACTGTACCAAACAAACCAATAAATGGACAAATGGTTCCCAGTGTCCCTAATATTATTGTAAATCGTTCCATTTTCAACCGTTCTTCCAGACGTGTTGCGTTCATTAATTCTATTAATTGTGATTTCGTTTTTTGATGATTCATTATGCCAACCTCCACGAGCCTTGCCAATGGATTTTGAGTTGACTTACAGCGATCTAATGCCTCATTGAATTTTCTTTCTTCAATATATCTTTTCACGATAGTCATAAAGTTTTCTACATCCAGTTTGATTCTACGGAAAAACCACCATCGTTCTATAGTAAAAGACAGAGCTAAAACAGAACAAAAAACAAGAATAACCATAGTAAAACTTCTACGAATAACCTCCATTAAATCAAGAGTAATCATGTAACTTATCCTCCTATTTTGCTAATATAATCTCCACTCTCCGATTTTTTCTTCTTCCTTCCTCAGTATCATTCGGGACAAGGGGTTTTGTATCGCCGAAACCTTTGGTAGTGAATCGGTCAGGAGAAAATTTTAATTCTTCTACAAAATATCCTAGTACAGATTTTGCCCTTTCTTCAGAAAGCACCTGATTATTGGGGAACCGGGCAGTATGAATGGGTAAATCACAAGTATGACCTTCCACGCTTATCTTGCGATCAGGATATTTTTTAATAACATAGGCAACCTTATTTAGTGTTACCTCGGCTTCGGGCTTTAACTTGTCTTCCGCTAAATCAAAAAGGAGCTCTGCAGCCAGAGATATTACCATAACGCGATCGGTTTCCTTGCTAATGGAAACCATAGGAATAAAAGCACTAACAGGCTCCTCCTCAGTTACCACAGACAACACGGGTTTGAAAGTATCAATCTTTATCTGAACTGAGGGGCTTTTGCCTTCATTTCCTACCTCGTCTTTAATGCTTAAGACTGCATTGTAAACCCCGTCAGGAAGAATATTGTCTCTATCGTTTTTCCCATCCCAGGATATAATTTGCGATGGCCTTCCTATCCCTTTAAATGTTTTCAACGCCGGCTCAGCTCCTGTAATTTCGAGAATCCATTCAGCTATATCACTGGCATCTCTATAATCAAGATAAAAAGTTGTAGTATCTTTTACACCATCATTATTTGGTGAAAAGAGAGCCGGTTCGACAGAAAGTTGCACGTCTGGCGGGGTATTATCGATTTTAAGAATTTTCCTGGCGGTGTTTATTGAATTACCCACTATATCTTGGACATTTAACCAATAATTATAAATGCCATCTTTTAAAATGTTACCATCTTTATCCTTACCTTCCCAAACAATTGTAAAAGGAGGATTACCTTTATCAGAAAATTTCTTACAAATTTCATTTTCATAATTTTCTATTTTTAAATCCCACTGCTCAGCAGAACTTTCATCTCTATACTCTAAAACAAAACTAACCTCGTCTTTGAATTCATCACCATTGGGAGAAAATATAGCTGGCTGGACGCTTACACTTACCTGGGGCTTAGTAGTATCGATAACAATAGATTCCAAAGGCGTAGCAACATAATTACCTACTTCATCAGTGACTTCAAAAGTATAACTATATTTACCATCAGGAAGGGGTTTCTTATTATCTTTCTCTCCCAGCCAGGAAACCGCTACCGGTGGATTCCCCAGCCCTGCATATGTCCGTTCTACCTCATCTTTAACTCTCATAATCTTCAATTTCCACTCTTTTATTCTGTTAAAAGCACTAACTTCAAGACTAAATTTCACGGAATCTTTAAAACCATCTGCATTGGGTGAAAATATGTCCGAATCTGGTTTAACCGAAATAGTGGGTCTGGTAGCTCCAATAACAATCTTCTCGGGAGATATTTGGGAACTATTACCCACCATATCAACAGCCTCTACTGTCCAACTATATGTACCATCAGGTAAGGTTCTCTTATTGTCACCTTTTCCGTCCCAGGGAATGCTTCCCTCAATATTTATCTTATCCTTAAACACCTTAACAGTCTCTCGAGAGGAATCTTTTATTTCTAACTTCCAGTAATCTAAAAGGCTGGCATCATGAATTTTAAAAATGAAGCTCGTCTCATCCATTATTCCATCCTCATTGGGAGAGAAAAGCATAGGAGATGCTTCTGCGTTTATAACTGGAGGTGTCCTGTCTATTTGAATAGATCCCGGGGAGCTACCATACTTGTTGCCAGCTATATCAGTTGCCTCGACTAAATATGTAAAATTACCATCAATAACATCCCTTTTATTATCATCCTTACCATCCCATACCAGTCTCTCTTCCGGATTTTCCCCCTTGCCAGCAAATATTTTCACCAATTTGCCAACGTCATCTAATATAGATAGTTTCCATTCTAGATAATGAGCATCTGTAATCTTCAAGGAGATTGTGGCATCGTCTAAGACGTTATCGTCGTTCGGAGAAAAGAGCTTATTATCCAATCCCATCCGGCAAGTCGGTGGGCTATTATCTACTTCAACAGGCACCGGTATTGTAGCTACAGTATTTCCTGCCTTATCTGTCTCTGCTAAAACCAGGTGATATATTCCATCCTTGACAGTCTTTTTCTTTTTATCTTTTCCATCCCAGGTAATCTTATTATACGGCTTCCCCTCGCCGTAAATACTTTGAACCTCCTTGCCAACTGAATTCAAAATACTCAGTTTCCAGTTGTCAATTGATGCATTCTCAGGAACGTTAATGTTGACCTCCAGAATATCTTTAACCCCATCTTCATTAGGAGAAAAAATTACCTTATCTACTGCAATGGAAGAAACTACGGCCTCTCGATCTACCTGTATCTTTTGAGCTGGCGTCCGGAAACGGTTGCCCGCATTATCCTGAACAATTAGACAATAATTGTAGGTACCATCTGGAACATCCTCCTCAAAATCTCCTTTACCGTCCCAGGTTATGGTATCCTTAATTCCCAAAAGACTTCTTACCACATTATTATTTTTATCCTGGATAACTAATAGCTGGCTATTAATTCCATTTATGTCAAATCTTTCCATGAAAAAAGTTACCTTATCTCTTACTCCATCATCATTGGGAGAAAAACTATCAAGATCTACAGAAACAGATGCACTGGGATTAGTTCGGTCGACCACTATCTCCTGAGGAGAAAGGGTTACTTCATTTCCAGCTTTTGTGATAATAGTGAAAGTATAAGTATAAACTCCATCGGAAACCAAAAACTGACTCTCGCTTTTACCATCCCACATTAGCTTATCAGGCGGAGGACCCTCTCCTTTAAATGTGCGAACTATTTCTCCGCTTAAATCTCTTATTTTGAACATCCACCGGCTTATATTCTCTTTGGGAGTGGTAATCTGCAATTTAAAAACTGCAGTATCTTTAATTCCATCCATATTGGGAGAAAAAAATTCCTTCCCATTTGCAAAAGCAGTAAAAGAACAAATAATCATAAACCAGCAGAATAATAATTTGTTAAATCTAATCTTCATTCCTAAATCCCTCCTATTTTTACTCCCTATAAGCAATCTCAAATTGTAAAATTTTTACTGGGATTTAATTTCGGCACGAATTGCATCTATTCGAGATTTAATTGCTTTAAGCCATGCAGGCTTTTTCGCCATGGCTTCTGATTTCTTATATATTTCCTCATACAAAGAAAGCGCTTTTTGCATATCTCCGTTTTTCTCGTAGTATTCTCCCATTTTAATCATTGCATTAAGCATCCAGCCACCTGGGAGAGAACTGCTTGCGGAGACAAGTTTCTGGTATTCACCTATCCCTTTTTCTTCTTCCTCTATATTCATATAATTTTCGGCTATGCGAAATGTTATTTCTCCCCAGGTTTCAGTTCGCCTATCCATTTTATCTCGAATGGCCTGGAGAATCTCAATCGCTTTTTGATATTCATTTTGCTCTTCATAGATTGTGGCAAGCTCTATATCCATTCCCGAGGATTTGGCCGCATCAGGATATTTCTCCTGATAAATTTGTAAAGTACTCGCTGCTTTCTCCCATTTCCTTAATTTTCTGTAGGCCAGAATAGTATTATACATAGCCCCGGTGGAATATTCACAATCAGGATAATTTTGGACTAATTTTTCAAAGGTTTCTGCTGCCTCGGCAAACTTTTCTCCTTTAAATTGCGCTGAACCCAAATGGAAAATAGCGATAATAGCACGCTTGTCTTCGGGGAAATTATCTATAAAGCGTTTATAAGCTAACTCTGCTTTATTAAATTCAGAAAGGTGGTAATAGGATTCGGCTAAATAATAGTTTGAATCTGCAAATCTAGCGCTTTCCAGAAGTTCACTGATTATTCTTTCCAGCATTTCAGTTGCTTTAGAATAATTCTTATCTTCAAAGAAACTCCTCGCCAGTCTAAACTGAGCCTCTATTGCCAAGGGATTACTTCTTCCTAAAGATTTTATGATATCTATTAATGCCGATGAAGCGGATTCTTTAGAATCCGGTACTTCTAACAGGCCAGTTAGAAAATCCAGAGCTTCATACGCTTGAGGCTCTAATGGAAACTTCTCAATTAACTCCTTTAAAGACCGGATTGCCAAAACATTGTTTTTAGAATTGTAATAACACTGGGCAATACAGAGGTGCGCCCTGGCTGATTCTTTATTATCTTTTACATAGCGTTCTATTATTCTGTTGTAGGTTTTTGTGGCTTTCTCGTAAAGTTGCGCCCGGAAATAGGTATCTGCTACTTTCCATAAAGCCTGCTTTGTCTGGGGTGCGTCTGGATAATTCTTCTCCATGTTTTCCCACGTTTCAATTGCCTGAGCAAAATATTCTAACTGGTAGTAACAAAGGCCTCCATTTAAAGAAGCCTTTGCTGCCAGATAATGTTCAGGGTTTTGTTTTTGGAAGACATCAAAAATATCCAGCGCTTTCAAATATATTTTTTGGTTAAAAAATGCGTTTGCCAGTTCATAGCGGTTAACTAAAACCAAATCTTCGGATAGATCTTTCTGTTGAGAAATATTTTGAATTTTTTCTCTAATCTTTTGAGCTTCAGAATAGTCTTCATTCAAAAAATTAGCCCACGCCAAACCTTCCTGAGCATAAATTAAAAGAGGGTTTGTGGGATAAATGGATTGTATTAGTTTATAAAGCTCGATTGCTTCGTTATGCATCCCCTGCTTGAGGTAACCTTCTGCAAGATAGAGGTAAGTTATCAGTCGCCAGGGACTATTACTTGGAGAAAATTGATTGAGAAGGTAGCGACATCCTGACACCAGAGCAGTATAATTTTCACCTAAATAATTGGCCCTACTCATCAGGGCAAGAGCCGCTTCCCTTATTTCAGACTCTTTGGTTTGGTCAATCGCTCTCTGGTAAGCATCTGAAGCATCCACATAAAGCTTAAGTTCGGTTAAAGTATTTCCCAGGAGCAGCTCAACCCCGGGCAATAATGGATGATCCGGATAGAGTTGTTTGAATTTGATAAGTGAAGATTTTGATTGCTGAAAAGCTTTCAAATTAAAATAACACCATCCCAGCTTAAATTGAGCATTGGGTGAATAAAAATCATCGGGGTAGGAACTGGCCATATCTCCATAGGCAAAACAGGCTTCCTTAAACCTTTCTTCCCTGAGGAAAGATTCCCCTATCAAATAAATTGCCCGTGGGGCAAACTCCGATTTAGGTTCGGTCTGCAAAAAAGATTGAAAACTACTTCGTGCTTGTAGATAGTCCCCCTTTTCCAAATAAGAAGAGGCAATTTTATAAATCGCCGGACCAATTAAGCTACTCTGAGAGTAGGAGTGAAGGAATCTTTCGTAGCTACGAATAGCGCTGATGTAGTCTTTTGCAGCAAAGAAGGCTTCGCCTATAAGGTAGTTTGCCCTTTCCTGGAGAGATGTTTCTGGATATTTATTAATAAGGTCCTTTAATTTTTCTACGCCTAAAAGAGGCTTTTTCAAACGGACCAATGATTTGGATGAGAATAAAAGAGCTTCTGGTAAATCGACTTCCTCCAGATTTTTTAAAGCTAATTCATCCTTCCCCAGTTGGTAATTAACTAATCCAAAAATATAGTTAAAACGTTTATCTTCCTCATATGCTTTTTGCTTAGAAACTAAATTGATAAGAATTTTTTCCGCTTCTTCAAAGCGTTGAAGAATGATGTAGCATTGTGCTTTAAGCAGTAATCTTTCATACTGAAGATATCCTTCAGCGTATCTGGTTTCAGCTTTTTCTAAAGAGTCCAAAGCCTTTGCATAATCTTTCGTATTGTAATAGATTTCGGCAATTCGCAGGGAAGCGCTTTCCGCCTGTTTACTTGAAGAATATCGATCTACAACTGATTGAAATTTTTTTAAAGCCTCTGAAGAGGTAGGATCCAGGCTAAAGAAACATTCTCCAACCATGAATTCTGCTTCCGGGACAAGTCTATCTTTAGGATATAGTTTTATAAATAATTGGAACTGTTTGGCAGATGCTCTTTTGTTTTGCCTAAATAACTCTCCGGCTGACTGAAAAAAATCATCGGAAGAAAGCTCTGGCTTATCGGATGTTAATCCTGTAAGGGGGGACAAAATTGTGGCAAGAATGATAAACATAGTTAGAAGTGCTGTTTTCATAAGCGACTGTCTACTTCTTCTAACTTTGAACCAGATGTGTCCATATAGTCCTGTAATTTTAACCATCTTTTTATTGGGTATCATGCTATACTATAAAGAATGAAGTTTACTTTCACTATGAGTATAATCCAAACTAACTCAAAGTCAAGCGGTTTTTATAGAAATCTTGAAAACAACTTTAGGAAGGATTTTTACTCTTTACAAAGATTTGAAGAGGGGATATTTCAGTGATACTGCGTTTGTGTGAGGGAAGGACTTAGTCCAGTTTCTCATACGGCCGGGCTTGGGCCATTTTTTCCTGTAGCTGCAGAGCGCCAGCTCTGCTAATAGTAAGGCGATTCTTATCTTGAGGGAGAGGCTACCACTGATACTGTATTCCAAAGTCGTACCGCCCGACCGATACATCTGTTGATCTGCCTTCATATTCCCAGGCAATGCGAACCAAAAAAGCGCTTGAGGTTCTGTGCAAAGTTTCAATCCTACCCACATGAGCCGAGAACCTTCCTGTCTGGTCTGGAGCGCCTGCCTCAAAGCTTTCTCTATAGAAAGAAT
>SMTZ1_10009780_pt1 | contig 17995 bp, 13 predicted proteins | sample DeeMarSWOR136_30_FD_25667 | JGI IMG/M metagenome (IMG submission 25667)
AACCTAAATTCTTAGATTTTAAACCGAAAAAAGAGTACATATGGAACTGTGATTCAAAAATTAAATTTAGTAATTTTTCCACTTTAAAATCTGGAATTTCTCAATTGAGAACTATCAAAAAATTACCAGCTCCAAGTTCAAGGATCCTTAAAGAAGAAATAAATATCTCATTGATGTATGAATAAAAAATTAGGGAATTTTAATGCTTATACTCTAACCAATATTCAAATCTTTAAATTTTAAAATAGTAAAGGAAAAAAAGATAAAAATGATTGAAAAAGGTAATCCTAAAAGGAAGGAATTATGTGAAATAGTAATAGAGAAGGTTAAAGAAGAGGATATAAAGATTATATATCTCCAATTTACTGATATCCATGGAATCATTAAATCCTTCGAGATTAATTCAAAAAGAATTGAAGATATTTTTGATATTGGTGAAAATTTTGATGGAAGCTCGATAACAGGCTACGGAGCGATTGAAGAGAGCGATAAGGTTGCGCTTCCCGATCCAAGTACGTTTTATCTTTTACCATGGAGAAAACAAGATAAGGTTGCGAGAGTGATATGTGATATTTATAAGCCAGACGGTCAACGATATGAAGGAGATCCTAGATATATATTACAGCGAGCAGTAAAAAAGGCAGAAGAACATGATTATACGTATTATTGCGCTCCAGAAATGGAATTTTTCATCCTTACTCCAGATACTCAACAGGCATTTAAACCGTCAGATATGAGAGGTTATTTCGATTATGATCCTTATGATATTAATGAAATAATAAGATATAGAATAGCAGAATATAGTGATGCTATGGGAATTTCTGTAGAGTGTGTGCACCATGAAGTTGCATTTGGACAACATGAGATTGATTTTCGTTATGGTGAAGCTGTAAATACAGCAGATAATACAATTACAATTAAGTCTATTGTTAAAACAGTCTCAGCTCAACATAATCTAATAGGAACTTTTATGCCGAAACCATTTGAAGGAATTAATGGTTCTGGAATGCATGTACACCAATCTCTTTGGAAGAATGGAACTAATGTTTTTTATGACGAACTTGACAAGGATAATATTTCAATTTTAATGAAAAGATGGATTGCAGGGCAGTTAAAACATGCAATCCCAATGTGTGCAGTTTTAAGTAGCTGGCCTAATTCTTATAAAAGATTAGTTCCTGGATATGAGGCTCCAGTCTATCTAGCATGGGGATTCCGAAATAGATCCCCATTACTCAGAGTACCTGACTTTCATAGTAAATCCAGTGCAGCTAGAGTAGAGATCCGTTGTCCAGATCCTTCAGGAAATCCATATCTTCAATTTGCTGTGCTTTTAAGGGCAGGGTTAGACGGTATCCTTTCGGAAGATATAAAAATTCCTGAACCAACTGATCGAAATGTATATCATTTATCTTCTAAAGAAATGGAAAAAGAAGGAATCATATCTTTGCCAGGAAGTCTGCATGAAGCATTAAAACACTTCAGAGACTCAGAGTTTATGAAAGAAGTGTTTGGAGAATTGGCATTTAAAAACTATTATTACGCGAAGCTTGAGGAATTTGATAAATATAGAGTAGTAGTTAGTGAATGGGAGAGAAATAGATATATAACTCGCTTATAATGTTCTTTCCATAGATTCAAATGTTTAAATTGAACAAGATATAGATAATTAATCTTAAAAATTTATAAATTAAATTTAAAATCTTTCCTATATTATTCTAAGAAGATTTTTTAAAATTCAATAAAAGATGCGAAATACAGATTTGAAGGTTCTCATTGCTCAAATTAATCCTATTGTAGGAGATATTGAATTCAATACCAATAAAATTATAGAGGTCATTAAAGGAAATCAAAATTGTGATATTATAATATTTCCAGAGATGGCGCTTGTAGGTTATCCTATAATGGATCACATTCATGATCCACTTATTAGAAAAAAAAATGTAGACGCGATTGAGAAAATTAAGGAACTGAAAACAGAAGCAACAATTATTTTAGGTACATTTACAGAATCAAAAAAATTAGAGGGATTTATTCATCCATTCTATAATTCTGCTATTGTTATTGAAAATAATTGTATTAAAAGTTGTGTGAATAAGCGATTATTGCCTAATTATGATGTATTTGATGAAAGACGATATTTTTCATTCGATGATAATTATGATCCTGTAGAAATAAAAGGTTATATGGTTGGAATATTAATTTGCGAAGATATTTGGGATCAGCATTATGAAATAAAAATAGCAAAGAAGTTAGTAGCACATGGAGCTGAATTATTAATTGTTATAAATGCTTCTCCGTATCATATAAATAAGTTTAAGTTAAGAAGTGATTTGATTAAAGGAAAATCTAAAGCATTATCTGTACCTATTGTTTATGTCAATATGGTTGGCGGACTTGATGAAATAGTGTATGATGGTCAAAGTTTTATTACAAATAAATTTGGTCAAATTATTTTCAAATCAAAATCATTCACAGAAGATATTTGTTTATTCGAAATTCCTATGCGGAATGTATCTCTGATTGAGGAGAAAGAATATCAGAGTGATTGGAGAGAAGATGTAATAAATGCTTTAAAATTAAATTTATATGACTATTTTTGTAAAAGTAGCATTTTTGAAGGTGCTGTCCTAGGATTAAGTGGAGGGATCGATTCAGCTTTTACTGCTTATATTTGCACAGAGGCTCTTGGTCCAGAGAAGGTAACAGCAGTTATGATGCCTACAAGATTCACTTCTAAAGATAGTATCGATCTAGCTCGAAAATTATGTGAAAACTTGAATCTTAAATATATCATTCATCCCATCGATGAAATATTTACTATATTTGAGAAAAATTTAGAAGAAAATCTAGGAAAGCAACCTTTTGATATTGCTGATGAAAATCTTCAAGCAAGAATTAGAGCAAATATCTTGATGTATTATTCAAATAAATATAATTGGTTATTAGTATCTACTGGAAATAAATCTGAGATTGGAGTAGGTTTTTGCACTTTATATGGTGATACATGTGGTGGCAAAAATGTACCCGGAGATCTTTTAAAAGTTCAAATTTATGAGATCTGTAAGTGGATAAATAATGAAGAAGAAATAATACCTAAGGAAATAATCGAAAGACCTCCTACTGCAGAGCTCCGTGAAAATCAAAAAGATAGCGATTCTATACCTTCTTATGAGATTCTCGATGTAATTTTAGAGGAAATATTTGAAAACGGGATTGGTACTGAATTATATAATTTAAAAGATAAAGGATTTGATAATGACATAATAAATAAAGTGAGAAGACTTTATTTAAATTCTGAATATAAACGTAGACAGTTGGTTCAAACAATAAAAGTAAGTGAAAGTGCTTTTGGAATTGGTAGAAGATATCCTGTTTTAAAGAAAATTAAGTTTTAAGAAAATAAAATACATCGATTTAACATAAGTGAAGATGATAGACCTTCAGATACAGTTTTTCTTAAAAATTTTTTGAAATTCCTGCAACTTCATAATATTTATATATTTTTTTAACATTAATGTGATTAAAGATTAATGATACTACTGTTCTAAATACAGAGGCGCGATAAATTGTCTAAAATACAAGAAGGATATAAAAAAGCAAGAGAAAGAATTGGGAATATAAAGGAAATTTATAAAAATATAATTTTAATCGTTCTTATATGTATAGTACTTCTATTTGTTGGAATAACTATATTATTTAGTATCAGTCTTATTCTTCCTGGAGACCCTGTAGCAGCTTATCTTGCTGCCCAAGGAATCCATAATCCTTCACAAGGACAATATCACCAAATGGAATGCCAACTTGGATTTTGCGATCCAATATATATTCAATATTTTCGATTTATAGGGAATTTATTAACGGGAGATTGGGGAATCTCGGTTTCAATTCTACAAGGGCAACCGATTTCCAGTTTACTTGAAGGAACAATTCAGAGAATGATAGAAATGAGTTTATTACCTATGATTATCGGAATAGGGTTAGGTTTTTTCCTTGGAAAATTCGCTGCCAAAAATAGGGGACGATTGGTAGATAAATTAATTCAATTATTTTACTTCTTTGGCCTTTCAATACCTATTTTTTTTCTTGGAATGGTTCTTAAATTCAGCCTTGGCTATGAATTGGGCTGGTTTGAAACAGCAGGTTATTTAAGCGCTGAATATGAAGATCCTCCAGTTGTTACAGGATTTTTAATAATCGATGCGATGATTTCAGGAGAATTTCACTTAATTGGAGATTATTTATGGCATTTATTTCTACCTGGAATATGCTTGTTTATTTCAACGATAGCAATAATTACATGGCAGACTCGTTCATATATGATTAATGGATCATATGAAAAATCACCTATCTTACACACTTTTCTTATCAGCAGAATATTTGGCTTAATTTTCTCCTTTTATATTTTAATAGATTATATTTTCAATTTATACGGATTGAGCAGATTTCTCATAGATTCCATATTTTTGTATGATTATTTCGTTATTACGGCAGTTATATTCATAATATTACTAATATTTATTGTAATTATATTCATTTCAAATATAGTTTTTAGTGTTTATAGATATCTTAGAAACAAAGGCTTTTTTATTAGAAAAACCGATGTCGAAATAAAATTTGATAATGAACTAGAAAGCTCTGAAGTGAGCTCTGACCAGAGTTTGAAAGTCTATTTTTGGAATACACTAAAGTCACCTTTAGGAATTATAGGAATTGCCTCAATCTTTTTTTTCATTCTTATTTCATTTATCCCTCAGATATTAACATCTTATACTCTTGATGAAGCATTAGCAACTCATCCTGGAGCGTGGAGCTCTCCATCGCCTGACCATCCTTTAGGGCAGACGGTTAATGGAGGAGATGTACTAGCACTTATAACTTATGGTATTCAAGAGGCAATGTTTTTTGGGATAATTGTTGTTGTATTGGGTTTAACAGGAGGGCTTATATTTGGCTACATAGGAGGAAGATTCGGCAATATTGCCTATTATTTAATATTAGCTCTGATGACATTCGTTTATATCTTTCCTATCTTGGTCCTTGTTTTGATGATAGCTGGTATTTATGGACCATATTCCGAGATGATTGTGCCAATTATAGAAATTTTCTTGGTCCCAAACTTCACATATGCAATTGCAAATACAATACGGCAAAAACTTAGTAGAGATCGAATAATTAAGACCATATTAATTCAAATTCCATTAAATTTTGCTATTGCTATACTAATTTATACTTCAGTTGGGTATTTAGGATTCATAATCGATGTTCGACAACAATTAGGAACGATTATTAATCAGGGTATGGAAAACCCATATTTAGCACCATGGGCTGTTTTATATCCAGGGCTAGCGATTTTCGGGATCGTATTCAGCTTTTTAGTTTTGCATCTTGCTCTAAAAGATTTTAATTTGGTTTCTGGTAATTTACCAACTGTTGATAGCTAAAATTTTTGAGAAAATTCCAAGTAGAACATTTGAAAAGTATTTTTTTTTCTTATCATAAATTATATTATTAATAATTTTCATAACTAATTTTAAATTAGAACGAATATAAATTTTTAAAAAGCATATTAATATTTCTTTATTCTAATAACTAAATGTTAAAAGGTTGAAAATAGTTGAGTGGTAGATGGATAGGAATTTTTCCTATTATTTGTGTGGTATTATTGATAGTCTCCTTGTTTTTACCTGTAATGGGTTTAACTATATTTAGTTCTGGAGTCATAGATCCCGCTGTAACAGGAGATATCATGCCTCTTGGAGGTGGCATTCTGGATGAACTTGAACCCTATGTCGCTACAGTCCCAGAAGCGAGTGAACTTCAAACATCTTTTTTCTGGGTTGGAATCATTTTTGCTATTTTCTTCGGACTTGATGCATTATTTTTGTTTATTGGGGGGATTAGAGTTATGACGGGAAATAAGGAACTTGATAAAGCTAGAAAAAGATGGTTAACTGGAGGATTATCTAGGATTATAAGTCAAGCGATAGTCATTGCACTTATTTTGTTTTTTATTCCGGATTTTGTAGCCGATAATTACCCTGGAGTTGAATTAACTTTCACAATTGGACTAGGAATGATAATGGTAATGGCTGTAGGTGGAATTTTGGTGTTTGCATGGATCCTTGCTAAAATTTCTGATTAAATGTTGATATATTTAATAAAATTTTAATCTAATTTTTTTTGAATCTGAATTATTATTATTATGGGTTAGTTTCATTATGGAACTTTAATATCCAGTTTATTAGATTTCTAATTCTTCTTTTACAAAAGAATCTCAATAAAGATGTATTCCATAGAAATATCAGGTTTTACATAATTTTCAAGAGTTTTTTCTTCGCTTGACTTAAAAATTTTATCAAAAATTAAATTCTTTACTATATTTTCTCTTTTTAGACTATTTCTTTTACTTTTTCAATGTATTCCAAAGATTGGTGGCGGAAGTAGACATTATAAAGCTCAGCATAGATCCCTCGTTTAGTCATTAATTCATCATGATTTCCTTCTTCCATTATTTTCCCATGATCGAGTACAATAATCCTATCTACATGTCTTACTGTCCAGAGACGATGAGCAATTATAATTGATGTACGTCCTTCAATTGTCTTCTGTAAGGCATCTTGTATTCGAGTTTCTGTGAAAGGATCGACGGAAGCAGTCGCTTCATCTAAGATAAGAATAGCAGGATCTTCTAATAGAACACGGGCAAAAACTACTAATTGTCTTTGACCCATTGAAAGGCGATTGCCCCTCTCACCAGTATCAGTTTCTAATCCCTTCGCTAAATCATCAATCCAATCAGATCCACTAGTTACATTTAAGGAATTATAAACATCTTCTTTATTTGCGTCTAAACAACAGTATTTTATATTATTTTCGATTGAATCTGCAAAAAGAAATGGTGTTTGAGGAATAATTCCAATTTGTCTACGGTATTCTTTGAGATCATAATTTCGAATGCTTATACCATCTACTAAAATATCTCCTCCTTGAAATTCATAAAATCTCGCCAAAAGTTTCGCTAAACTTGATTTTCCAGCGCCTGTATGCCCAACAATTGCTATTGATTCTCCTGGTTTAATTGAGAGATTAAAATTGTTAAAAACAGTTTTATTTTTCTCATAATGGAATATCAAATTTTTGATTTCTATATTCCCTTTTAATCTAGAAGGCTTAATATTATCATTTTGAATCACTAATGGTATATTATCTATTAATGCAAATATACGTTCCGAAGCCGCCATTCCAGCTTGAAGTGTTGGCCAAAATGCAGCAATCGATAATAAAGGAAAAAATAAATAATTCATACCTTGGAGGAATAGATTTAGATTCCCAGCACTCATAGTCCCTCCTAAAACATTATTACCACCAAAAAAGACTAATAAAGTTATAACAATTCCTTCTATAATTCCTAAGGACGGAAAGATGGTATTCAATATAAAAGCCCTTCTTAGATTAACCTTATAAGATGTATCGTTTATTCTATTGAACTTTTCAAATAATTTTTCTTCTTGACGAAAGGTTTTTGCTATTTGAATGCCCGAAAAACTCTCTTTAACAAAATCATTAACAGATGCTAAAGCTCTTTGTCCTAATAATGTTCTTTTCCTAGCTATTTTTCGAAATAATAATGCTAATATAAAAAATGCTGGAACTGCAATTATTATTGCTAGTGTTAATAAAATATCTATAAAGAACATAAAAATAATTAAAAAAAAGACAATCAGGACTGATGATACTAATTGAATAGATAAATCGACAGTGGTACCAAAAGTTTCACTATCTGAATTTACTCGGCTAACTATTTTACCTGTTGGATTTCTGTCAAAAAACGAAAGATCATGATTTAAAACTGCATCTACAGCATCTTTTCTCAGATCTAAGACCACACCACCTATAACTCGAAAGGCATATCGTTGTTGAAAGTAATTAAAGACATAGCTTAATAAATTAAAAATGAGAATAATAATGATTACAGAGAATATATAGAAAGCATTTCTATTTGTCTCAAGATTATTAATAATTATACTGGTTAAAACAGGCACAAAAGCAGATGTAATAGATGAGATAAATATTGTTAAAATAACTATTGTCATAGAGCGTCTATATGGACGGAAATAAGAGAATATACGCTTTAATAGAACTCTGTCAGAAAATTCTCTATCATACTCTTCAGCTTCAAGATCCCACCCATATGCCATCTTTTTAAGCCTCCTCGCACCTTTTAATTAATGTATCAATTTCAACATCAAATTTTTTAATAAAAATTCGTTGATATTCTTCACAAGTCTTTAATAATTCTTCATGACTCCCTTTTGCTACAATCTCACCTTTTTTCAATACAATTATTAAATCAGCCCATCTTATTTGACTTAAGCGGTGTGTTATAAGAATTGTTGTCCTATTTTTGAGGATATTACGAATAGCTCTCTGAATTTTATCCTCTGTATTAGAATCTATCGCTGAAGTAGAATCATCTAGAATTAAGACTTTTGGATCTACAAGAAAGGCACGAGCGATAGTAGTAAATTAGAGATAAACTCATGTGCTTGAGCTTCTTTTGCCACTTGAATGACTTGTTCCATTGAACCTGTATGACCAAATGATATATTTTCAAAAATAGTTGTAGAAAATAAGAATACATCTTGATCTACATAGGAAATTTGGTTTCTTAATGATTTTAAAGCATAATTACGGATATCAATATTATCAATCAAAATTCTACCTTTATTGACATCATATAATCGTGAAATTAATTTTGTTAAAGTAGTTTTACCTGATCCCGTAGTTCCTACTATTGCTAACGTTTGACTTGGCTTGACTTCAAAGCTTATATTCTTTAATACTGGTTTTTCACTTCCAGGATAACTAAAAGTGACATTTTCGAATCTAATAGCACCTTCAATTTCCTTTTTATAGCCGTCAATATTTTCATCAATTTCTGTTTTTTTATTCATCGTTTCAAGTAATCTTTGGGCACTGGAAACTGCAAGTCGAATGATCGCAAAAACAAAAATAGATATAAATGTAGGGAAGCGAAGTAATGCTAATAATCCTAAATATCCAATTATTTGTCCGATATTCATCAAACCCATAAAATTAAGGATTATAGCATGGATAAGCCCTCCAGTAATAGTTAACGCTAAAATTAATATGGGGAGATATTTTGCTTCAATATCTCCTTCTTCAACATATGCATTTCGATAATTATTCGCATTTTCAAAATATTTTTGTCCTTCTCGAGTTTCTTGGGCAGTTGCTTTAACAACCTCAATTCCAGTTAGCGCCTCATTCAGAGTTGCGTTCATCATTCCATAAAAACTACGTAATTTCCCTGTTACGGGTCCAATTTTTCTAATGTATGATTTTAGAGCAAAGAAAAATAATGCAGAAAAAATTAAGGGTGTTAAAATTAATTGTGAAGGATAAAAAGCGATAATATAGAAAACGGGGATTATTAGGGATGTAAAGGACTCAAATATTAAAGATATTGCTGGACTGATCAAAAAATTCATTGTTCGAACATCATCTGTGGCTCTAGCCATCAATTCTCCAATTTTTTGTTGATCATGAAATGATTGACTTTTTCCAAGGAGGTTGGAGTAGAATTCTCTTCGACAATCTCTTTCTAATCTTTGAGCTATAATTTCACGTAGCATATAATTTGCTAAACGTAATATAGGTGTTCCGATGCTTAATAGTAAAATAAGAATAGTGTAAAAGAGAAGACTTGATTGCTTTCCAATTAAAAAATCTGTTATTGCATTTCCTATAATAATAAAGGTTACTGAGGATAAATTAGCGGCGAGTATAGTGGTAAAAAATACAATAATTATAAAAAACTTATTTGACTCATAAAAAATATGTGATAAAATCCACCTTCTTGATCCTTTTTGGCGTGCTTTTTCAAAGGGATCTTTTCCTGGAGAAAACTCCACATACACCGAATTTTTATTTTTCTCTTTCTTTTTTTGCATTAAAGCGTATCATCCTAATAACAAAATTTAATTCTTAAATTACTATATTTCAAGTGTTCTATGATTAATAGACTTTATATTTTTAAATTATCAGTTATTTATTATTGATTAAAACCAAAGGTAAGAAAAATCAATGCATATATCCATCCGAAAAGCCAAACCTAGGGATGCTGGGGAAATATCATATATATGGGATATTATTTGTGCTGAGAAAAAATATACTGCAGTTAATGTACCTTTTACACCTGACCAAGAGCGAGATTATATAAATTCCTTATCTGAAAGAGAAGGCATTTTTATAGCTGAGTTAGATAACCGAATACTTGGATTCCAATCATTAGATATGTGGGCAAAATACACAGATTCATTTAGTCATGTTGGGGTGATTGGCACATTCATACTTCCTGAGTGGAGAAAAAAAAATATTGGACATCAATTGGCGCAATATACTTTCAATTATGCTCGTAATCATAATTATGAGAAGATAGTCATTTATGTACGAGCATCAAATACAGGAGCAATTACTTTTTATAAGAAATTAGGATTTGCTCAAAAAGGGGTGCTTTCTCGACAAGTTAAAATTGATGATAAATATGAGGATGAGATCTTTATGGAATTATTTTTATGATTATTAACTGATTAATATTCTTTAAAATCTGTACCCAATTTTTTTTTGTGGTAAAAATACGCGATATATTAACTGGTTAATAACGGGACTTATGATTTGTCAGCGAACAATTTAAATAATAATATTTTTATTAGATAATTGTGTCGGAGAAAGAAATTGCCTATGATTTGAGGCTTGAGGAAAAACTAGAACAAATTAAGCTTAGAATTTGGTTGAATGAAGAGCTCCAATTATTACCGCAAGAATATCATAAAATGATAGTGCAAAATTTCTTTAAATTTATAAAAGAAAATTAAATAATCTTAATTTCTGAACCAAATTCTTTTTATTTTGATAAAAAAAATCTTTTTCAGAAAGGATAATTCTTGGTCGTACTAATCAGTGTAGTAGTAGTCTCGACCCATTGCATTAATTCTTTATCATTTCTACAGAAAGATACAATTTTTTCTAAATCCTCAAGAGTAGCAAATTTACATTCCACTAATAAATCCCATCCACCATATATGGGCGTAACATATGTAATATGCCAATTTTCATTGAGTTTATTAGACTTTAAATCTTTTAGTTTTTCAGTAACTTTCCACTGAGAATCAATTATTTTCAATCGAATTAATATATATCCGCGATAATAGATAGCTATCACATCGAAAATTCTTATAGTAGTTCGAAATCCTAGGCTTTTTTAAAAATATAATAAATTAAAATTAATTTTTGACAGTTTTTCAAGGTTACTATTAACTTTAAAATTACTTTGATTAATGCATTAATGAAAGTTTTAATTAATGGTGTTATAAATTTTATAATATTCGGAATTCTGGGACTCATAATCGCATTTTTTAGGAACCTATAGTAGAAGATATAATATAAATGGATTTACCAATAAATTTCTTGCAAAGATTTATGGTAATCATTTAGAGATTTAACATCTACTTTTTTTTTCCTTACATTTTCTATAGCATCTATTATTGCCTTTGCTAGTTGTAAATTTATAATTACAGGGATGTTATAATCAACAGCCATCCTTCGAATTTTATATTCATCTTCAATTATTGCTTTAAATTTTTCTTCAATGGTTGTTGGTATAGGGATATTAATTACCATGTCTATATGTCCTTCTTGTAAACATGCCATTATATTAGGTTCTTTTCCATATTCATGGACTTTATACAATTTTACTGCTTGAATCCCATTGTCATTTAATGCAATTGCAGTATCCTTGGTCGCAAAGATACTAAAACCCAATTCTTTTAATTTTTTAGCGAGTGGAATGACTTCTTTTTTCAATTCATCTCCACCCACAGATATTAAGACATTACCACCTTCAATTGGAATGTCCATTTCTGTAGCCTCTAATGATTTAATTAAAGCATCAGGGAAATCATCCCCAAAACAGGCAACCTCACCCGTACTCGCCATCTCTACACCTAAAACTGGATCAGCATTATCTAATCTCATGAAAGAGAACATTGGTGCTTTAATAGATACAAATTCACCATAAGGCAGATTTAATAATCTTTCTGGTATTTTTTTCCCCATAATTACCTCAGCAGCTAATCTCATTAAATTAATACCTCTTGTTTTTGAAACATAGGGCATACTACGGCTCGAACGTAAATTACATTCAATTACATATACATTACCATCCCTTACTAAATATTGAATATTAAAAGGGCCTCTGATTTTTAATGCTAAAGCAATTTTTTTTGTGTATTCTTCAATTACATTGATTATATTCGTTGGGACGGTATAATATCCAATTGACATAGTTGCATCTCCGGAATGAATTCCGGCATTCTCAATATGTTCAACTATAGCACCAATAAAAACATTTTCTCCATCACAAACCCCATCACATTCCATTTCTCTTGAATTAGTGAAAAATTTGGTAATCACAATAGGAAATTCTTTTGAAATTGATGCTGCTAGATCAAGAGTATCCCTTAAAGTTTTTTCATCATAAGAAACTCGCATTGCCGCCCCACTCAGCACATAAGAAGGTCTAATTAACACAGGAAATTCAACTTCCTTGGAAAATTTTAGTGCATCTTCTTTATTTGCCAGTATACTCCATTGAGGTTGTTTAATATTTAATTGATCTAATAAAGCGCTAAATTTACTCCTATCTTCTGCCATATCTATTCTCGAACCATGAGTTCCAAGTATTTTAAGATTTGTTTTTCTAAAAAATTCAGAATATTTTGAGATCTTTGCTGCTAAATTATTTGCTATCTGACCTCCTGCTGATACAACTATCCCTTCGGCTTTTTCGAGCTCACATATATCCAGGACTCTCTCTCCACTAATTTCCTCGAAGTAAAGCTTGTCTGAAATGTCAAAATCAGTTGAAACTGTTTCCGGATTAAAATTAATCATAATGGCTTGATCTATGCCCAATTTTTTAATTCCCCACAAACAATTAACAGAGCCCCAGTCAAATTCAACTGAAGCCCCTATTCGGTATGTACCAGAACCTAACACAATTATTTTCCTTAGATTAGAATTATTTTCTTTTTCAAAATCAATATCATTCTCTGAAGCACTATAGGTCATATATAAATAATTAGTAATTGCAGGCCATTCAGCGGCTAAGGTATCAATTCTTTTCACAAATGGATGGATGCCTAACTTTCTTCTCATTTGTCGCACGAAAATGGTATCAACTTTCATAATTTTTGCTATTTGACCATCAGAAAATCCATATCGCTTTGCTCTTTCCAGGCAATATTTCTTATCATCATCTTTAGTTTCTAATAAATCAAGCTCTTGAAGTTGTACCTCAATATCGATGATATTTTTTAACTTATGTAAAAACCATTTATCTACTCTTGATAAACGATAAATTTCGTCTAATGATATATCCTGTTTTATCGCCTCGGCAATTCTGAATATTCTTAGATCTGTTGGATTCCTTAAAGTATATTTTAATTCATTTATATCCTCTAAAGGTTTTAGATTATTTGCTACAAAACCTTTCATTCCAATATCAAGCATTCTAATAGCTTTTTGTAAGACTTCTTCGAAAGTTCTGCCAATAGCCATTACTTCACCTACACTCTTCATTTGGGAACCTATTCTACGATCTACTTTTTGAAATTTTGTGAGATCCCATCTTGGGATTTTGAGTACTAAGTAATCCAATGCTGGTTCAAAACATGCTGTTGTAATACCAGTGATTTTATTTTTTAATTCTGGTAATGTATATCCTATCGCAAGTTTAGCAGCAATATATGCTAAAGGGTACCCCGTTGCTTTAGATGCTAATGCTGATGATCTTGAAAGCCTTGCATTTACTTCTATTGCTCGGAATTCTTTTGAAAAAGGATCTAAACCGTATTGAATATTACATTCTCCAATTATCCCAAGGTTCCGAATAACTCTAATAGAGGCTGATCGTAGCATATGGTATTCTTCATTTGTTAGAGTCTGGCTAGGGCTTACAACAATTGACTCACCTGTATGAAGACCAACAGGATCCAAGTTTTCCATATTACAATTAATAAAGCAATTATCTTCAGAATCTCTTACAACTTCATATTCAATTTCTTTCCAACCCCAAATACTCTCTTCAATTAAAATTTGATTAATTCTTGATTGAGCTAAACCTTTTTTTGCCATTCTTTCAAATTCTTTAATATTGTTAACAATGCCCGATCCCCTTCCACCTAAAGTATAGGCTACTCTTATCATACAGGGAAAACCAATTTCTTTCACAGCATTTATGGCTTCAGTATATGAATGTACAGCTTGACTTTTACACACTTTAACATTGGATTTTTCCATTGCTTTAACAAACAAATCTCTGTCTTCAGTAACTTCAATTGCCTCAATGGGTGTTCCAAGAACTTTAACATTATACTTTTGTAAGATTCCTATTTCTTTTAATTCAACACCAACATTTAAAGCTGTTTGACCTCCGAATGCTAATAAAATTCCATCTGGTTTTTCTTTTATAATTACTTCCTCGACGTATTTAGTATTTATAGGTAATAAATAAACCTTATCTGATAATTCTGGATCAGTTTGGATTGTAGCAATATTTGGGTTAATTAGTATTGTCTCAATCCCTTCTTCTTTAAGCGCTTTCAATACTTGACTTCCAGAATAATCAAATTCACCAGCCTGGCCAATACGGATTCCTCCTGATCCTAAAACTAATGCTTTTTTTATTGATTTATCTAATGGCATTAATCTATAACTCCATTAATTCTATAAATTTATCAAATAAATATAATGAATCTAATGGTCCTGGAGAGGCTTCTGGGTGAAATTGGACAGCAAATATCGGCTTTTTTTTATGAATTAAACCTTCATTTGAATTATCATCAATATTTTTAAGAAATTCCTTAAAACCCCCTATTTCAAAATCTTTAACACAGAATCCATGATTTTGAGATGTGATATAACATTGATGAGTTTCTGGATTTATAACTGTTTTATTTCCACCTCGATGACCGTATTTTAATTTATATGAAGAACCTCCAGCAGCTAAACCTAAAATTTGATTGCCCAAACAAATTCCCATAGTTGGAATATTATTTTTAATCAAATTTCTGGCAACTTCTATTGCACCTTTATACAATGCGGGATCTCCTGGCCCATTAGAAATAAACACTCCATCCGGATTATAGTCCATAATTTGATTATACTTATAATTAAAAGGTACAAGAATAACTTCAATCCTTCTACTCATAAGGTTTCTAAGAATATTATTTTTTACGCCCATATCTAATACAACAACTCTCCCTCTTGGCTCAGAAGGTACAAATCTCTTAATTTCTTGAGTTGACACTTCGCTTGCTAAGTGTTTAAGGTTTGGATCTTTAACTTTTTTGACTAGGTCTCTCAATTCATATATATCAGGTCGTTCCCCTCTATTATAAACAGCAAGTAATCCTACTTGAACACCCTCTTCCCTTAAAATTTTTGTTAATGCCCTTGTGTCAATCCATTCAATTCCAGGGATATCTTCTTCAAGAAGAAATTCATTTAAAGTTTTCACACTCTCGTAATGGCTTGGATTTTTGCAGCATTCATTAACAACAAATCCTCTTACTTTGATTGAATCTGATTCAAAGTATTTATTAATTCCAAATTCATCTTTTTCCCAAGCTGGCACACCATAATTTCCAACAAGAGGGTGAGTCATAACAACAATTTGGCCATGATATGAGGGATCAGTCAAAGTTTCATTATAACCTGCTCCTGTAATTGTAGTAAATACAATTTCTCCCTCTATTTTTGTCGTTGCTCCAAAACCGATACCTTCAAAATAACGTCCATCTTGAAGCATCAAAATAGCTGGTCTTTCTTCCTTATAAAGCATTGACTCTTCTGTAAGGTTCCTCTTATTTATCCTTAAAAAAAAGATAGCTATTTCTTTTTTTTAAGATTATTTATTAACTTGTTAAATAAAATAAGTTATGGTTGTACTAGTTTAAGAGAAATAATATTTCTAATTTAATTCTAAGGAATGATAATCATGAAAAATTAGATTCTGTTCTCTTTTAGAGATAACATATAATCCTCAAGATTAGCTTTAATCGATGATAATATCGAATCTAAATCAATATTTTTAAAATTGTGCCACCAAGAAAATTTAAAATCTTCACTTTCCTTAGGCTTACTTAATAGGATTATATTATTATCTAATAAAAAAGAGGGATCTAATAAATTATCATTATTTTCTTCAAGTCTTTTTAAATTTTGGAGCATACATTCAAGCAGGTCATCGTAAATTAATAATGGAATATATTTTATATTCTTAGGATTTAGGTCTTTTATTATATCTAAACGATTATCTTTTTCTTCCGAAAACCCTCTCTCAGAGAGGTTAAACACTTCTATATCAATAAGCTCAGGGTGATATTGAGTTTGTGTTATTTTTTTAAATTTTTTATATACAATTGCTTCTTTTTCTTTATAAAGTTCTGCATTTGTTTGCCGTCCTTGCATTTCTACTAGAACAGAATTTTGAGTCATTCTCTTTTCACACAATTCTGCTATCGTCTGACAGTATTCCTTTGCTGCATTTATTAAATCCTCACCGTTATTGTAAGCATTTATCATTTTATCTAAATATGCTCTCAAAAAAGTAGAAAAATCTCCCTCTAAGGTAAAAAGGTTCCCATAAAGAAATCTCGTAGAATTCCACCATTTATGCGTGCTTTTGGGAGTAATTGATAGATATAATTGTTCACGACCGCGTATTTCAGTAAAATATAGAAGTTTTTCAATTCCAAATTGAAGAAAAGGAGTTGGATTAATCATTGCAATAAGATTATCCGAAACAGGAAATGATATTGGCTCTCTTGGGCGTATTATTATAGAACTTTCACCATTAAATACACGGTCAACTCTCATCGGTAAAGCCATAACGGGATTAGATTGCACTTCTTTCGAGTTTACGAGTGCTTTCAAATGTGGTTTTATGAAATTAGAAGGATCAGGTGGATAAATATCGATAAAGAAAAAAAAAGGTGCAGCATCATACTTATATGTTTTAAATTTATTAATTGGTTTCATAAAAATCACCGAATTATATTAAGCCTAAACCACGTTAAAACCTATTTTTCAATTATGTATATTTTAAAACTTGATAATATCTTAAGTTTTTGATACTCACTGAAAGATCATCATAATATTAAGAAAAGTCATGAAAATAATATGAGCAATAAGATAAAAATAAAAAAATCATATTATCTAAGAAATCTCATTATAAATTTACTCAAGAGTAATGGAGATAATTTTTCCTTTATAAGGATAAAAAAAAAATAAATTAGAAAAACTTATTCTTTTTTTACATCTATTTTAATCGATGTTTATTTAAATACTAAATTATAACCAAAAAATTAATAGTCCTCCTTAAATAAGATTAAGGCTTTCGTTTTTTGTTATTTAACTTTTTGTTAAGTTCAAACTTTTTGTGAAGTTATGTAATATAAACTATATATGAAATAATATCTACATTATAATTATGAAAAAAACAAAAAATAATTTTAAGGAGTTGGAAAATATGGTTGAAAAAAATACTGAAGTTCCTAAAGGTAAAAAAAGAGAAATAACTCAGGAAGAAATGGATGATTTCCTATGCTTCTGTGAAGAGTTTCTCTGGATCGAATGGTTTGATAAGCTAATAGTCAAGGATACTTCAATAAATGCATAAAGATTTACAATATGTTCATCAGATTAAGTTTAAGGAGATTATTATATTTACCGATTAAAACAGTCTAGATATGTAAATAGAGTATTTTAATGGATTATTATCTACAAAAAAATAAAAATAATAAAATTAAAAATAGGAGGTGAAAAGATAATGTTTGCCGTTTTATACATAATTTTATTGATTATCGCTGCATTTTAAGTATAATGAAAATGACCTCTTTGTAGAATT
>SMTZ1_10015964_pt1 | contig 17993 bp, 15 predicted proteins | sample DeeMarSWOR136_30_FD_25667 | JGI IMG/M metagenome (IMG submission 25667)
ATACAAGTTCACGGAGAGGCAAAGTTAGTCCTTGATGCCCCTTTCACGCCTTCAGCAAGATAATCCCTTTCCGCGCTACTCAAACCCCGCTGGAGTGACGGAGTATTGGAGCAACTGCTCCAGGGCGGGCCCATACTCCATATATCTTTGAGGCGCACAGATCATCTATGACCACGCTCTCCGAGGCGTAGGCTCTAGGAGCCGGAGGCCCAGAGGTAGTAGCCAAATCCATTAGACAGTGGATGTGCCCCTTACCTTATTGACAAGTCTTTAACATTACGCCTAATATGAATTTTTTTGAAATTTTTTATTCATCCCTAAATTCTCAATCAGAGGAAGACAAATATGGGCGATTCAAGCCAAGATAAGCATTCTTCACAGAGAGGCCCCAAGAAAAGCTCCTTTTTCGTCGTCGTCATCTTATTGGCACTTGTTATTTTTGTGATCACTGTGATGATCATCAATGCCAAAAAGCCTGACTTTCTCGCCCAAAGGCCAGGGGACCCCAAAATCAGAGGGACCTATTTCATAAAGGCGAACCTAGCCCTTATTGGGCAGATGCGAGAAAACTGGCTGCCCAATGACCTCTTTTGGCCCACCATATTTCTGGACAACATGCCCAATTTTCAGATCGGTCAATTGGAAGTGGTCAGGTATAACGTGAGGGTTTTGAGGGACAGACAACGGACAAGCTGGACCCTTATGCTGAAGCGGCCTTCACGGCCCTTTCCAATGATCCCTACAAATGGTGGTTTCCCTCAGCCGAAAGCAAATGGAAATTGAGTTATGAGAACCTGCAATCTTTCTATGAGAATCTATTAAAAGGAGATTCCAATTTTTATCCGAGGGCCGACAATCTGGTGGAGCTCCTCAATCAATATATTTCTCTAATGGGTGGAGCAAATACCAGGCTCATAAACGCCCCAGGCGACATCAAAAAGACCCTCTCCATTGAAGAAGACAAAGGGGGTCAAAGGCTTGTGGACATTGATATTCCATGGGCGAAAATCGACGACAACTTCTATTACGCACAGGGTATTGCATATGCCCTCTATGAGTCCTTCAAGGCCATAAAGATCGATTTCAAAGACGTGCTTATCGACAAAAACTCTATGGAGCTTGTGGATAAGATCCTCGAAGATCTTGAGAGGTGCTACTTTGAACCTCTCATTATTTTTAACGGGGATCCGGACAGTATCTTTGCCAATCACTCTTTAAACCTCTCCGGGGTTTTCAATGATGCCAGGCAAAAGATAAATTCCCTAACGGTAGCACTCATGCAAGGCTAGGGCCCTAGCCCCCATCCCAAGTTCCCTATCAAGATGACCATTGGTGGACCGATGCACGAGATGTCCATAGCCCAGAGCCTCATCGATATCCTTAGAGACGAAATGCTGAAACACGATGCCAAAAGCCTCAGATCTGTGCGTCTGAATGTGGGCCAGATGACTGCCATTGTTCCCGACGCCCTTTCCTTTTGCTTTCAAGTGATCACCGACGGGACCGAAATGGAAGGAGCCAGACTGATCATGGAGATCATTCCCTTGATGGGATACTGTAGCGAGTGCGAGGAGGAGTTCGAAATCAAGGATTATGCCTTTCTCTGCCCTTCCTGCGGCAGTACGAAAATCAACACTATCGGAGGCCAGGATTTGTCCATTGTGGAGATTGAGGTGGACTAGGCATTTATCATCGATCATTTACACAACAAGTAAAAGCTGAATATTAGATACTACGAGTGACAAGTGACGAGTATAGGAGGAGCTTTTTTTATGAAAATTTCAGTGGTTCGAGATATTCTGGAGGCAAACGAGCGGATTGCCCAGCAGAACAGAGACCTATTTGACGAAAACAGACTGCTGGTGATCAATCTTATGAGTTCGCCTGGAGCCGGCAAGACCTCACTTCTCGAAAGGAGCATAAGCGCCCTAAAAGAGGACTTGAGAATGGGGGTTATAGAGGGAGATATCCAATCTTCCCAGGATGCAGAGCGTATAGCCCAGGCTGGCATTCCCGTGGTGCAGATCAATACGGGTGGCGCCTGTCATCTTGACGGCAACATGATAAGGGATACCTTCGGAGAATTTAGCTTCAAAGACTTGGATCTCCTTGTGGTGGAGAACGTGGGGAATTTGGTCTGTCCCGCGGAGTTCAAGGTGGGCGAGGATTTCAAGGTCATGATACTCAGTGTCACCGAAGGTGACGATAAGCCTACCAAATATCCTCTTATGTTCCATGAGTCCTCAGTTTTGCTCATCAACAAAATTGATCTACTTCCCTATGTGGATTGCAGTGTGAAAAAAATAAAAGAGGACGCACTAAAGATCAATCCAGACCTAGCCATATTTGAGATTAGCTGCAAAACGGGTGAGGGCCTTGAAGACTGGTATGACTGGATCCGGGGAAGGGCTAAGGACAAGGAGGCGAGCCAGTAGGCTATGATCAAGAGGTCCAAAGGGGCCATAAAAGGGATCGTTCAGGGGGTTGGTTTCCGCCCCTTTATTTATCAGCTTGCCCACCGTTATCAACTAAGCGGCCATGTGATCAACACCGCTGAAGGGGTTGATCTGGAGGTGGAGGGCCACGACGAAGACGTTGAACACTTTTTCCAATCCATCCTTTCAGAGCGCCCTCCCCTTGCCCATATCTCATCCATGGAAAGGGCTGAACTTCGGCCAAAAAATGACAAAGTCTTTGAAATAAAGCAAAGCCGAGCCGATCAGGAGCGCTCCGCCCTCATCTCGCCAGATGTGTGCATCTGTCCTGATTGTCTGCGAGAACTGAAAGATTCAAAAGACCGTCGCTTCAGATACCCTTTCATAAACTGCACCAACTGCGGTCCGCGCTACACCATTATTATGGATATCCCCTATGACCGGGCCATGACGACCATGAATAAATTCAAGATGTGTAAGGCCTGTCACGGGGAATATGAAGATCCCACAAACCGTCGTTTTCATGCCCAGCCCAATGCATGCTGGGACTGTGGCCCTCGCCTCTCTCTCCATGACCACGATGGCCTCCCTCTCGCCTGCGACGCACCTGTGGAGGAGACCATCCATCTCTTGAAAACAGGTTGTGTTGTTGCTATCAAAGGTCTGGGAGGCTTTCATTTGGCCGTGGACGCCAGCAATCATAAGGCCGTCGTGAGATTAAGAAAACGAAAAAACAGGGAAGAGAAACCCTTGGCCATCATGGTGAGGGACCTCGAGGCCATAAAGGAGATTGCCCACGTCAATGAAATGGAGGCAAAGACTTTGCTTTCACCTCAGAGGCCCATTGTGATCCTCAAGAAACGACGCTTTCATAGACTCTCACCTCAGGTGGCCCCCAGGAATCGGTACTTTGGGATCATGCTCCCCTACACGCCCCTCCACTATCTACTGATGGATAGCCCCTTCAGAGCCTTGGTCATGACCAGCGGCAATATCTCAGAAGAGCCCATTAATATAGATAATGGGGAAGCCTTCAAGAATCTGAAAGGGATAGCCGACTATTTCCTGGTCCATGACCGGGATATTTATATCCGAAGTGATGATTCTATAATCAGGATGGTAGGCGGTGTTCAAAGACAGTTAAGAAGATCTCGCGGCTACGTTCCGATCCCTGTCTTTCTTCCAGAAGAGATGTCAAAACTGCCATCCGTGCTTGCAGTGGGTGCGGAACTGAAGAACACCATCTGCATCACCAAAGAGAACCGCGCCTTCCTGAGTCAACATGTGGGGGATATGGAAAATCTGGAGACGTTTGACTTTTTTCGCTTAACCATTTCCCACATGAAAAGTATTCTAGAAATCAGGCCAAAAGTCATGGCCCATGACCTGCACCCGGATTACTTGAGCTCAAAGTTTAGCCGTGAGCAGGACGAAATCCCTACACTAGCCGTACAGCACCACCACGCCCACATCGTCAGCTGCCTCGCAGAGAACGGCGTCAAAGGTCCGGTGATTGGACTGGCCCTGGACGGGACAGGATTTGGTTCTGACGGACAGGTATGGGGAGGAGAAGTGCTGTTCGCTGATTTGCATTCATTTCAAAGAGCCGCTCATCTCGAGTATGTCTCTCAGCCTGGCGGGGATGCGGCCGTGAAATTCCCCTGGAGAATGGCCTTAAGTTATCTTCACAAAGCCTATGGAGATGACCTATTCAAACTTCCCATAAAATTTGTTCGTGATCTGAAAAAAGAGGATGCAAACATCGTCTTTCAGATGATTACAAAAAGGTTGAACACCCCCTTGACATCGAGTTGTGGCAGACTCTTTGATGCCATTTCTTCTCTCATTGGTCTCAGGCAAAAGATGGCCTACGAAGGGCAGGCAGCCATGGAATTGGAGATGTGCCAGAATCTCAGCGAAAAAGGGAAATACCCGTGGGCAATGAAAGAAGAAGGGGGACATTTAATCTTGCTTACTTCTGATATAATCCGGAGTGCGGTGGAGGATATCCAAGCAGGGATTACCCGTGGGATCATAAGTCGACGCTTTCATAATACCCTCGTAGATATGTTCACTGGCACATGCATCAAGCTAAGGGAGGCTAGTGGCATAGACCATGTGGCCATGAGTGGTGGATCCTTTCAAAATGTGACCTTGCTGAATGGGCTTTCCCGCACCCTCACTTCCAATGGATTCACGGTCTTCACACAGAAGGCTGTGCCCTCAAATGATGGGGGTCTATCTTTGGGTCAGGCGGTTGCCGCTGGGTCAATCTATATGGGAGAAAAAGGAGGGTTCGAAAGTTGAGTCTGTAGTCCGTTGTCAGTTGCACGCTTTCCAAATTCCTACTTCTGCAACGGACCACTGACGACTGTCGACGGGCACGACTAGATTCCCCTATAACAACTTCTTTCGTTAAGCGGTATATCGTTTTCAAATGAGTTTTCAAATCCAACTGGTAGACACCCCCACCCCCGTATCGAGTACGGGGCAAGCTCTGCCCTCCCCCTCGAGGGGGAGGGTTGGGGAGGGGGTGAGAAATGAAGTATGAAGTACATTGACGAATATCGAGACGGCGATTTGGCACAGAGCCTGGCTCAGAAGATCAGGTCCCTTTCCAAGAAGCCCGTTCGACTTATGGAGATCTGCGGGACCCATACCATGGCCATCTTCAGACACGGAATCCGAAGCCTCCTTCCAGGACACATAGAACTTATATCAGGACCTGGTTGCCCGGTTTGTGTCACAGCCATGGAGGAGGTCGACCGTTCCGTCAAGCTTGCCCGGATGCCTGACGTCATTGTGACCACCTTTGGTGATATGATGAGAGTGCCTGGCACCGAGTCATCCCTCCAACAGGAGAATGGTCAAGGGGCTGACGTGAGAATGGTCTATTCCACCTTTGATGCACTTAAGATCGCTGAAGATAATCAGAAAAAACATGTGGCTTTCTTGGGTATCGGATTTGAGACCACAGCCCCCACTGTAGCAGCAGCCATCAGGACAGCCCATGAAAGAAACCTGTCCAATTTCTCGGTCCTCTCCGCCCATAAACTGCTGCCCCCTGCAATGGACGCCCTCCTCTCTGGAGGAGACCTTGGTGTTGACGGCTTCATCTGCCCAGGGCATGTGAGCACCATCATTGGTACATCTGCCTATGTGTCTGTTGTCGAGAAATACGAGGTCCCATGTGTCGTGGTAGGCTTTGAACCCATTGATATTCTGCAAGGGATCCTGATGTTGGTAGATCAGGTGGAAAATGGCCAAGCTGAGGCGCAAATCCAGTACTCCAGGGTTGTTTCGCCAGGGGGAAATCTAGGCGCCCTCAAGATCATGAACGAGGTTTTTGAGCCATGCGATTCTGCCTGGCGAGGTCTGGGCATGATCCCAGAAAGCGGTCTCAGGATAAAGGAAAAATTCTCGGCACATGATGCTGGGCAGCGTTACGACCTAAGCGTTCCCCCCGCAAAAGAACCGCCCGGCTGTCGCTGCGCTGAAGTCTTGAGAGGGGCCATAAAGCCTTTTGAGTGCAAGCTCTTCCGAAATGGCTGTTCTCCCCGTCATCCTATAGGCGCTTGCATGGTCTCAAGCGAGGGAACCTGCGCTGCTTATTACAAATACCATGAGTAGTGGCATCGCTAGTTGTCTGATTTAGGACGTAAACATTTCTCCTTCAGCGTGGACGAGATTGTATATAATAAATGATAGATGGTAGATGATAGATACCATGTTTGAATCCCTGAAAATATCTGATCTGCCCCACCAAAATTTGGGCCTACTCAGAAAACCATCCGGTACAAGGCCCAGTCTGTGGCTTGTGGAGGAAAATGGCATACGGGCTGTCGTTAAAGACTACAGCTCAAACAAGTACTGGTATAGAAATACCATTGGCCGCTTTCTCCTTTGGAGGGAACGCAAGGCATATAGAAGATTGGCAGGCCTGGAAGGCGTTCCCACATTTTTGGAAGAAATATAGAAGGCCTGGAAAATGAAGGGGGGCTTTCTGGGGAATTCTTCGACCAATTGCAGGAGGTGGTGGAAAACGTGCACAGCCGTGGTTTAGCCCATTGTGACCTGAAACGGGCACCCAATATTTTATTGGGCCGCGACGAAAGACCTTATATTGTGGACTGGTCCGCATCCATATCTGAAAGGGAATTCAGGTTTTTCCCTTTCAATCGCATTTATCGGAGATTTCTTCAGGACGATCTGAACGCAATTACTAAAATGAGACTCAGGCACTGCCCCGAGAGTGTAGGCCCCGATGAGGCGATGCGTTACCACCACCGGAGCAGGACTGAAGAAATGATTAGGTCCTTAAGGAACAAACTCCGGAACCTGCTTCAAAGGATCGCTTAACGCTCTTCACCTTGATTTTGAAGAGCAAGGGAGACCATTATCTTCCGGGCAATTCCCCTGCCCATCGCCAGTCGCGTAGGCCCGTGTCCCACGATGAGCCTGCCGAGGCCATTATTGTTGATGATCTCCAAGAGATCGCCGCGCCTCAGGCCCATAGAGGCCAGCCTTGATCGAGCATGACTGCCTCCCATGATATCCTTTATAAGCACATTCTCCCCTGGTTTTGCCATGGCCAGCGGCATCAGGAGACTTCTTCTAGAGAGGCATCCCGAACAAATGCCGTAAATCTCCATTTTATGCTGGAGCATATGAAAGCCTTGAGTGGTTGCAACCTTCACCTGTAACCTCTCCATATCCTCGTTTCTGAATTCCTCTATTTTGCCACACTTGGTGCAAATGAGATGGTCATGATGTTTGCCCAGGTGGCGGTGCTCATAGCGAGGGGGTTGGCCCTCAAATTGTTTCTTTTGTGCAAAGCCATGCTCCACCCAGCGGTTCATACATTGCCTGACAAATTCAGGATCATAATCGTAACCTCTCTTTTTCAGAAGCTGCAACATTTCCTCTAGGGTCACGTGCTCCTCTGTATTCAAAAAAACCTCAATGATATTGAGCCTTTCCTCAACTCTCCCAATCTCGTCGTCTTCAATGAGCGCTCGAAAATTCGCCTTTTCATAGGAATTGTCGTTTATCATGAACCCACTCCACCTTTCAGTGACCTCTCCTACACCTGGAGCAGTACCCGACCACATCAAGCCGATGATCTACAACCAGGAAATTATGCTTTCGGGCTAGACGTTTTTCTATAGCCTGCAATTCTTCTTCAACGAACTCGATCACTTTGCCACACTTGATGCAGCGGAGATGACAGTGATGGCCCTGACCCAGAATAGGCTCATAATGCATGTGGCCATCTTCGTGCCATACTTCCTTGATGAGACCGCATTCCCTAATAAGGGGTATATTCCGATAAATAGAGGCCTTTGACACCCGGCTCCCTTTACTGCGTAATCTTAGATAAAGTTCATCCACATCGAAATGGTCATTTTTGGCAAAGATCTCTCCGATTATCTCTTCCCTCTCCGGGGTGTTTCTCAAACCCTTCCTGCGAATGAAGGACCTAAAAAGATCGATCTCCTCTCCCATCACCGTCCCCTATTGCAATTTAGTTTCAACAATAATAGTGATGAGCGCGTATGTCAATATCTATTTTGGTCTTGGGCCGAGCGATTGGAGCTCTCCGGATACTCTGTGTGCTCTCGGTGCCACATGGGTGAATCTTTTTCTTTGCATGGACACTTCTCAGAGTCCCCTTCTTTTCGTGACTCTCATCTCTCTCGCCTTGGCATATTTTAGGAAGGACCCTCCCGCATTCGTGGTGGAAATGACGAAGCCGTCAAAGCCATCGAGGACTCCCAATTCCAGAAAATAAGTCCTTAAAAACATCCACAGACCATGGAGAATGGGCGTGACGGCATTCACCTTGGCATTTTTCTCAAATAGTTCTTTTGAAGCAAGGTTGGAGTAGTTTTCCATCTTAGCCAGAAGTTCAGAATAATTTCTAAAGCTTATATGTTCGATAACCGCATCGAGTCCCCTCACGCCTCCCTCAGTGACCCATTTTTCGTGTACCGGCCTGCCATCGAACCCCCCCGCTTTCCTATTCACAAGACGCACAATGCGATCAGGCCACCAGCCACAGTGTTTTATCCATCTGCCGTGCAGGTAATTCTTGCGTCTGAAGCCATATGCAGAGATTGTGGCATCATTTCTGGCCAGCTCTCGCATTATGGTGTGGGCCGTCTCCTGGGGTATCCTCTCATCGGCATCAAGGATCAAAACCCAGTCATGAAGGCAGTGATCAACGGCAAACTGTTTCTGCCCCGAGTAACCTCTCCACGCCTCAATGAGCACCCTGGCTCCAAGGGATTTGGCCAACTCCACAGTGCTATCCGTACTGCCTGAATCCACCACCAGGACTTCGTCAGCAAACGCGACGCTTTGCAGGCAATCTGGAAGCCTCCCTTCCTCGTTCTTCGTTATGATAGCCACAGAGAGCGGGGTCTTCTTATGCCTTTCCTCTTTCATAAAACTTCAAATACCACGAAAGTTGCGGTTTGTAAAAACCGCTCCGATAACTGCCCATTACACCCTGCCTTTCCACGCCCACAGATCAACACTCCAGCACTCCAGCACTCCAATACTCCATGGGAGTCAAGCTCCCCGCCCTAAAGCGCGGGGCATCTCCCCCAAGTTCGCTCAGCCGGGGGTAAAGGATGCCATCTCTGTCGAGCCGAAGCCCCTAGCGTAGGCTGATCATCCCTGCCATTGCTCCAAATTCGTGAATCCCCTGTGATGTATTGGGGGCTATGCAAACACCCTCATCATGAGGGGAATGGCCACGAAGGTTCCCAGCGAACTCCCTAGGTTCGTAAATACGACTACAAGCAAAATACGGGTGATCTTATTCTTCCAAAATCCTTTTAGTGTCGAGATGTCTTCAGGCAGGTTTTCAAAATCTCTCACTTTTGGTTTGCCCAAAAAGGCCTCAACCAGGCCGGAAACCCAGCCGGCAGCAATCATGGGATTCAGGGATGTCATAGGAGAGGCAACAACGGCGGATAGGACCGTCAATGGATGGGCCAGTGCAATGGCGGCTCCGAGGCCTGCCAGTACGGCATTGGCCAGAATCCACCACTTGATCATGTGAGTACCACCTTTGGTCCCAGCCACAAAAAAACCGAATATGATAAACCCCAATATGAGAGCTGGGACACCCCACTTGAACACGCGGGACAGCTGGCCTTTGGGAGGTATTCGCTCCAGCGCAGCCACATCTACGGGCTTGTCCCAATACGCCTGAATGCCAGGTACATGGCCTGCCCCGACCACGGCCACGATCCTTCCACCGGGCGCTGTTCTGATCTTATGGGCGAGATACTGGTCCCTTTCATCAATCAGGATGCGTTTAATTTCTGGAAAGGATTCCCCAATTTCTGAGAGGAGGGTCTCGAGGACATCCTTCCTTTTTATCTTCTCGATATCTTCCTCTTGGATAGCGTCTATCTGCCCTGCTGAAGTCACGAGCTGTGCTAACAGTTTTATTTTTCTCCAAAAACCCATGACGCGCCACGTCCGGGATAGGGTGGTACGGATATCCCTGTCCGCCAAATGTATATGGGCACCAATGGCCTCTGCCGAGGCAATGGCTCGTAAGACCTCCTCTCCAGGCCTTATGCCCAACTTCTTCCCGATTTTCTTCTGAAAGTAGGCAAGCATGAGATTGGAGAGGAGCAAAAAAGCCTTCTTCTCTCTGATAACCTTGAGAAGATCCGTGTCTTGCCATTTTTTCTTCTTTGTAAGGGATTGAAATCTGGACTCGCAGAGTTCAATACAGACCGTCTCGGGTTTCTCCTCTGCAATGACCTGCGCAACAAGGTCAGCGCTCTCCCTAGATACGTGAGCTGTTCCCAGGAGGGTGATTTCCTTATCTTCGAAATTCAAACGGTGACTGTTGGCGTTGTTCACCATGGATAGCATTTTAGACCTTTGAAAAAGCCGTTCAAAAACTCCCCCAAAATCTTCTTGTAATGAAGCTCCGGGTCAAGTCGACAACTTGATGGAGTAAATGTCCCGCTGTTTCAATCGAAGCGATACTGGATACTTGATGCTAGATGCTGGATAATCAAGAAGTTCTTCCTGATGCAGTTTCTGGACTCCAAGATCCAGGATCAAGGATCCAGCATCACATGTTAGGTAATGTGCAACATGGAATCTCCCAAAATCTTGAGGGGAACTTTAAGACCCGGCCCTGCAAGAGCATCCTGACTCAGCGCAGCTCAATTTCTGTGAACGGAATGGCTATTCTCTTTGCCAGATCCTTCAGATCCTGCTCGAGGGTGACCTGTGTCCCATCTTTCGGGTCGTCTTATCCGCCACGACAAAGACCTGGAGCTTTTCCGGCTTGAGGAGTTTTCCTGCTAGGGCCCTCAGTTCCTCCCCCGAGGCGCCCATGTAGGCATCCTGGATTCGCTCCAGGGTGTCCAGAGGCTCCTTGCGCATATAATAACGGCCATAAACCTCCACCAATTCGGCCGGCGTGTCCACATTGAAGACAAAACTATTCAGGGCATCGAGCCGTTTCAGTTCCAGATCTTTTTGGGGAACGCGTTCCCGGAGACCCTCCATGATTTCCACTGTCTCCTGAATGGCACGGCCTGTTCTTTCACTTTTGCAGCCAATGTATCCAACAAGCATGCCCGCCTTCCACCTGTACGTCTGATAAAACCATGCAGCATAGACAAACCCCAAATCGTCTCGCAAGCGGGTGTATAGAAGAGAATCATTTCCGCCAAAGACATTCATGAGGAGACTCACTTTCCAGTAATCTGGATGTGTACGCCTTACACTGCTGAGGAGGAGTGCCACCTGAGATTGAACCTGGCCGGGCTTATGGACCAAGGCCAAGATGGGCGGGGTCTCGGGCGGATCATCCAGGTCCCTCACGGGTGCCTCCCTCTCAGGGAATCCCCGGAAGAGTCGCTTTAACCCATTTGTGGCTCTGCCCCTTTCGATGTCGCCTGAAATGGCCACCACCATATTTGATGGCACAAAATACGCCTTTACGAACCCCTTTAGATCGTCCGGCGTGATGGTTGGGATCGTCTTCAGACCTTGGAGTGGATCGCGCCCGTAAGGATGACCCTTAAAATGCCATATCTTTGCTTCGCGGCTGCTGACAGTCTGTGCGTCGCCGCCTTGACGCCTGAGCCCGATCAATGCCTGCTGCTTGACCACGTCAACCACCCGGGCATCGAACCTGGGACGCATCAGGACTTCCTCCAGCAAGGCCAATCCCTTTTCCCAGTCATCTTTCATCACCGAGAGGCTTACAACCGCCTCCTCTGCGTGGACTGAAGCGGAGAGTTGTATGGCGTTTTCGTCCAAAGCCAGCGCCAATTCAGCGGGTGAGTATTTCTCGGTCCCACCGCGGATAAGGGAACCACTTAGCACATGGGGCAAGCCGGTTTTTGCATCTTTCACATCAACGGCCCCCGCCTTCACAAGAAGGGTCAAATCAATCAAAGGAAGTTCGCGGTCAGGCAAATAGAATAGGGTCGCCCCTTCCACTTGAGCAGTTTCCGCTTTGGGGTATTTAATCTTTTCAGGGTGGCGTTCGAAGGAGAGAGGATGCTCCCAGCCAAGAGGCGTAGGATAGATTGAGTGGTTGACAAGGGTTTTGGGCATGAACAACTTGGCTGCTGCCGCTCCACTCACAGCCCTTTCTTCGGTGTATGCTTCAGGCGGACGCTCGGGCCTGCCACCAGGGATGATATAGACGCTGCTCTGGTTTCTCGTCTGGATAAATTTGTTGGCCACGCGCCTGATCTCCTCCGGCGTGACTTCCGCTATTTTGTCCAGATACGTCTTCATGTACGGCCATCCCACCTGGACTTCTAAAGTCGCCAGAGTGCCTGCCAACTGCTCATTGCTACGCATTCTGTCCAAGAAATCTCGCTGGTTCAGTTTCTTTATCCGCTGGAGTTCTCGGTGGGAAACCGATTCAGTTTTAAGTCTTTCAACTTCACCTAGAAGAATCCTTTCCAACTCTTTGCAGGCCTTTAGGTAGAATTGTCGCTTCTCTTCATCGCTAAGCACTTTCTCCTTCAGTTCCTCTGGCTCGTTGGGCGAACCTCCCAGAATGAGCATGCCTCCATAGCGGTTGTCAGGGTTATAGGCCCATGCCTCAACAGCAAGCCCCTTGTTGACGATATTCTGGATCATACGGGCGCTGCGCCCCTGGCTTAAGATCATGGTCATCGCATCCAACGCGTAAAAATCCTTTGTTCCCATACGAGCCGTATGGAATCCAATCCTGACAAGGGGTGTGCGGGCCCCCTTCAAGAAACGGACGCTGTGACGCGGACCCTCTTGAAGAGGTTCCTCTGTAACCTCTTCAGGTGCGCGGTCGCCAGCTGGATATCGCTCAAAATAGATCTGTGCCAGACTCTTGGCCTGCTCCAACGTCACATCGCCCACCAGCACGCTGACTGCATTTGAGGGATTGTAATATCTTTTGTGAAATGCGATAGCGTCCGTGGTATTATACTTTTCCATGTCAGTCTTCCAGCCGATGACTGGATTGCGGTAAGGATGAGCCCTGTAGGCGGTGGAGTCCAAGTCGAGCCAGGCAGCACCGTTTGGATTATTTATGTACCGAAAAGCCCACTCCCGCTGCACCACCTCTTTTTCCACATAGAATTCGCGCCAAGAAGGTTCAAACAACTGTTCGCTGACGATTGAAAACCACTGCTCCACCATGTCCGATGGCACTGACATGACGTACTGGGTCTGGTCTTTACTGGTAAAAGCATTGACCCCCACAGCGCCATTCCTTCCCAGTTGGGACGAAAACGCCTGCGGGACATAGATCTTTTGCACCTCAAGCCGCAACTGCTCCATCTGTTTGAGTTTCGACTCGATCAGGGCCTTGTCAGGATGGCGTTTAGCCTCCTCGGCCAAGACCACCTGATAAGCGGCCTCAATTTGCGCCTGCAGTTCCTGATCCTTTTTGAAATCTGAAGTACCAAAGTTCTTCGTGCCTTTGAACATCATGTGCTCGAGCAGATGCGCAATGCCCGTCTTTCCCGTCTGTTCAAGAGCAGAACCCGCGCGGATAGCAACCCGGCAGGCAACCTGCGGTGTGGTTGGGCGCTCCACGATCAAGAACTGCATGCCATTCTTGAGCTTGAACTCCTTCACATCTAGCCTGATCTCAGAGGCTGGATCCTCAGCTAGGCAGATAGTTGCACCAACGGCCAGAACAAGCCATCCGACAAGAATAGCCCTAAAAAGCCTCACGGTTCATTCCTCCCCTATTCGTTTGGTTTTATCCCCCTGCCTATGTTCAAAAAAGAGGGGCATCATTTCCCTCCTACTTGATCCGATACATGGGCCATTCTAAATGCGCCTTTTTGCATCGAGGGCACCTACCCGGTCGCGTGAACCGCCTTCTTTCTTCAAAGATATATCCACAGGCCAGACACTGGAATGGCAAAACGACGAGCTTCTTTTTCTGGGCAACAAGAGAACGGGCAATATGAGGTAGATGCTCATAAACTTCCTTTTCTCGAATTCGGATCGTCTGGGAAAGTTCCCTGGCGCTCATTTCCTTTTCGCTCAAAAGCTCAATCATCTGCTGGCGAATGGTCTGCAACGGATACCTTTCCTTTCTTCCTGGAGAATTATCGAGAAGAAAAGAACTGGCGTAGAATATTTTTAGGGGTTAACCCGCTAAATGGCAGGGCCAACCCCTTTCATTGGCATGGCGCGCCTGGCAGGATTCGAACCTGCGACCTGCGGATTAGAAGTCCGCTGCTCTATCCAGCTGAGCTACAGGCGCATGAGATTCTTTTCAAATGTTTACACCATCTTCCAGGAAAATTCAATAAGCTCCCACTTAAGGGCGCCTGGTGCGGAATAAAACGCATTTTTCTTTTTTATGTATATTTTAGTTGACACCAAATCTTTGATGTTATAGGATGTGTATAGTTTTGTATAACAAAAGGAGGATTATGAGCGGGATCCTTAATGTATGTATTTTTTTGATAACGCTTTTCCTCCTGTTTCTCGCTCACTTTTTGTAATCGCCCAAGCCCAGTTTAAGCAAAGATATATGAAAATACAGAGGCACCCATGAGACCAAAACCTAAGGAAACAGAAAAGATAATGGACCTGAAAAGATGGGATACCCAGACATTGATAAGGTGCCACAATTCGTGGTGTGGAGAGATTTCTTTTAAGCACGAATTCAGGGAAAACGACTGGAAGTGTCCTCACTGCGGAAAACGAATCTCAAAACCTGAGTGATCTCATTTGCATAATACTCTTAGACCAGGATTTTCTGCGTCATGAGAAATTCCTGACCCTGCTCCCCTTAAAGGTGGGGTTGAGGAGCTTTTCATGAAACATCAGCGTTAGGACGGAAGCTTCAAAACCATCATCCCAAAAATTAAGGACCCAACTCCTCATAATGAGGAATTGGGTTTTGTTTTCTAGACCAGGCACACATCCGCTATAAACCTAAACTAATCCCAGTCTGGACTTACCAAGAGTTTTTGTCCAGGATAAATGGTTTGAGACGGTTTTAGTTTATTGAGGCGAACGATTTCCTCAACCGACATGCCATATCTTTTTGCAATATTCCAGAGGGTTTCCCCGGGCTCAACTTGGTGGACTCTGTGTAATCCCGCCTTTTGAGGCGGCCTCTCTTTCTCTTCTGAATCACTAATAAAGGCCCTTATCCTTTCCTTAAATTCTGGGTCTTCTATTTTGGTAATTGCATCTTCGGATATATGGTAATAGATGAGGCCCCTTGAGCTTTTGGTCAATATCCCCTTCTCTGTGACAAACAATAACAGCTTTTCTTTAAAAGCCTGATCTTGCAATTTATATACATCATTTTTTGAGACAAAAAATCCGCTATCTATCTTCGCTAGATTATCTATGTTTGCGGAATCCTCAGAGGAGTCAACGGCCGAACAGAACAACCCTCCTAATAATACAAAGACAAGAAGGCAGATTAAAGTCTGGTTGTTCACCTTTTTGGCTGCTTTGCCCATCATCCTGTCCAACATGATACCTCTCTAGCTTTGGCCGTTTTCATATCACTTGCCAGCGATGGACGCAAGATGAAACAAGACTTAAGGGTACAAACCAGGGTGAGAAGCTCGCGGCGCATTTTCAAATGCAAATGCCAAAAAATTTACGACGGGATTCAACCCTCACTGCAGACCCTTTTGGGGATCAAAACTTGAAGGGACGTTGTTTATCATCTCTGAAACGAGTTCCTTATCTCCCCCGTTCAGAACCTGGTGCAGTAGGAAATTCGTGTTTTGCTCCAGTTGATGCATCGTCTCTGCAAGGGCTTTGAGTTGTGTGAGGTTCTTTTTGGATCTTTCGCGAGAGGGGATCTCCAAGGTGGGGTTGCTAAGCATATGAATCAACTTTTCAAGAACTTTGGCATCAAAGTCATCGTTGTTTGTGTAAATGAGATTGACCCAATCCCATTTAAATGTGTCCGACACTTTGTCATACGCGGAAAGCACTTCGGGATTTCGACCTATGTAAAGGGATTTTTTTAGTTTCTCGATGGTTTCCCAGATCTTCCTCTGTATCTCTTCTCCCTGTGGATATCTGTAAATAAGCTCTTTCCATCGCTCCTCTATCTGCATGACGACCCAGTTTTCCCCCTTTTCAGGTGAGAGGGAAATGTCTAGGAAGCGACTTTGCACATCAACCAAGTCTTTTCTGAGATCTTCATCCCCGTTGTCCATGCTCATCAACACATCATTTAGGTCTTTTATGGCCTCCGCTTTCGTATATTTCTCTTTCCTGTCCTTCAGAAGTAACTGCTCCCATTGATCCCTGAGATACCCTATCTCTTGCTTAACAAGGGAGAAAATCATCCCCGATTTCGTGATGGTATTTCGGAGTGAATCAGCAAGTATGTTGCATGCGTTCAACCTGTCTTTTGCGTACGCCTGCATCGTCTTCAAAGAATCTTGCCGCAGTTGGTAGGACAACAGTTCGGTACCCAGTGAACGTGAAAGTTTTTTGATGACCATAGTCTCATAACTGCCGATCTTTATGGTATGGGGACGAAAGTGAATCTTAACGACGGCAACGGTAACGTACTCGCTCTCTCTCCATATCAAATTGCCATGATAATCCTTCGGATATTCAGAGGAATACATATTTAAATTAAGATCCAATTTTCGCACGAGCACCGGTTCCATATGATGGAAATCTTCGCGGACCCCTTCAACCTGCATCCTAACACTCCGTGCATCATGTCTTGGGTCCTCGGCAGTCCAGCTCTTTTGTTTTTCCACGCACCATGCCATGGCCTCCAGAGGACGGCTTGGTTCGTCTCTATATTCCACCCACGGCTTTCCTGGAGGGTTATACCCGGATTTTACAGGAAGACCCCAGGAGATCTTTTTTTTCTTCTCCTCGATGATTCCTGAGGTGATCCGTTCCGCAATGAGTTTTGGGGGTTTACCAATTCTATAGATGGTGCCTTTGAAGGCATTAGGGAGACACAAAAGGATGGTTTCAATCATTTCCCTACAGGCCTTTTCCAAGACCGGCTTCTCTATTTCAATGGACAATCGCCTTTACTCTCCTTTTAATCTTACTCAGAAACCCTATAGGGTATTATTTTACCATATTAAAATTGGATACTTTATGAATTTTTCCTAGTTTGTCAATAGAAATTAAACGTGATCCTTGACAATCCCTTGGCCCAATGCCAAACTGAATTCTGTTCGCTTCGCTCACAATTGGAATCTTGGAACACTGGAAACAGGGGACCCGCTTGCGGGGACTGAGCGGAGCGAAGCGAGCGCGAAGAATATATGCGACGCAAAAGATAAGACCTAGACAAAGCCCCGTTGTTCTTAAGAAGCTCAGAACTTCCGAGACCTTTAATTATGGCTGAAGAAAGTATTCAAATCTTACAGGTGCCTGACCTGAAAGACCCGCTCTTTATCGCCGGTTTTGATGGCTGGGGGAATGCCCTGGATATCTCACGAGGGATGGCTGATTATCTGATCCGTAAACTAAAGGCAGAACGCTTTGGAAAAATAGATGCTGACCTTTTTTACCGATTCGATGAGAATCGTCCCATGGTGGAGATCGAAGATGGGCTGCTCAAGAAGATCTCTCCACCGGGAGGGTTTCTATATGCCACCCAGCCGGGTCATCCGGGTCGTGATTTGATTATTCTAAAAGCGACAGAACCTCACCTCCGATGGTTCCACTTTGTGGATGCCATCCTGACCCTCTGCCAGAAGTCGGGTGTAAGAACCATCGTCAGCCTCGGCAGCATGTATGATAATGTCCTGCACACAGATACGATCATCTCCGCCCTCGCCTCAAGTGAGGAACTCCTCTCCAATTTGAAGGCAGAAAACGTAAACATGATCAATTACAAAGGCCCCAGTGCTATTCATTCTACCATCCATTCCGAGGCCAAAAAACGCGGGATCCAATGTGTTAGCCTCTGGTGCCATTGCCCCTATTACCTCCAGGGAACCACCCACTTCGGTCTGTTGTCCCATTTGGGGGCCTTGTTGTCCCGTTGGGGAGGTTTTGAACTGGACACAGAGGATCTTGATACGACTTGGAGGAATCTCA
>SMTZ1_10002707_pt1 | contig 17992 bp, 15 predicted proteins | sample DeeMarSWOR136_30_FD_25667 | JGI IMG/M metagenome (IMG submission 25667)
ATAATTTGAATTGCATTAAAGCATCATTTCACGCGATTCATAAGAATACTAGATTCTATCTCACACTTACAATTACCACTTATCAAGGTGAACTATCTCATTCAAAGACTTCTTGGGTTGCTGAACTGGGTCCTCATCAGGTATACCAAAAGTAACCAAACCCACTATCTTAGAATCTGCTGGGAGGTTTAGCGTGTCTCTGAGTTTTGTATCATTCCAAGCTCCTATCCAGCAGCACCCTACTCCTTGAAGCCAAGCAGCCGTAACCATGTTCTGAAGAGCTATTGTTACATCCATCAAAGTAAGCCTCTCCATAATTACCTCAGAAGGTTTGTATAACCCCACTACAATGAAGTCGGCTTCACTAGTAAATTCATTATATCCTCCAAAGGAACAAGCTTTTTTGGCTTCCTGATCCCTTATAACGACGAAGTGCCAAGGCTGCGTGTTTACTGCTGAAGGAGAACGCCTTCCAGCTTCTAAGATGTTATTTAATACGCTTTCAGAGACGTGTTCCTTCTTATACTTTCTGATACTTTTACGGGTCAACATTTTTTCAATGCAATTCATTTCTTTCACCATTTTTCATTCTAAAATTTCAGATCGCCTATATTTTTCGTACGCTTCATTTGAGGTCATTACAGGTATGATTTCGAAATCCACTAAATCTTGCCAGTTTGAAATCCACTCCTGTAACTTATTTATGTCATCGCACTCAACAACTTGATAACATTTCTCAAATTTTATGTCTACCCAGCTATTTATATAACTCAAGCCTTCTGGCATCATCCTGCCATTCTTCTCATATCGATCGTATACCGCTTTAGCACTGCTTTTCTTGAAATTCTCAATCACCATGAATATCATACAACTACCTCACAAAGACTCTTTTCTTATAGGGGAAGTTTTCTGGTTCTTTAGCTGTATATATTTAAGGATTAGAGTGAATACTTGTTGGAGGGTATTCTAATCAAAACTAAAAATCCTTGTGTTCGTGAAACTATTCTTTATGAAGACTTACCAAACAAGAAGGTACGCTGTGGCGTATGTGAACGAAGATGTGTAATCCTCAACGGAGAGCGAGGATTTTGTAAAACACGTGAAAATATGGATGGTAAATTGTTTACATTGATTTATGGTGACATTTCATCAATTTCAGCAAATCCCATTGAAAAAAAGCCATTATTCCATTTTTGGCCTGGAAGTTATGCACTAACTGTCGGCTCATGGAGCTGCAATTTTACATGCCCTTGGTGTCAGAATTGTGGAATTAGCAAAACCGAACCAAATCCACGTCGAACAAACTATATGAGTCCAGAAGAATTTGAAAAAACGATGAAAGCAAATGATTGTATTGGATCATCGATTAGTTTTAATGAACCTACCCTTCTTTTAGAATACTCTCTTGACGTCTTTGATAGAGTAAAAGAAGCTGGGACATTCTATAATTGCTTTATTACAAACATGCATATGACAGAAGAGGCTTTGAAATTACTCATAGAACATAAATGCGATGCATTTGCCGCTAATATGAAAGGTGATGCACAAGTTGTCAAAAAGCACTGTAGTGCAGACGTAGAACTCGTATGGAGAAATCTAAAAATAGCAAAGGAAATGGGATCACATATCGAAGTAATTACGCTTGTGATACCAAGGATTAATGATGATGAGCAAATCCTAAGCGAGATTGCAACTCGTATCCACGATGACTTAGGTAAAGATACGCCTTGGCATTGCACTCGTTTTCATTCCGCATATAAATCTAGGGATCTAGGACTCAAAGCGAGAACGCCTATTGCTACACTGGAAAAAGCACATGAAATTGGAAAAGATGCTGGTTTGCGGTTTGTGTACTTGGGAAATGTACCAAATCATCCTTATGAAAACACATATTGTCCTTCTTGCAATGCATTATTGATTAAACGATTTATTTTTGACTCACAGATCTTTTTTGATGTTAAAAAAAGAATAGATGATAGAATTGATTTTGAAAAAAGGTGTCCTAACTGTGGAGAACATATTGAAATATTTGGTGAGTTCATTAGAAAAGAAAAAGGGATTTTTGGATAAGTCTTTATGAAGAGCGCTTCTCTATTGGATTATAACTAACTCGGGATGACGTCGCTCATAATAGCGGATATATGCTTTTAGAACTTCAATCATTGCACGGATTCCCATTTTGACTATAGCTTTATGACCCATATCGCTGGCAACCACTCTGTAATTTTTGTCCATATGCTTGATATTGTGTTTCCAGCAGTCTAAGAGAATGCGAAAATGATATTGGTTCATATTATCAGCTATGAAGGCTCTGGAATCTCTCATTGAGGTAACTTGCATCGGAACGAAGAAAAGTGGAATATACAAGTGAGGAAATGCGTCTAGTCTTTTTATTAGTTCAAGGGTCTCCTTCATTTCATCTGGTCCTTCACTAGGAAGGCCTGCGACTAATGTACAGGCATTTGTCCAACCCAAATTGGCACACGTTCGTAGGGCATCGTATATCATGTCTGGATATTCTTCTGATGAGAAAGGAAGGGCTTTACCATGCATTATTTCTCCAATTGTTTTGGTACATCCTGTTTCGATTCCTGGTTGACAACCATAGTACATGTGCCCTTTGCTTCGGAGGTATTTTGTCAGTCGTTCAAAAAAGTCTGGGTCGAAAGCCATTGGTGCTAAAGTCGAATGCGTTACAAACACTCGGCTAATGCCAACGTCCTCGAAGAGGGTTTTATATAAATTCATAATCGCATCTTCGTCCGGGTAGAAATGCTTGGAGTTTGAACCATATAAGAACACGTCCTCAGACTGTAGACACATTGAATTATCACTGCTTCCCTCTGCATTTATTTTTGCATCATGCACAATTTTTTCGAGAGGGAAATCTCTCATTTTTCCAGCAGTGTTCGGGGCACAGAATTTACATCCTCTCCCGCATCCTCGTGATATCTCTGTATAATTGCCAAGAGCTGGACCCTGTAATAGAGGTACATCTTCTGGTTTTACAGGTTTTCCGTAAAACACTCTTTCGTCAAGGCCGCCATTGTTTTCCATTATTTCAGGAAAAATCTCTGAAATTACATATTCCCCTTCACCGATTACTAAATGATCTATACCAAATTTATCCATGTGTTCTTGTACTTCCCAGGCACCTGGGCCACCCATAACAACTTTAAATCCATATTTATTCTTTAGTTCCTTAACTTTTCGCATTAATCGAAAATATTCGATGCGATTGTGTGGGATGCCCTTGAAAATGGTGCTCCAGGTTGAAGTTGCAGGACCGATGCCCAATGGATCTTCTGCTGAAATACCAACGATTTTCGTGTTTTTGTTTATCAACGTATCCAAATGAAGCGAATGTGCAACTTTTACTTGTTCTCTGGAAAAACCACTTTGTATACATGTTGCTTCAATTGTCCTAAGACCGAGAGTTGCCCGAACTAACGTTCCATCAGGATAAGCTGGTTCAAGTGGGCAAAAGAACTTGAAGTAAATCCAGTGTGGACATATATTTTGCGGTAGGCATGCACCAAAGCCAACATAGGGAATACCGTTATAATCGCTTGTTAGCGATAGGTCTGAGGTTAATACAATTTCTGCATGTGCCATGTAAATTCACCTGCCCCTTAAGACGAAAAAGTTTCGTCATAGTTCTGAATAAATAGATTGGATTCTATAAAATAGTTAACGATCATTTTAGTACACAATTGCATTTTCTAATTTGTATTAAATTTACGTGAAATTCTTTGGTTCTAAAACAATTTGATTTATATTTTAGCAGTCGTATCTTTAACTTTTGTTTAAGAATCTTTTTCTATTTCATACCATTACAAGTATATATATATTCCGAAATAATGCGATTTCAGAAAATATAGTGCTATAAGGCACTGTGATATTGGCAAAAACTTCAATAAGTATGATAGTATTATCATTTGGGTAGAAATCTTTTGCAATAATTACAGGTAGAAGTCAATATTTGTCTCTACCAAAGGAGTACAATCACCATTCAATTTTTATATTTAATCCTATGACTATACTCTCCCATAAAAAAATTGAGGGCTAGAATTAATGCAAATTAGCGCAAATCTTGCTCAGTATACAACTTTATTCGTTATCATTTTAGTGATACTTGCTGTGATCATTGTTTGGAAGGAAAAATGGATAATTGGAATGGCATTTAGAAATTTCAAACGAAAAAAAGTCAGAAATACACTGACTGTTATTGGTGTGTTATTCAGCGTTGCAATGTTAGTAGGGTTTAACATTACACGAGTTAACGTTAGTAATACTTTTTATGAGACGATAGAGCTTGCCACTGGTAAATTGGATTTGGAGGTTACTAGAGCGGATGGTGAAGCATTTTCGGAAGATTTAATGCACATTCTTGATGATGTAGAGGGAATTGAGGCCTATGCACCAAGAATACAACGTTATAGCGTTATCTTTCTTCATGCATCATGGAATTCCACAACGGCAACGGTACTTGGAGTAGACCCTATCTTAGATACTGCTTTTGGGGAACTTTATGATATAAATGGATCCAAACCAATTGATTATCTTGTAAAAGATTCGAATGTAATTGTCTCAGAATCATTAATGGATGGCATATCTGGAGAACAAGATGGTAAAATAGTGAATGCATCAGTTGGAGACAGTCTCAATATTAAACACTATTATGATTATCCACAATCTAAATCAAAAAGGTTTGATATTGCTGCCTTTGCAGAAAGTAAAGGAAAAATCGCACAGGTTGGCTATGGCCGAGTAGTTGTAGTAACATTAGGCAAAGCACGAAAATTAATGCCAAATATGAGTGGCAAAATTGATAAAATTGTCATAAATCTAACAGAAGAAAGCAGGAAAGACTATAAAGCGGTTATGGAAGCGATCCAAGATAAATTTGGTAAGGATTTTATAGTTGAAGCGGTCAGAGAAAGTCTACTAGCAATAGCAGAAGGCGCTGTAGCGGGTTTTGACGAAGCATTAAGGTGGTCAGGTCTAATTACTTTATTGGCTTCTGTCTTTCTAGTATTTAACAGCATAATCATGACAATCTCTGAACGAAGATATGAATTAGGTGTAATGCGCTCTATTGGAATGTCAAAGTTTCAAGTGTTCCGTCTGATCTTTTACGAAATCCTCCTCTTAGGTGGAATAGGATCTCTTTTAGGAGCATTCGGAGGCATATTGGTTGCACATGCAATAACCACGTATGTTTCAAATACATACGTATACGGATTTAAAGTTGTAATAGACTCTGTGGAAATAGATCCGTCAATTATGTTCAATGGTTTTCTCATGGGTCTTTTTTTTACAATCGTAGGAGCTTTGGTTCCGCTTTTTTCAGTAGCTAGTATGAAGGTAATCCATGCGTTACGTGGAGTCTCCGATAGTGATGCGAAAAAGAAATTGCCTCTTATAGCTGTAGTTGGTGGTATTATACTAGCTGTTGTAGGTCTAGGTAGTCTTTTGATTGTCCCAAGTATACCTTCTGGCCTCTTATCAGATTTTCTATCAGGGGCACTCTTCTTATTTGTTATTGGAATAGCTATTGTGGTTGCAAAGTATAGTAAAAAAGCAGCTGGACTTGTCGGAGGGCTGGGGCTCACCGCTATCGGAGCTTTCATCACAATAACTGCTATTTCATATTTAAGTGAAATTGTTTTAATGATTGGAAGTATTGTGCTCTGTGGTGCGCTTCTCAGTATAATCTCAAAGGGCTTTCATAGAATTATTAATACTATTCCCGCTTTTAAGACGATAGCTAAGATAGCTAGTAGAAATGTTATGCGTCATTCAGTTCGTTCAACGCTTACATTTGGTATTTTTACTATTACGATCACCTTGAGCATACTCTTCAGTTCAATTAACACAGCCGTAGATGCAGGAGTAGTTAATTACATCTCAGAAGGACTTAATATGGACTTAATTGTCACAACAAATACAGGTGCTCCAGCTACTCTCTCTGGAAACTTATCACGAATTGACGGAGTCCACTGGACTAATGAAACACCAAGCGGAGAATGGAGACCTGGTGTTAGCGTAGCTGAAATGACTGGAGCAAAATTTGAACTCTGGGATGAAGAAGAAACATCCCTGTTGATGGCTGTTAACTCATCAACATTTGCTATTGCTATTGAGCAAGATATAGTTCAGCCTGATCCAAATAGTACGGATCCTATAAAACTCGTTGAACAATTGGGAGATGCAGATAATAAATGTATTATAAGTGACAGACTTGCTGAAAAACTTCATGTACAAGTAGGTCAGAAAACAAGACTTGAGATATCAGCTCATGGTAATTCTACAGAATTTAGAGTTGTAGGTATTGTACATAATGACCTAATTGGGTATCCAAAGGGTGGTTACTTCGCTATAATCGACCTTGAGAAATATTATGATTTCGGATTTGATGATGATGTACATATATTTTATATAAAACTTCGAAATCACCATTGGAATGGAACTGTGGTCGATCAAGATAAAGTCACGCAGCAGATTCTTGATTTGTATGGTGATGAATACAATTTGCATGTTACACAAACAAAAGAAATTGTATCAGAGTGGCAGGAAAATGTAACCAATACTACAAAATTTATGGCTACACTGGCATCCACTTCAACTCTGATTGCGCTCCTTACTCTCGCTACCACAATGATAAGAGTTGTCCAAGAAAGAAGACGGGAACTTGGATTACTTCGTTCTGTGGGATTCTATAAATCTGAACTCCTTAAATTGTTACTTGGGGAATCACTTCTCTTGGCAGTTTTAGGGCTTAGTGTCGGTATAATTAATGGCTATATCCTAGCTGCATCATATCTTCCCTTGTTTAAGAGCATAGGTTTTACCCCCTATGATGCTAAATTCATATTTCCATGGTTCCAGACAATTTTTATTGTTATTCTAGGACTCATTATAGCAGTGGCAGGTACTGCAATTCCTGCTTATAAAACACTGAGAATGAACCCTGCTGAAGCTGTACATTACAGAGGCTGATCTTGATATTATAAGAAAAACTAACTGGCAATTAGAATAACTACAACTGCAATTATAATATGTATAGTTTACTAATTGACAATAGAGTAAACAGAAGACCGCCTAAAAATGTGTTTATGTAAGGATAAAACCAATAAATTTTCTCTATGTTTAGTTCTGTTTTTAGCAAGAGTGCTAGTGGTAGTGCAGGATAAAGCAATGTCAGCACACTCAATATCCTGAAGCCAGAATAGAAGTATACTAGAAAACTCAATGGACTAAAGGCGGCATAAAACAGAAAAATTAATGAAAATACGGACCAGAACGAGAAACAGAGAAGCAAAGATGGTTTCTTATTGAGGAATACTGCTGTGGTATTTATGCCAACTGCCTTATCTGGTTCTATATCTGGAATTGCGGAGAAGAGGTGCATGGCGGATGTATGCAAAAAACCAGCAAGAATTACAAGAAGGGGAGGGAATACTCCAGTTATTTGGATGTATGCAAAGATTCCTGGCATTATATAAAGAATATTAGAAGAGAAGTCTAAAAATGGCACAGTTTTAAATCTAAGTGGTTTAGCGCTATAGAAGTATGACAGGAATAGGAATGTTATAAAAATAACTCGTTCAAGTATATTTTTCTGGAAAATAAGCAAGATCACACTAAAAACAATTACGGTACTTAATAGAAGACGAAGTTTTCTCCTATCTCTTTCAATTACCAAATATTCTTTCTCTTCTTTCTTTGGATTTAATTTATCTGTTTCTAAGTCCCAGTAATCATTAATACCGTATAGAAAAACATTGGCTGGAAATATGAAGTAAATTAGATAGATAAAGTATTCCAGATTAAAAAAATCGAGCCAAGATGTCATACCAAGAGCGTAGCCTACAACGTAAGTCCCAGCAGTATACATCCAAAAACGAAAGCGAGATACTTTAAATGCTAATGAAAAGATATTTTTCAATATCTTCACCGATACAACATCTTAATCGGACCTTTAAAAGTTGAACAAAGGATCATTTGTTCTTGCTGTTCTTTTTTTGGTACCTTATATGCTTTTTTAATCGTCAAGCCGTTAGTCACGACCTGAGAGACTATCTTCTTAATTGATGGTTTGACTTTCTTGTTGTAGATAACAAAGGGTTTTTCACAGATTTGATTTGCAGTCCATTTATACATGTCTGAGGCTGTTTTAATCGGTATTAGATACCGCATTGGTATGAATCTGAATCCATTTTCTGCCTTCTCTTGCCAAGTTAGGTAACGGTCAATTTGTGTTTTAATAAATCCCTTAAATTCAAGGGGATATTGACGAGTGTATTTGTATTCTAAACTTGAAAGATTAAATTTTTCGAGATCTACTTGTGGAAAATATGTTCTTCCCAGTAAGATGTCCTCGTCGATATCACGAATAAAGTTGATGAATTGCATTGCTCTTCCAAGATATCTTGCAGCTGGATACGCTTCTTTCGGAAGACCCAATATTTTCGCCATCATCAGTCCAACGACTTCCGCTGAACCGTAAAGATACTCTTTAAGGTCTTCTATAGTATCATATGTGGATATTGAAAGATCCATTTCCATTGAGTGTAAAAAGGCATCTACCCACTCATATTTAATGTTCTTACGTTCCAAAAGATCCACGAATGAATCAATAACAACATCATTAACCAAAGCACCATTTCTTGCGCGTTCATACTTATCTGTAAATTCAAAGAATTCCGTTTTTTGTTGAGGTATTGAGTCGACATAGTCGTCAGCCTTTCTAACAAAGCTATAGAGTACGAAAACATCCTCTTTTACTTTCTTTGGAAAGAATACACTACTATAGAAGTATGTCTTACTTCCGTTTTTAAAGATAGAATAGATTGTTTTATTTACCAGTTTTTTCACCTTCTTAAGGTATCATAATTTCATTAAATCTCATCTTATCATTTAAGGTATTTTTTTTGGAGTTCTTCTCTAACGATTTGGGACGATATTAGAGTCATGGGGACGCCAATACCTGGGTGTGTGTATGCACCAGTATAATACAAATTCTTCACTTTCTTGCTCCTATGTGATGGTCTCCACCATGCTGTCTGTCGCATCGTATGTGATAGGCCGAGTGCAGTTCCTTTATATGCATTATATCGCTCAGCAAAGTCATTGATACAAAATATTCTTTTTGTAACAACAAAATCTCGTAAAGGTTCACCTAACTTTTCTTCAAGGTCAAGAAAGATTTTATTGAAGAAATTTTCTCTGAGTGCTTCAGTATCTTCGAGTCCTGGAGCGAGAGGGATCAATATAAAGAGTGTTTCACCATGTTCAGGTGCAAATCCACTACTCGATTTTGAAGGAACGTTCACGTAATATGATGGAGTTTCAGGCCATGCGGCTTTTTTTGGATCGAAAAGTACGTCAAAACCTTTATCCCAATCTTCATCGAGAAATAGTGTATGGTGTGCCAAATTCTCGACCTTTTTATTGACGCCAACATATGCTACCATTGCAGATGGCGCTAAAACACGTGTATCCCAATATTTTTCAGAATAGGTTCGATAACGTTTATCTAGCAGTTCTAGTTCTGAGTGTGCATAATCTGCATTCACTAAAACTATGTCTGCGTCAAGAGTCTCCTTTTCAGTAACTACACGTTTTGCATGCTTATTTTCGACTTCGATTTTTGTGGCAGGTTGATTGAATTTGAACTTTGCTCCATAAGATTGTGCTAGTTTGTAGATAACGTCAACGACTCCTCCCATGCCGCCTTCGGGAAACCATACACCCATATTGAGGTCAATATGATTCATAATGTAGTACATCGCAGGTGTATTTGTGGGGGCACCGCCTAGAAAACCAATGGAATATTCCAAAATTTTCCTCGCTTCATCGCTTTCGAATCTCTTTCGTACAAAGGAATCAAGATTACTAAAAATACTGAATTTTAAGCCAGCTTTCATCATTTTCCAGCTAAAGATGTCAAAGATGGAATGGTAGTCTCTATAGATCAAATCTTGTAGTGCAGCCTCATAATTCTTCTCGGCGTGATCAAGGTATTTTCGAAGTTTTTCCCCGCCGTTCTCTTCAAGTTGATCGAACAGTTCAAAATTCTTTTCCAAGTCTGCAAAAATATCGATAACTTTCTCTTTGCCAAAGAAAATCCTATAAGCTGGATCAAGACGGTGTAAATCATCAAAAACATCTTCAGGTTTTTTGTCAAATTCTGCAAAAAAGTTTTCATAGACATCTGGCATCAAATACCATGAAGGACCCATATCAAAAGTGAAACCTTTGTCTTTGTGGATACTAGCGCGTCCTCCTGGTTGCTCATTCTTTTCAACTACTGTAACCTCGAATCCATCTTTCGCCAGTAGAGCCGCGGCTGAAAGTCCCCCAAATCCCGCGCCAATAATAACAACTTTCATTTAATATCCCTTCATAATTGAAATCATCTTATAGTTTCAACAATTTCAATTTCGGTTATTTAGAGTGATATGACAGTGTATTAATTATTCGGTCATTACCGAACAATTATATTTAAATAGGATTGTTACGGCAAAAAAAAAGAAAGTTTGCAAATGTAAAGACGCATAAATTGGTTTGTAATCATAAGACTTGCTTGATCTTTGAAAGGTCACCAAAGATAAATAAAGATCCTATTTATGGTTTTTTTGATAACAAATTAAAAGTTGACGTAACAAACACTAATAAAAAATGGTTCCTATTTTGGTGTGGTGAAAAAATTTGTTATGTCCAATTTGTGGGTCGAAATTCAACTCTCCTGAGGAATTAATGGCGCATGTTAAAGAACATGGCATTGAAATAGATCCAGACTTTATGAATACCTTAATGAAGGGATTAGGCAGCTTTTTTGCTGATATGTTTAGCGGAAAAAGTGATATGTCTTCTGACACAGAAGATGATAAAGAAGTGGATCCAAGTATGATGTTTGGAAATATGATGGAGCAGTTGATGAAGACTCTAACTGAAAGTATTGAAGGATTACAAAATATTGATGCTGATGACACGAATCAAGGTATGCCAAATCCATTTGCGATGATGATGAAAAGTATGTTTGACCAATCAATTCAGACAGAACCCGAACCCAAAGATGAAACTTCCTCTTCTAGCACAAATGAAGATGATACTAAATTCAAAGAAAATTCTATAGAAATACCTTTCTCTTCCGATGACGAAAAAAAGAAAGATAAAAAAGAAAGTACTGAATGAATACCAATAAGGTATTAAGATACCAAATTAATTCTTTACTCTTTAGAGGGTTTTATCATGTCTGAAGATTATGAATTATGGTTTAATGAGGCTTTCGACAAAGGAGAACTTGGGAACTATCGCGGGGCGATTGAACTCTATAAGAAAGTGATCGAGGCAAAACCAGATTATCAAGCCGCCTGGTTTAACATGGGGTTAATGTATAGCAACCTGGCGGAATATGACGAGTCAATTGAATGCTACAAAAAGGCAATAGAATTAGATCCCACGGACGGTGCAGCTTTTGATAACCTAGGCTACGTCTTCAACAAGATTGGCGAGTATGAGGAATCGATCCGTTGTCACAAGGAAGCCATTGAAAAACGACTCCCAAATGCAGCTAATGCTTGGAATAACTTAGGGATAGCTTATCACAACGTTAACGATTTCAAGAACGCCGAAGATGCCTATAAAAAGGCAATAGAATTAGATCCTGGTTTTAACTTTCCATATCGTAATATCGCAGACGTATACATAGATAATGCAGAGTATGAACTTGCTGAACAGTATTATAAAAAGGCACTAGAAATTGATGCAGAGTATGTTTCAGCTTGGAATGGTCTTGGAAACGCATTATGGAACCAGAATAATCACGAAGAAGCAAAAAAAGCGTATAATAAGGCAATAGAACTCGATCCAACTTTTAAATTTGCATGGAAGAACATGGGTGATTTACTCGTTGAACTCGGCAAAAATGATGACGCAGTTGAGTATTACTTGAAGACTCTGGATTTGGATTCTAGTTATATCTCAGCTTTAAATGGGCTAGGCAATTCTTATTACAATCTTGGAGATTTTGAAAACGCTAGAAAAGCGTATGATAAAGCGTTAGACATAGATCCAAATTATAAGTTTGCGTTACGAAACCTTGGCGATCTCTTGTATGATGAAGGATCATATCAACAAGCAATTGGTTATTATGATAGAGTATTAGCAATTGACCCAGATGATGTAGTCATTCTGAATTCTTTAGCTAATTGTTATTACGGTTTAGATGAGTTTTCAAAAGCAAAAGAAATCTATGAAAAAGCTTTGGCAATAGAACCAGATTACAAATTTGCGATGGCTAACATAGGCAATCTCCTTTACGCGCAAGGCAACTATACAGAAGCCGTAGACTACTTTAAAAAGGCAATAGAAATAGATCCTGACTACGCATTTGCGATTAATGGCTTAGGAAACACGTACCTTGAGCTCGGTGAATATAAGAGGGCAAGCGAAAACTATCAGAGACTTCTCGACAATAATCCAGAAGATGAAGACGGATTGATTAACATGGGTGTTGTCCATAGTCGGCTCGGCGAATATTCAAAATCGATTGACTATTATTCAAAACTTATCGATCTCAAGGAAGCTAAAGGTAAGATTCCTCCCAGATTGGTCATAAAAAATCTGGCTCTTTCCTATGAAAGTCTTGGAGAATTGAATAAGGCAGCAGAATCTTATCAAAAGATTATAAATCTTTGGCCCGAAGATGCAGAGGCACATTATAATCTTGGAATGTGCTTTAAAAAATTAAGTGAGGACAAGAATGCAGAAGATGCTTTTACTAAAGCATTACAATACGATCCAGAAACATATGAATCGAAAATACGAAATGAAGGTTTAAGTCCAGAAGAAATTCTAGGCAGACAATTGTTGATGAACTTCCAAACTAAAAAATAGCGACAATTGAATAGCGTTTAGAGACAAATGACTTTCATGAACGCAGTGTTTTTTTATAAATGATTTTTCAATCATTTTAATGGAATTTAGAAATCGATTGTATCTAATAATTTTGCGAATTATGCTGTAAGTTAACCCATTTACTCTTCAACAACTTCCATTATGACAGATACATGTACTTTCGCTGTCGCTTTTGCCTGTGTAGTATTTTTAAAATCCTCAATAATTTGCAAAAATGGAGGCGCTATCGATGAAAGAGCACCTTCAATTTCATAATTTACACTATAGACCTTCCTTGACATAATACCACCAGTAGATAGATATATCTAAAAATTCACAAATTTCATAAAGTAAAATGAACATTAGCTATCAAGGACAAAGAGCATTAGATTAGTATAAAACAGTTTAGTTTAGTTACATGTTTCCTCTAATCTAAGATATTCGCAATATCTTGATAAAAAGTAGATTACTGTATCTAATTATAGTGGCTAAGTGAACTTTTAAATTAAACCGAAAGAAAAAAACAAACATAAGAAAATTTGTTTCAAGAGTTGCAGAACGATGGGTAAAATTGATGGGTGCGAACTGTGTGATGCCTATGATGATTGCCTCCATGATGAGGCAGTTAATAATGTTGTTAATCATAAAACCTTTCAGGATGAATGGAAAACGGTTTATAAGTCAATGAAGCCATCAAAAGTGTTGAATTTTTTAAGAGATCAGGAGAAAGCACTACGTAAAAAAAATGAGGCTGAATTAGGCAAATTTGACTCCCATAAGCTACGTGTTTGCATTTTCATCAATGCGTTAGATGCATATCCGGGAAAAAAGATAAGTAATACCCTCAGAAACTCTTTGATAAAGGAAGTACAAAAAGTCTACTACTTTATTCTTGTTGAAACTCAATTAGATGATACCGCCGTAAAAACCCTCGTAGACTTGAAAAATCATCAGAAGAAACAAGAGTTATATCAACAAGAAGAAACGGTACAACGTCTTTTACAAACTTCTAAAGCCCTTAAAGAAAATTCTAAAACTAATCTCGGTGCGAGATACGAGATTAACCGAGACTTTAGTGAACTTTTAAAAGAAGTGCACTATGCAAGTCCAGAAGTAGCAGAATATTTTCTTGAGGAAGGAAATGACTGGTATGAGATGAGTAAAATTTCTGAAGCAAAATGGGTTGAAGCGTCAATGGAATGGATTGAAATTGCAAAACTTATTTTTAATCGACTTGAATGGACTCAAGAAGTTGAAAAATGTGAAAAAATAATCTATCATCTCAAAAATTTGCCTAGCAGTGGTTGAGGCATAGATTTATTTAGGTTTAACGAAATTAAATCTTAAAAATTATCAAGATGAAAGAGATGACAGAAAAACCTTTAGTTCTAGAAGAGAAGATAAAACGTCTACTAAAACTATCACGAGAAGCTATGAGTCTTAGTTCAGAGATATTTCGGGATGTAATCATCCCTCAGAATGTTCTTCAAAAGTTTTCTGAAGTATTAGACGGAATAGGAATTGCCACTAAAATTCTAACAGGTCAAAAAATCGAACTACCAAAAGAATTTCTTGAAAAGAAGAAAATTGAGGTGGAATAATTGTCCGAGCAAGAATTGAATGAAAAATTGAAGAAGTTAATGGGCCTCTCCAAAGAGATAGTGGGGCTCAGTGGAGAAATAGCAAAAGATTTAGCAGATGTAGCTCGTAAAGAAGCTGCAAAAACGCTGGAAGAGATTATGGCTGGTATTAAAAAGACAATGGAAACTCTAAGTAAAAAGCCCGATAAACCTCCAGGTTAATCTAAATTACCCTTATTTTTTTATTATAGTTAATTCATTTGTTTTTGAATCCATTAAAAGAACTTTTTTTAAGCAGTATAGAGACTACATCTAATAGAGTAGAGAATAGACAATATAATTTTTTGAGGATTAAAAATGGGAGTTGACGAAAGAAGCGCTAGTTTTGAATCTGCGCAATGTGTTCATTTACAAGACAAACCTTACATTAATGAAGATTTTTTCAAGTGCGGAGTTATTCACGAGCTGTTACCTTCAGAGAGGGTTGATGGACTTTGCCAAACGAAGATTTGGAGAAAATGTGAGTATATTTATGATCCTACGCGAGCTCATCGAGAAGGTAAGTGGCGTGACGTAGTTGGGCTTGATGTTGTGAAGAAGGAGTTGGTTCAAAAAGTTCAGCACCCGCTTCTATTTCACAAAAAATATTCAACAACAGGTGTGTTGCCCCAAAAGGTTATCCTGCTGTTTGGTCCAGATGGTTGTGGCAAAGCTAGTTTATCCAAGGTATTAGCCCATGAAAGTGGGGCTCATTTAGAAACGCTTATTCCAAGAGAAATAGATCGATTAAAAACACTTATTGAAGAAGCTAAAGAGCCTACGATAATATTTTTGGATGAAGTTGATATGGTTGCACAACCAGTCGAATACTTTCAGCAGAGATCCTTACCACTAGCACGTGATCCTGTATTGGTCCTGATGGACAGTATAGAAACATTAGAGGAAATTAATAACCCTGTCGCACTAATAATGGCAACAGACCACCCAAAGTTGATTTTACGAACTTTACTTAAACAAGATTACATACCGGAGATTATGTATGTACCTCCTCCCACCTTAGGGGAACGTGAAAAGATCATTCGTAAGTTCTTACAAAGTCGCCCTCTTGCAGCAGACGTTGATTTTAGAAGATTAGCAGAGCGTACAAAAGATTTTTCAGTTTTAGATATCAAGAAGTTTGTCAGAAATTTGGAACTTGAATGGCTGGAACGCTCATTTAAAGAACCTCAACCTGTCGAAATAACAATGGAACAGCTCATGCGACAGATTAAAGACGTTGTCCCTTCGCTATCTAATGCGCTAATTTCTCAATATGAGCAAGCAGCAAAACGTTGGGGTGCTATGGAAGACGCATTACGGAGAAAACGAGAGAAAAAATTGACGTGGGAAGACGTCGGAGGTTATATTGAAGTCAAAGAACAACTAAAAGATATCGTTGCTGTATTAGAGGAAGCAAACGAAACTATTTCTCAATATAATTTGAAACCCCCCTCTGGAATCATTCTTTATGGACCACCTGGTTGCGGAAAAACGTATATAGCTAACGTATTAGCATCTGTCACAAAGGCGAACTTTCACACTGTAACGGCTGGCTCTCTTCTCAGCAAATGGTACGGAGAGGCTGAGCAAAATATCAGCGAATTATTTGCGACGGCAAAGGTAGATCCTCCATCAATCATTTTCTTTGACGAACTTGAGGGTCTGTTTCAAACTAGAGGTGAGGCATCCCCAGTTCACAGTAGAATCGTTTCTGTTTTCCTTCAAGAACTCTCAAACCTAACCCCAGAAGATAGGGTTATTGTGATTGGCGCTACCAATAGACCACAAGACGTGGACATGGCGTTTTTACGTCCTGGACGGTTTGATGAATTGATTGGCATAGGACTTCCAGATCTTGAAGCAAGGAAGGCGATTTTCAAAGTTCATACTAAGGATATGCCTTTAACTGATGATATTGACCTCAATATGTTAGCAGAGAAAACAGAGATGTTTACAGGAGCTGAAATTGCATTTATTTGTGATACCGCACGAAAAGCGGTTGCTAAGGAAGCAATGAAATCAGGATTTCGAAAAATAAGCATGGAGGATTTCGTCCAGCAGATCATTCAATCTAAGCCGGGATTAACTGAAGACGATGTTAGGCTGTTTAATGAAGCACAAGAAAGGTTTGGCAGGCGAAAATATGCTCCAAAGAAGAAATTTGCTGAAAAGGAAAAAGAACTGAGTTGGAAAGATGTTGGCGGTTACGATGACGTAAAAGAGTATATGAAAAACCTTGTAAAGATCCTTGAATCTGAGGAATTGTTAGAAAGATACAGCCTCAAGCCACCGAAAGGCTTACTTTTATATGGACCTCCTGGCTGCGGGAAGAGTTACCTTTCAAAAGTTTTAGCCGCAGAAACGGAAGCTAATTTTAAGGTTATTTCAGCAGGTATAATGATGAGTAAGTTTTATGGTGAAACAGAGAAACAAATCCATGACTTATTCGTTCAGGCACGAAGAAACCCACCAACAATTCTATTTTTTGACGAGTTAGAAGGTCTTTTTGTGCGAAGAGAAGCTATAGGAACAGGTTTTTCAGGTCATAAAACAGCAGTCTCTACACTACTTACCGAACTGAGCGAATTAAAACCAGAAGATCGTGTATTAGTTATAGGCGCAACTAATAGACCTCAAGATATAGACCCTGCCTTTCTAAGACCAGGACGTTTTGATGAAAGGATTGGAATAGGACCTCCTGACTTAAAAGCACGGAAAGCAATTTTTGATGTCCATGCGAGAGGTATGCCTTTGGCTAAGGATGTAGATTTTGATTTTTTGGCGTTAAAGACGGAAAAATACACAGGAGCGGAAATTGAGTATATTTGCAATCAAACCAGAAGAAAGGTTGCTATAGAAGCCCTAAAATCAGGTTTTAGAGAAGTAAAGATGGAAGATTTTCTTAAGCAGCTTACAGTTACAAAATCAGGCTTGTCACAAGAAGACATTCGACTATTTGAAGAAGCACAGGAACGATTTGAAAGACAATTAATATCCATAAGCAAGCAGAAGGTCTGGGAAGATGTTACTTTTGACGAAATAGGTGGCTTATCAGAAGTTAAGGAGTTTTTAAAGGATTATGTTGGTTTTCTGGTTAAGCATTTCGATACTGTCCGAACTTCTGGACTCTCATCAGGAGGTGGTATGATTTTATTCGGACCACCAGGTTGTGGAAAGACTGTATTGATCAAAGCGGCTGTTAGAGATGCGAATGTAAACTTCTTTAAGTTTTCAGCACTTGAATTGAGGATCGTGGGTTCAACAAATTTAGCGATATGCTTCGTGACGCCGAAAAAGTAGCACCCAGCATCGTTGCTCTAGATGACTTGGAATCAACAAAATCACTCACTACACAAGATATTGCAATGTTTATAGCAGCTGAATTAGAAAAAGTACCAAAAGAAACCCCACTCGTGGTACTATGTGAAACAATTGATCTAGCAGGCATTCCAGAGGTATTGAAGAAC
>SMTZ1_10002649_pt1 | contig 17986 bp, 16 predicted proteins | sample DeeMarSWOR136_30_FD_25667 | JGI IMG/M metagenome (IMG submission 25667)
CAAATCGAGGTAATTGTCTACAACCATGCAGAAGAGAATGGAGAGTAATAGATGATGAAAGCAATGAGTTTATCTATGATGGGCAAATGTTTCTGAATGCGAAGGATTTGTGTATGATCGAATATATACCTGTATTAATTGATGCAAAAATTGATGCTTTTAAAATAGAGGGTCGCATGAAGGATCCTATCTACGTTAAAACAGTAGTTGAGTGTTATAAGGAAGCTTTGGATTCTATTTATGATAATACCTACTCTAAAGAAAAAATAAGCAATTGGCTTGAAAAACTTTCACACGTCTTCAATCGCGGCTTTCATACGGGATTTTACTTTAAAAGACCAACTATAGAAGATATTGAATTAGAAAAAAGAGGGAATATATCACCATATAAAAAATTTTATATGGGGAAAATTCTTTCTTATGATGAAAAAAGTAAATCTGCTAATGTATTGCTTGAAAGCCTAGAAGTTCCTTTAAAATTAGGAGATAAGATCATTATAGAAGGATCTACTAACTATATGATTGAAACTATAAAAAAGATGATCTATAAAGGGGAGAAAATCCAAAGCATATCAAGAAAAAGAAATACGGAGCCTGTAAAATTTAATTTACGAATAAATAAAGAACTTAGAGCAGAAGATAAAATTTATATCATAAAAAAATGAAAATTTTTATTAGAAACAATGAATTTCGAAGAAAAAAGGAAAAAGCTAGTAAATAACCTTAAAAATCGAGATTATCCTGTTTTAACTAAACAGGAAGTAATTAATGCGATGCTTACCGTTCCTAGGCACCTTTTTGTGCCAAAAGATGCTGAATCTTCTGCTTATATAGATTCACCTCTATGTATTGGATCAGGTCAGACAATCAGTGCTCCCCACATGAATGCAATGATGTGTGAATATCTTGAATTAAAGGAAGGAGACAAAGTTTTAGAGGTTGGAACTGGTTCAGGATATCATGCAGCTTTATGTGCTGAGTTGGTTGCCCCGAAAGGTTCAACTAATCCTGGGCATGTGTATACAATTGAGCGCCATAAAGACTTGGTTAAAAAAGCTAAAATTAATCTTAAAGAAACAGGATACGGAAACAGGGTTACAGTAATACTTGGTGATGGTACCTTGGGATATCCCGAAGAAGCTCCTTACGATAAAATATTAGTAACTGCAGCTTCACCGAAAAAAATACCGCCACCGTTAAGAGAACAACTTAAAGATGGGGGAATTCTTTGTATACCAGCAGGATCTAAGAGTTTTAGTCAAGATTTGTATATTGTAAAAAAGCGTGGCGAAGATTTTGATTCAAAAAGAATTACTGGTGTCCGTTTTGTGCCGTTGATTGGGAAATATGGATTTGAATCCTAATATCTGTTATATAGATATCTTTTCCTTTTATTAGTTAATTTTCTTTTCTTTAAACAACTTCGTATTTGATTTACATATTTTGATCTTTCAATACAAGATTTTAAGTTATCGTCACAACAATTCCAGCTCAAACAGTCATTTACAAACCCATTATTTTCTCTCAAATCATAAACACCTTATTTAAAAGGGAACTATTCCAATTTCAATAATATTTAATAAAATTGGGTATATGAATATTCGATTTATTAAATAACAGAAATAAGGAAGAAATTAATTACAATTTATAATTTCTCAATATTTTAAATTTATATTTATTAGACTATTGAGATAAATAGTAGGATTAGACTATTTTTTTCTGAATTTTTTCTTTAATTTTTGTTCCATCAGTTTCTTTCTAACATTTCTGATGTGTTCATTATTTTCAATACTAGTTTTCACAGAATTATTAGTATAACTCCAGCCATTTCGTTTCCCATCATGATTAGTTCCCATAGTCAATGAAACCAACAATTTTTATATCTTCTTACTTTCTATTAGTGGCTTAATATATTTAAAATGTGGTTAAATCGACGAAATTCTTACGAATATCGATAAATTTGTAAAATATAGGAAAGTATAAATATTAAAAAGTCTTTATTTTGAGATGAAATTCAACACTCTTTTCACATTTAAGAAGAGGAGTTATATTGATTCCTTGATATATCTTCTTATAACCTTCTTCAGTATACACATAGGCGATAATTGGAAATTTATAAAATTTAACTTTATTTGAGTCGTTTGAAATATTAAATTCCACATTTATGTCGTATGATTCATCATAAGCTTTAAAATATGTTCCCGCATATTGGAAAGGCTCTAAAAGATCTATTTCTTTATTACTATCCATTTCTAATTGGTTACTTACCCATTGGAATTTATTTGTGTCACCATTAAAGAAAAAGGGAATATCAATAGCCACATTTAAATTATTGATAATCCTTTGGAGAACTTCTTCCTTACCAGAAATTTGTTCGAAATTAATTCTTACTTTGATTTCAATTTCATTGTCTTCTACATAGATATCTTTTGTAATTCTGACTGGATTTCTGTAATCTGAACCTGGATCTTTTACATTACCTACTTTTTCCATCTCTAAAATCGCCTTCTTTCCTTCTTTTTCGCTACTAGTAACTGTAAAATTGCCAGTTACAAAATCTCCAAATTCATAGTATCTATCTGAATGCAATTGTTTAAGAGTCGCATCATCATGCAAAAATCTCAAGCGAAACATATTTCTTCTAAATCTATCAACTAAAACTTCCTCTGTCTCCAATTTTTTACTTTCATGGTAAGCTTCAGGCCATCTTGTCAAGGTATTTAACAAATTATACGATTTTGGTTTATAATCTAGTTCAAAAAGAGTACCACCATCATTAGGATCAATATAAAGATTATAAATATCTGATTCAATAATATATTCTGTTTTAGAATCTTTACTGAAATCGAACGGGGTGATGTACATATATGAAGTCAAGTCTGGGTTAATGAGTGCGTTGATTGTATCTATTAATTTCTCTGCATTTATTAAATGGGTATAAACGGAAAATCTTAGGAATTGCAAATAAACTCCTCCAAATAAACCATGCCAATAACAGTCATTACATTGGGCTTTGTATATCTCATCCCATGCATCATTTATTTTGCTTAAGATTATAGAGACGATATTATCATCTTGAACATTTAATAAATTTTCTTCGGCAGAAATGAGTTTTTCTCTTACATAAAGCATTTTCTTGTGCATATTATTTGATTCTGGATATTTTACAAGGAAATATCTCCAAAATCCTCCTTTTAAAAATTGGTATGTCTCACTTTGGGTTTCATCATCCTTCAGCATCTTTCTAATTCTTTTAAAATTCTTGCGAATATGAGTTGGGAGCACCCATTCTTCCATTTTATCATAACTAGCTGTAGGTAGATATATTAAACTTCTTGCTGGGAATTTTTCCATATATTCCGAAAGTGTTATGGATTTTATCCATTCATTAGAAATAACTTGTCCAAAAAATGCAGGGATAAAAGGCTTTCCTCCGTCTCCATCTTCATGACCTTGTCCTTCTACATAACAAATTTGGTGAGTAGTACCCCAAACACCCATTTTCTCAGCATCAGATATTAATAACACAATTCTATCGCCGTCTTCGTTAGCCATTTTCCGTAAATAGTCAATAGAGTAATAGGTTGGTTTCCAAGGAGTTAGATATCTTAATTCTTCATTGATTGGAAATATTCTTAATGTTTTACCTTCATCTTCAGTAACATATGAATAGAGCGTTTCCTCTTCTGTTATTCCTGTTGATCTGAAATGATTATCATCAACAATCACGTATTTTAAGCCTACATCATTAAGAAATGAAGGATAACTTGGTTCCCAAACTCGTTCTGACAACCAGGCACCTTTCACTTCTAGATCAAAAGTGTTTTTTATTAAATCTGATAATTTTCGCATTTGTGCTATTTTATCTCTATATGGAATAATCGCAAACATTGGTTCATAAAAACCGCCACCTATTATCTCTATTTGCCCCCTATTTGCCATGGTTTTTAGTTTTTCTATGAATTCAGGTTTATTATCTAAAAGCCATTCTAATAAATTACCTGAAAAATGTAATGTAATTTTAACATCAGGAAATTTGAATATATGATCAATTAAAGGATCATACGACTTTTCATATACATCTTCAAAAACCCAAGGGAAATTGTCAACAGGTTGGTGGAAGTGAAAGACAATGGGTAAATAAATTCTTTTTTCGTTCATCTTTATGAACTCACTTTTTTATTGTAGTTAAATATAAGTAAAAGATTTTTACTAAATAAATTCACTAAATGAAACTAACTATTATACATTTATGTAATTTTACTAAGTAGGTTACATCTACTTAGTATTAGCTATTTTGAGCATTTCTATGATATGGATTAAGAAAAGGAAAATGTTTCCTAGAAAAAAATAATTATAAGAATTCTTCATTTTTCTTTTCTATTATGGATTTTTAATAAATTAAATCATTTTTAACTAAATTTATTATTCCATATTTCTCTGATTATCATTGACTTTTTCGTTTTATTAAAAGTAAGATAGAAACTTTATAGAATCCCTTTTTTATAATTTTAAATATAAGTAAAAGATTTTTACTGATAAAAGATAACTAATAATATTAATATAATTGGAAAAAAATGGTTCTTATGAGTAAGTACTTTGATAAAAATGTAATCCAAGGAGTTTGCAATTCAAATGAATTTAAAGGATGGCTTCTCTCAAGAAGATGGTTCGGAGATAAATCATCTCTATCAAATTTAGAGTTTGTGGTAGTGATTAATTATTTTAAGACAATTGCAGACAGAATTTTATTAAATATAATTGAAGTTAAAGCCTCAAATTATTCTAAAGAATATTTTTTGCCATTAATCTATTATGAGAAAATTGAAGAAATTTTAGAACCAATAGAAAAAAATAAAGATACTATTGTTAAACTTACTGAGAATACCTTTAGTAAGATATTAGCAATAACTATTGAAAATGAACAACAAGTTGTAACTCTGAATTTTATAGAAGCAGAATTTTCCCTATTTTTTTGGAGAAAAATGTTATTTGATACAGCTATTTCTGAAAAATTCCCATCATTAGACATGGAATTAACACTATATACTAAGCAGTTCGAGGATGAGATAAATATGAAGAAGGTACAAAATTTAATTGAAGCTGGTTTGTATCCTGAGAGATATGAACTCTCTCTAAATCAACTTGGAGGGGGAAATACAACTAACATATTATTTTCGCTTATAATTTCTAATAAGAGAACTCCTGAACAACCACCTATTTCATATGTGTTAAAGTCTTATAAAGACTATTCTATAAGCCTAGAACCTTCTATTTTATTTGTTTTGGTTAAAAATAAATTTCCAAGCTCTCCTAAAATATATGGAACAATTAAAGTGCAGGATAAAGAAAGTATTGGGATAATCGAAAGTGTTCCGAATATGGGGAATGTAGGTGATATCTATTGGAATGAACTCAATAAGATGATCAATAGAGTGTTCAGTGATGTAAAAAATGATTATTCTAAATATATGGAAGAATCTAATGTTTCAATTCTAATTAAACAAAACTGTGTAGAATCAATAAAAGTATCTTCTGAGATTAGCAATGATATCATCAATTTGCATCGATCGTTAATATTACCTGATAAAAAAGATTATAGTTTAGAGTCAGTAGAGAGCACAACTTATCTCAAAAGATACAGTGAGAGATTAAATTCAATGATCTCCGATTTACTTACTCATATGACTCAACAACCTGAAAGTGCTTTCTTTAATTTACCTAAAATTAGTTCAATTTTAATTGATATCAAGGACATTATTGAAAAATTTCGAAATGAATTTGATGTTCCTAGGATAGATATTCAGCCTGTACATCAAGATTTACATATGGAACAAATTTTGTATAATAAATCTAATGACAAATATTCTTTCTATTTCATTGATTTTGAAGGCGATCCACAGCTAATGTATGAGGAAAAAAAAGGGAAATTTCCAGTGGAAAAGGATATAGCAGCGTTTCTTAGAGCTTTAAGTTACATTAAATTTAATACATTACTCAAATTCATTGAGAATAAAATAATTCGACGAGAAAAGTATGAAGTACCAGAAGAAATTCTTTATAATCTCTATTTTAGAAGAGCAGCGAGACCAATAGATAAGATACTTGATATTGTCCTAAATGTATTGAATAAATGGGAATCTAAGTTAATGAATAAAATTCTAAAGAAACTTAAGCTGAACTATATTCTAATTACTTATTTCTATATTGAAAGAACTCTCTATGAATTAAATTATGAAATTTTGTTTAGACCTAATAAAGTAATTATTCCCATTTTAGGATTAAAGGAAATTGTAGATAAAAGTTAAAAAATTGTCCTAATTTTCTTTTACAGGTAATTTAGCAAATTCAAATGAGTAATGAGATGAGGACCTATTAACTGCCTGTATTTCCTTTTCATATTGTTGAGTTAAACTTTTACTACCCCTCAATTCTTCTTCAGTATATCTCGGATTAAATTCATCTTGTTTAAATAAGCGCCATACAAATGCTTCCACAAATTTCTTTGGCCCAAATTTCTTTATAATGTTAATATATCCTTCATGATCAACATCTCGAAGGAAAAAACCTAAATTATCACATAAATCTAACTTATAACTCATATCATCTACCTTCCCATTAATTCGTGCAATATCGTTTATAAACCGTCCCAATTTGTCTCCTAATTTTATTTGTTCACTTTCATCGTTTCTTTCTATTAGTTTTCTTAAATAACTTCTTTTAACAATTATTAGATCTCTTTTATTTAATGATTTTATTGACATTTTTTGTTTAATAATAGATTTAGACATTTCTAGATAATTGCGTATAAAATCAGCTTTAGAAAGTCCTAATTTCAGCCGAATGTCCTCAATATTATTATTTAAATCTTCATCAATTCTTACAGTTATAACTACTGTTGAATCTTTTGACTTTTTTATATTATTTGAAGAGTAATTTATAGGAGTTGCAGATTTTTGCATAGCATTTGGGCTCATTTATAATATCCTCATATCATTTTTTTTGTATTATTTGTAATTAATTTATATCTTATGTATTATAAGTAATTTTAGTATTTTAATGCATGTAATTTTACTTTTTTATAAAATTTTTTTTTTATAGTATATAGAATTAGAATAAACTATTAAACTTATACATAAAAAACTATAATTCTAATAATTAAGAATGAGACCCCAGGAAAGTTTCTCATTTAAATATACAAATCACCTCTTAGTCTCATGAGATATAGTTAAAAGCTTGATCTAAGGAGAGATCTCCCAATATAAAGTCTAACTTATCAGATAAGATAACTTAATTTCTTAAATTTCAATAAAAAAAGTTCATCATAATTAAAAATCTATAAAAATAACTAAATAGATACGTTAAAGGTAATACCCGTTTTTTATTAAAGAAATCGTTAAATTTTCATAAATTTTTCTCCGAATTTCGTCATAATTAATTTGGTTTAGATTTAATTGCTTTTCTTTAACATTTAACATTTTTCTTTCTTATTCTTCATCCAAATGATAATAATTCCTTAGTTTGACTTATAATTTTTCAGATTTTATCTTTTTCAGTACTTTAATTTTATTAGATGAATATTTATTAAAAATATCGTTTAACCAAACGAAATTAAATTTTCATCTTTTTCTTATATCAAATGTAACTATAAAATTCATTTATATTATATTATTACAAATGAATAATAATTTTTTCCCAGAAATCCTTAAAAGTCTATTAAAACATAATTTTCTTGTAATCGAAAGCAAAAAATTAATAAAGGGTTGAAGAAAAAGTTATGGAAATTTCACAATCTGGATTTTTGGAGGTAAATCTGCAAAGTAAATCAGAATCCGTCTTAATAGAGTCAGATGATCAAATTGAAAAGATTGTTAAAGCCTTATCTTCAAGCACACGGAGGAAAATTCTGCATTATATTCAAGAAGAACCTATGGATGTATCAAATATTGCATCCAATTTACAGATGACCGAGGCAAATATATCAGCTCAAATCAAGAAACTTGAAGATGCAGGTCTAATTATATGCGATTATACTTCAGGAGCACATGGAGTTCGAAAACTTAGTAAGCTAAAGTTCAATAAACTAACAATCAATTTTTAACCTCTTATTTATTTTTAGACCGTATTAAGTAGCATCTCTAGTTTATTATTTAGATTTAATACTAATGCATCTTAGTAATCTTATTATTAATAGTTAATTTAATTGTAAAATTATGATGCGAGAATTTGGAATAATATGGGAAGCAATAAATTTTACTTTTATAAATTATGGCAATATAAAAAGAAAATCAGGAGAAATTCCATATGTAATTCATCCTATCCGAGTTGCTATGATTTTACGAGCTGCTGGTTTTTCTGAATTTAAGAATAGGAACTTAATGCTGGCAGCTTTATTTCATGATCTTTTAGAAGACACAAATTTGTCATTTGCAGATTTAAAAGCAGAATATGGAAAAAAAATTGCTTTGATTGTAAAAGAGTTATCAAAGCCGGAAAAAGTTAGCAAAAACGAATGGCTAAGAGCATTCGGCAGGACATCAACAGAAGCTAAATTAGTAAAAATGGCTGATCGGATAGATAATCTTATGGATATGAAATCAATTGAATGGACAGTTGAAAAAAGAAGAAAATATGCACAACAAAGCTTAATCATTTTAGAGACTTGTGGGAAAGCAAGTTCAAGGTTAGCAAATAAGCTAAAACAACTTATAGGAAAAACGTTAAATGATTTATAAGAAAATATTTGTTAATATTTCATTTGTTCCCTTGAGGAATTTTGTCAGAATATGTTCGTTTCTTAGGTTAATTGGAGAAAGAAATTAATTGGTAATTTTTACTGATTTTATTTCCTTTTTAGCTAGAATAGTAACATTTTTTTCCTGTTCAGTTATTTTAGGTTTATTTATAGATACGGTTTTGATTTCTTCTCTTTGGTTCATAAATTCCCTTAGTTCATCAGAAACTATTGATTTCGTCATTCCCATTGAATGAAGCATATCTAATCCGCTCACAATCACCGTTTTGGCAAACCGTGGAATATTTTTTATCATCCAATTAAATTCTCCAAAAGGATTAGTATATCTTTTCAAAAGCATTTTAAACCAACCTTTACTTAGATAATAAGCTGAATATGCTTCAGCAACTAATCTATACATGTCTCTACTAGTTAGTTGCTCAGTCCTCATCATTGGAAAGAATAAATTATAATGTTTGTAATTATTACTGGTTATCATTCCCTTTTCTTTCATTTCTTCATGGAATTCAGTTCCTGGAAAAGCTGTTATAGGTGTGAATTGCACACACGTCATATTAAGCGATCGTGCAAATTGAATATTTTGTCTTACCATTGTTTTAGTTTCTCCCGGAAATCCAATGATTACACCTCCAAAAATCGAGATTCCACGATCTTGGAGTGCGGAAACTACTTTTCTTACCATATCAGGAGTAGTATTTTGTTTATTCATGGCATCAAGACTTTGTTGATGAACTGATTCAATACCAAGGAAAACTTGTCTCATACCTGCTTTATGCATTAAATCAACTAACCATGGATTTCGGTATAAAGTATCAACTCGCGATTGACAAGAAAAGTTCATCTTGTTTGGAACTCCTGATCGAATTATTGTTTCAAGAATTTCTTTTGTTCGTTTAACTTTAATGGTAAAATTATCTTCACAGAAAAAGATAAAATCATTTTTCCAATCTATATCATAAATCTCTCTCATAATTCTAGTAGTTGATTTTGTTCGATAGGTTACCGGAGTATCCTTATTCCGCCACATTTTAATGATACAACAGAATTTACAGTTATGAGGACATCCACGTGAAGTTTCAAGTTGAGCTACACGTGCTCCTAAATAAATATATTTTTTATCATCTAAAAGATCCCTATTAGGCATTGAAAATTTATCTAAATTGTATTCTAGCCTTCGATCTTTATTGTGTAGTACTTTTCCTTCTTTATTTTTGTATGAAATTCCATCAATAGTTTTCAATAGATTTGGGTTTTCATTCCTTTCAATATAATGTACTAATTCTTGAAATGTATATTCACCTTCCCCTCGTACTGTGTAATCAACCGCAGGATGACTTGCTACGTAATCTGGTGCTAATGTTGGATGGTATCCACCCATAATCGTTGTACATCCTTGTTCTTTAGCCATCTCAGCTACTTCAAGAGCGTGAGAAATTTGTGGTGTCATAGAACTAATAGCAACAATATCAGATCTGTTCAATAATGAACGAAATCTATGTTCTTTATATTTGTGAACTTTGAAATCAAATAGTTCCGCCTCATGTTCAGGAACCATTGCTGCAATCGAGATAAGAGCAAGAGGAGGTCCTTTAATTATTGCATCAAGTCCAGAATTAAGCCTTGCAGGATTTACATATAATATTTTCAAAACTTATATCCCCTAAACATATTTTTTTTGATTTATAATTAGCCTAATCTCCTCTAAATGATATTCAAGCTGAATATGACTTATAGAATAGAATAAACTTTGAGAATTTTTTACTAAATTCTCTTTCTATTTAATTAAATAAAATATAGAAATGAGGATTTTTAAACTTTGTTATTTCTACATAGTTTAAAAAAAACCTATTGAATAATGAGAGTCTGACCATTAAATTTTTATTAATCTCAGTTTTAATTTCTATTGGCATGCAAGAAACAAAGATACTATGTAATATGGTTAAGCAAGGATATAGCAAGGGAGCATGTGAAGTTGAGTTGCAAAATGGTACTTTACAAACAGCCTGCAAAGCAACTTTAAAATTAGAAAATGGTCAATATCATCGAGTGATATTAGCAGCTCATTTATCGAGACCTGAAGATTATTTTTCTATTTATCAGTCGGGTTGTAATCATAATTGCTTAAAATGTCACTCCTGGGAATTTTCTAAATTTTTTAACGGAGAGTGGTATTCTACTGATGTAATAGCAGAATTATGTAGAAAGTATCAGAATGAAGTAACTGTTTTTGAACCAAGAAAACGTTCTCTAATGTATTATGCTAATAATTTATGTAAACACTGTGGTTCTTGTATTTTGTTTAATAAAAGGAGCCCATTATGTCCAAACAAACTCTCGAAAGACCAGATTTTATTAAGCCCTCAAGGATTTGGTCCAGCTAGGAATATTATCGCATTTACAGGGGGAGATATTGCATGTCAAGCAGATTTTTATGTTGAAGTAACAAAAAAAATAAAGGAAAAATGTGAAGATTTATGGGTTCTATTAGAAACTAATGGTTTCGGGCTCACCCCCAAAAATTTAAATCTTTTTCAAGCAGCAGGATTAGACTCCTATTGGCTTGATATTAAAGCATTTGATACTGATCTCTATAAGAAACTGTGTGGAACTTCTAACAAGACTGTTCTTAACGCCCCAAAAGAAATTGTCAAAAGAAATTTTAATTTAGAAGTTCTGACCGTATATATCCCAAATCTAATTGAAACTGACCAGTTCAAGAAAATAGCAGAACTAATTGTTAGTATTGATGATCAAATTCCATTCCATATCTTAGCCTTTTTTCCACAGTATAAGCTAACTAAATATAGAATACCAAAATTAGAAGAAATCATAGAAACTTATGAAATTATAAAAGATGTTGGTATAAAGCACATTCAAATTGGAAATGTTGGCGTGTTTGCTAAAACGGATGAAGAAATAAAAAAATTAATAAAGACAGTTGGTCCTGATGTAATTTAGAAAAGATTAAATTATTGAAAATAAGTGATTAAGGTGTTTTTAATGTTTTCAAAATGACCTAAGTTGAGTTTTAAAAGGTCATCAAAAACTTCCCTAATACCTACTTTTTCAATTCTCTTCGCAATTTTAAAGTAAGGGGAATCCTTTAATTCTTTAGTTAGTTTTTTATTCTCTTCAATGTTCTCTAATAAATAGTCAGTTGAACTTAGTTGATATACTCCCAACATTCCTTGGATTATTGCCATCAACATTGTGTCAAAAGTTACTCTTAATATTATTTCATGGTCAAAATCTGAAACTTGTGGCAATAGATAAGATTTAAGAAGAGCAATTGATTCTTTGAACCGTTGGAGAGAATCAGTACCGAGTTCCTTAATTTTCTCATTAAAGTCACGGTTTTCAGAAGCCCTTAGACATAAAGCAGCAACAGTTTGGTATTCAGCAACAAAATGGATAAATCGCGCTTTTGCATTAAGCAATGTGTCCTTTGAAGTTTCCTCATCTATTAGATCTCCTAAATTTTCCAATGCTTTTTCAAAATATCCTGCTATGTCGTTGAATTTTTTGGCAGAAACTTCAAATTCTTGTCTCGTTAAAAGATTTAATGCTCTTTTTTCCTCTTTTTCATAAAGTTCATGAAATTTATTTATTTTCATTACTGCTTTTAGGATTAAATTCTTACCCACATCCTTTTTTATCCCTGAGCGTTCAAAAGCTTGACCAGCTTTTAATAAGAAGATTGAACTTAAATTGTTATATTCTTCTGGATCAATTTCAGACAAATATTCTGAAGCTTTTTCCCAAGATTCTCCTGCGGTTCTCCAATCTCGCATGTTATTTGATATATTTCCTAATTGGATTAATAATTTTGCTGAAACTTCATATAATTTTAATTCTTCAGTTTTTCTAATAATAGATTTCAACCTATAGGTTGCATGGATATTATTTTTGAATTGTGCGATTATTTGAGCAATCCTTACATAAAGTTCATCTATTTTTATATAACTTCCGAGGTCTATATATATTTGAGCCGCTTTCTCATAGAAATCAATGGCTTCATCTCCTTTATTTTTATCAACTAAGATTTCAGCCCTATCTATTAACTGTATAGCTCTAATTTCTAAATCTTCTCTATCTTCGTTATTAATCATAGCTTATAATAAAAGAAATTTTTTTTTCCAAATTGTATAGACTTAATATACATATTAAAACCTTAGTATTAATAGCTTTTTATTATTTTTTTCCATTTTATTATCGATCACTGATGAATACGGGTAAGAGAAACGTAATTTATTGTTTAAACAATTTCATATTTTTACTTCTGATGATTTTTTTAAATTCTAGAGATTGATAGGCTGAAGAGAATGATTCTTTTGCATCTTCAATTGCTCCGTAAAAAATAAAATTAGAGTACCACGTGGCAATAAACATTATACTAGCTCGTCTATAACGGGTATGGAATTTAATATTTAAACGAGGAGAGGAGTATTGAAAAAGAAAAAGATTAGGTGCTGTACCTACTGGAAGCTGCAAAGCTGTACTAACTAATTGTTGCGTTTCTAAAACGTGAGCTAAGCTTTCTAAGTTTATTACACCTCCATCAATCCAAATTTTTTCAATCCCTAAACTTTTTAATCCGTCAATTATGCTTATATCGTTAGGTTGATTCTTTCCAGTAATATATTCATATCTTTGAGTTGATGTCATATTTTCTGAGCCAAGTATTAAAACAACAGTAGATTGGATTTTGTATTTTTGAAGAATCTCCAATTCTTGTTTATTTTTAAGATTTGAAATAGTATTGTATATATATTGATCAGGTTTAACTCCATGTTCGGATAAGTATTTAATCCCAGCAACTCTAGATTCGAAATTCCCTCCTAATATAAATGGGGGATCAAAGTTGTTTAGATAAAATTCCAAGTATTTGATCAAAGCATCGGGTTTAGTTGCTGAGATTTCAATAAGGTTGGGAATTTTATATTGTTTTGATAGAGATAATTGCATGTTTATTCGTTTTAGTGCCTTAGTCTCATTAAAAATCTCACTATTTTTTCTATTAACAATAGGTTGTCCTTGATAAAAAAGAGTTCCTATCAGTACGGGAGGTAAGTCAAAGTCTCCTCTGCCTAATTTAACGTCACCATAGCTATAAAATTTGGGTTCACTCATTATTGTTTAACAGCAAGAAGGCAATATAGTTAATAAATTAACCTAAGAAATTAAATAATTCTATCTCGAGGTTTTCGCGATTTTTCAATGTTTAGTCTAATATCGAGCTCTGCTATCAACCATACCAATACATCATATGGAGTAGCATAAAAATAGATTTCTGCTGCTTTTTCCCTAATGCGGTCTCTATGGGCGTATCGAGGATCTCTTTGAGCAACAAGTTGTCTTTCAGCTAGCATCCAACATAAAGTATCATATGTATAATTCTTTTGGGAAAGATAGTAGGCAGCGACTCCTATTTGGTGCTGTAATTTTTCATTCATTTCATTCATATTGATCAGATACAAATTTTAATTAATATAGATGGAGTTTAACATCACAACTTCTACAATGACCATCCTTAAGTTTTTTAAAACAATCCTCATGATAAAGGGTATTACATTCGAGATTACCACATTGAACTGCGTGTTGTCCTTTCTCAAATATTAAATGACATACGGGACATGCACTAAACAAAGCATCCTCCCCAAGTAAAGATACATTCTCAATATACTTAGCTGGAAGAAGTTCAGGTCTTTGTTTCAGTTCTTCTTTATAACCGCGAGAAAGAACGCGTAATTTTTGTATTTGAGTAACTTCAGTGGGAATTCTTAATAAATAAAAGCAATGTGGACATCTTGCAGTTCCTGATCTTTTTACTATATTATCTTTTTGAGAATCTGCCCAATTTGCTAAACAATGTATATGAAATGGAGTAGTACAATTAGGACAATATCTCCCTGTAACATAGAAAGTTCCTTTAGTATAGGGGTTTTTATCAGAAAAGCAGATTGAACATTTCTTAAAATCCACTTCTCCCCTTATTTGTTTCGCATGTTGTTCCTGATCTTTAGTTAAATCTTGTACTCTTAATAAATCAGCAGCTATTTTTCTCAAAAATGCAGGATTTTCACTAATTATATCGTCGCTAGATCCATACCTTTTATAATTATCATCTGCAATTTCTTGAGCTGATCTTATTAAACTCTCAGAATCCCTATTATAAAAATACCTTCCTTTTGTGATATCACTTAATTTTTTAAGAATATTTTCCTTGGTAATCTCTCCAACTAAAAATGTATCAATTTTTATTTTTAATCCCTGTGCTAATCGCGCCATTTTCAAAGGATCAACAACACTTTTCATAATTTTTCCATCAGAGATTAAGAGAATTCTGGGAGGTTTAGCTCCAATTTTACGCATTTCCGCGATAACAGTTTTGACTGCCAATGCTAATCCATCTCCTAATGCTGAATATCCTCCACAAGTAAGAGAGTCTAACGCCTTATTGAGGTTTTCGATATAAGTTGAACTGGTGAAATCAATTACTTTTTTTGCTTTGTCAGAAAATTTGACTATAGCAAAGGTACTTAAACTATCTAATTCAAATCTTTTATTTATGAGTTTTTTAACGGCGTTGGTACAACACGTTAATCGATTAGGAGGAAAATCCTTTTTATACATCGATCTGGATGTATCTAAGCACACTACAATATTCTCAGGGATTCTTTGTTCCGTCATTTTATTATTACAATCGTTGGGGCTTATTTATAAGAATTTAACGACAGTGCTTTTTAATTAATCTATTTTTTAAATATTAATTAATTATTAATTAATTAGTAAAATTACTAAAATTTAATAATATCTTATTAAGTATAAAGTATAAGGATAAATGTAAAATATTCTGATGTAGAATGTCAGATCAAACCAGCAAAAATGTAATATTAAAGGATTTCTTTAAACGTAACGTTTTGATCAATGAACTCGAAGACATTATGAGATTCAAGCCTGAAACTTTAATAGGTGTTGATAAAGTTAGTTCTGATCAATTACTTGCAAATGGTATAAAATCTATTGGGGATTTAGCAAAACTTTCTGTTGCGAATCTTCCTGAAATAAAAGATGTATTACCAGCGATGTTACAAAAATGGATCAAAATAGCTCAAGTTATCCAAAAAAATGTTCAAGAGCACTTAAAGAGACATAAAAAATTATTGATGATCGGACTCGATAACGGTGGAAAAACTTCCATTTTAGCAGTAGTTCAAGATAGATTTTCAATAATTAAATCATTACTTCCCACAAGAGGTGTAAAAAGAGAAAAATTAGATTTTTTTGGATATCCGATAATTTCGTGGGATTTAGGAGGACAAGTGCAATATAGAGAGAAACTTTACTTTAATAGACCAGAATTATTTTTCACTGAAGCCGACATTATACTGTATGTTATTGACACCCAAGACCCAGATAGATTTCCAGAATCAACAAATTATTTTAGAGAAGTCCTAAAGGTTTTATTAGAATTAAAAGAAAAACCCGCTATTCTTGTTGTTTTAAGTAAAAGTGATGAAGATATACGTAAAACACTTCAATGGCAACAAAATGTAACAACTATAAAAAATAAATTTAATAAAGTCATAGATGAGTTTGAGCAATTTTCAATTGATTTCTGTGATACAACTGTATATGATAGGAATACCATAATGCATATGTTTAGTATTGCTTTAAAGAAAGTCTCTGATACTTCTGAGATAATTGAAAATATTCTTGAAGATTTTTGTAATCAGGTAGATGCAAAAGCAGCAAGCTTAGTATCTATGGATAGCCTAATATTCGGATATTATACAAATACAGATACAGATGAGATGTTAATAAATAATACCGCATTACTTTTACAAACTCTTTCCAATTTCTATAACTCTATTGGTTTAATACGTGAGAAATCAATAAGCCTTGATTTACCTCTTAATGGATTTACAATCCGGGGAGAAAAACTATTCGATTACTCAGATCTTCAGATTTCCGTATATCTTTGGGTTATTGCTGAAGATCCTGGAAAATTAGAGGGTAAACTAGACTATTTTAAAGAGCAATTATTACCTTTAATTAACCTTTTCCTCTAAAAATTTGTATAATGGTAAATATTAAAAAGGAGCTTCTTGCACCATGTGGTTTGTATTGTGGTGTTTGTAGAGTCTATATTGCTCACAGAGATAATAATGAAAAATTCAAACAGGAATTATTCCCTTTTTTTCAAGCTTGGGGAGCAAAAAGTGTAGATGACATCGCGTGTAGGGGTTGCTTATCTGATGGTATTGTATTTCCATTCTGTCAAACTTGTTCAATTAAAGAGTGTATAAAGAATAAAGAATTTGAAAGTTGTTGTCAATGTAATGATTTTCCTTGTTCTGTCATAATGAATTGGCCAAGTCCAGGTGGTAAGAAAGTCATGCTTAGAGCTATTCCTAGATGGCGTGAACTGGGAACTGAAAAATGGGTTTATGAAGAGGAGAAGAGGTATACTTGCTTAAATTGTGGAAATTCACTATATCGAGGAACCCGAGAATGTAATCTATGTAAATCTCCTTTTAATTTAGATTAATCTAATTTTTCAAGCAAGTCTATTATACTTTCATTTTAGCTAAAGCTCACTATGAGCCCTTAACAAATACTCATTACATTTATCTAGCATTTCCATAGCATTATTTAAGTTATTCACAACACTCTCCAAACCTTTGCTTTTCGCAATATTTCTCCATTTTAAGAAACTTTCCTTGTGAGAATCATTATGATCAGCCCAATGTTTGCATAATTTCGATAATTTTAGTATGTCTTTGTCCATATCATTTCACATTTTTACTATTTATGAAATAATTTACAATTAAACTCACTGATGAATAAAAATAAAATGAAAAAAATATACTTTGATATTTTTAATAAACAAAAAAAAAGAAAAGAAGAACGAATAAATATTTTAAGTTCTGCACATTCGTTCTAAAAGGGTTGGATCCACAATTTCCTTTGGTTCCCAGCCTTGTTCTTTTAGGTATTCTTGAATTTCGTCCTTCATATTAATAGGAATATCTGCTTCAAGTCGAATGAATTTCTCTAAGTCGTTTGGAAATTTTACACCTTTGTATTTTCGTTCTAAATCAATCCAGTGAGAGAGTTTTATCATTCTCCCTTTTGAATTATCTGCTGGTCTTATAGCTAATTTTGCAACTAAACAAATAGCTTGTTCAATACTTTCCGCAGTTGTTAATAGGTGTTCTGGACCAGGTC
>SMTZ1_10002650_pt1 | contig 17985 bp, 22 predicted proteins | sample DeeMarSWOR136_30_FD_25667 | JGI IMG/M metagenome (IMG submission 25667)
TAGATTGGAAATTGAAATGATAATTGTAAAAACCAAAATACCTCCACCTAGAATTAATAGATTGATTTTAAAAATCGTATAGGTACGAATAATCATTAAAATGAAGAATATTCCAAGAAAAATTCCGCTATATAACCAAATTCTATATAAAAAGACTCTCCAAAATGTTTTATAAGATTGAGATTTTGAATCCAAGTGAGCAGAAATTATAATATTACCAGCTGTATCATTTGATATATCTTTTGCAGGTACCTTAGTAAATACATTTGTGGCAGAGATCGTGTTTCCATAATACTCACCCCAAAATCCTGGAGTTTCAGGATGCTTTAGCCCTCTTATGATTAAAAAAACTACAAGAGAACCTACTCCAACAACTATTAGTGTAATAAATAAGTTAATATAAAGAAACATTAGGATAAATAATGAAAATGTTAAATTTATGACCATTATTAACTTTATGAGTGTTGTAGAATAAAAGTCAGAAAATTCAAATAGTTGTTTTTTTATTTCATTTTCCTTAAATCCAAGATTCTTAAAAGTTTCAGCTACTAATTCTACTGCTTTTTGTTCTCCTTTAGTCCCTGCTAATCTGGGGAAAGTGAAAGTTTGTAAGTGATCAAATAGTCTATGATGACTAAAAGGAGTTTTTTCAATGTATTTATCATTTGTCAATGTAGATCAAGACTTTATTTATAGTTTTTAAGATTTTTAGCATAATTATTGAATTTGAATTTCAAATTACAACTTTTTAATTGCTTCCAAGACTATTTTTTGGATCTTTTCTTGAACAAATTCTATGATATCATCGGAGTTTATAATATGATATCGTTCTTGTTTAGCTCTAGAAAGATAAAGATGCCTTACTTTGTTTAAAAATGAATTATCTTCAAATTTTTCTAAATCTCCTCCTTCTCTCCTAGCTAAGGCAATTTTTGGGTCTATATCTAAAATTATTGTAATATCTGGCAAACCTACAAATTTATTAATCTCTTTAACCCAATCAATAGAAATCTCATCGGATTGAACTGATTGATATACTATTGAAGATTCAAGATATCGATCAGAAATAACTATATAACCTTCTTTAAGTTTATTCTTTATTTCATTTTTGTAATGGAAATCTCTATCTGCTGCGAATAATAGTGCATCTGTAGTAGGGGGAATTTCTTTATTTTTTAAAAATTCTCTTATAAGTTTTCCAATTTGACTATTTGAAGGTTCTTGTGTCAAAAAAACCTTGAAACCTTTACCTTCTAAGAAGCCTTTAAGGAGATGACTATGTGTTGTAGTTCCAGCTGCATCCCCTCCTTCCAGAACAATAAATAATGAGTTTTGCATCTAACTATCATGAAAAATATATTTTTTATTGAAGAACTTTCAAATTAGATTAAATAATTATCAATACTACTTATTTTTTATATTTTTAATTGATATAATTTTTTAAATTTTTAAAAATCTCAAACCTTATCTTATCATTGGAAGTATAAATTTTGAGGAAAAATTAAAATGATGGAATTATCTACCTTAAGTTGAGAAATATGGGTAAAAAGAAAAATGAAATAAAAAAATATGCTTATTGTGATAAGTGTGAAAAAGAAGTTTTATTCCCAAAAAGGAAATCCTTGGAAGGTATGCAAATAAATATTTGGATTCTTGCAACTTTAGCCTCACTAGGATTTGCAATTATCCCCTTCTTAATATATCGCTATAAAATATTAAAAAAAGATCGATGTCCAAAATGTGAATCTCAATTAGATTTCTATTCTTCGAGAGACGAAATTCCAGAACCTAAAGCCCAAATTACGCGAATCCTTAAATCAATTGAAGAAGAAAAAAAAGTATTAGATGAAATTCCTGAATACTGCCCATATTGCAAACAAGAAATTATGAAAAATGTAGAGCGTTGCCCTAACTGTGGAGCTAATCTTAAAGAGTAAAAATATAAATGATTATAATCATTCATTATCTTAAAGTTTGTAGAGTTAGATTATAAAAATGTCACCAACTATTAATCCTACGGGATATTGCCCAAGATGCCAGCAGATAACTCTTTTAAGAAGACAGGATATTGATACATGTCTTGCTATCATTTTACTAATTTTTACAGCTGGAATTGGTTTGATCATTTATCTGATATGGTATTATTCAAAAGAGGAAAATACATGCGTTCATTGTGGTACAAAAGTTACAGCTTATCAAACTTCATTCCAATACACTCAGCAACCCCAACCTCAGCTTCAATCTACGCAATATTCCACACCAACTGATGCAAATGTACAATCTAGAGGAGATCAAGCGAAATTTTGCTCTTTGTGTGGAGAGCGATTAGAGATTGGAGTCAAATTTTGCCCAAATTGTGGAGCACAAATATAAAATAACTTTTTTTTTTAAAAATATAGTTCAAATTCTTTATCATTTTACTAAGGTTCAATTAAAAATTGGACTCAAGATCATTTTAGTATATCCTTCAATATTTCTTAATTAAGAAAATAAAATAATAATTAAGAAGAAAAAGTAAGGAGAACAAAAAATGGTAATAATGTATTGTCCTAAATGTGGCATGAATGTCGAAACAAAAAAAGAGGATTTTCGAATAGGGTTAGCTATTTTATTGGCTATTTTTACAGGTGGTCTTGGATTATTAATTTATGTAGCTATTTATTTAGATAAACCACAAAATCGCTGTGTACATTGTAATTCTGTATGTAAAGTTCAAGTTCGAGAAATCTATAATCAAACATATTCAAATTATCAAATTCCAGCGTATTCAAATCAAAATCAAAAACAGCAACAAATTTTAGTACAACAAGTCAGCGATGGTACCGCTAAATTTTGTTACAACTGTGGAACTCCAATAAGAGAAGAAGAAGCACAATTTTGTGCTTATTGTGGAAGTAATATTGAATAGTTTTAAAACTTTTTTTTATTTATTTTTTTTAATTTAAATTTTCATTAATTTATAAAAATCTAAAAGCAATTTCTGTCTTTATTTGAAGATTTTAACTGATTCATACACGGGATCTATGAATAGAACACTATGATGATTTTAAATGCTTAATTACTGTGTTTTTCATTAATTCTAAGTTTGGTTTTTTATTGGTCCACCACTCAAATGCTAAAGCCCCCTGACTGATTAGCATATCTAAACCACCTATTACTTTACAACCATTTTCCAATGCATCATGCATTAATTTTGTCTTCAATGGGTTATAGATAATATCAAATAAAAATAAATCTTTATGTAATAACTCAGCTGGAATTGGCGATTCATCAATTTTGGGATACATACCTATAGGGGTTGTGTTGATTAATAGATCAATGTTTTTTATTTCTTCTTTTAAAATATCAAAATTCAAGTGTTTCGCTATAACATTAATACCAGAATATTTTTGTAATTCAATTGCTAATTTCAATGCTCTTTTGATAGTTCTGTTAATAATTACAATTTTATTCACCTCATCAGCTAAAACAAATGATAAAGCTCTTGCAGCTCCTCCGCCTCCTAAAATTAAAATATTTTTACCAGATAGTTCAAATCCTGCGTTCAAAATAGCATTTTTACCTCCTGTTGCATCAGTATTTCTTCCAATTAAAATACTATCTTCATTTTTAATAGTATTTACAGCACCAATTTTTTCAGCGAGGGGATCTAGCTCATCAATAAATTTTAAAATTCTTTGTTTATAGGGCATTGTCACATTTATTCCTCTTATGTCAAGGGCTTTCATACCTTTTATCGCAGTTTTAAGCCTATTTGGAAGAACATCAAATGCCAAGTATACAGAATTCAATCCTAAATCTTGAATTGCGGCATTATGCATTACAGGACTCATTGTATGTTCAATTGGATGTCCGATAATACAAAAGACTTGAGTACAAGCTGTAATTGAATTTTTTTTCAGCATTTTCTTATTATTAGTATTAAATTTAAAAATAATAATATGTTTAAGATTAAAAATAATTTAAAATTATATTCCAAAAATCAAATTTTATTATGGAGAGAATTTGAAAAATGAATAAAGTATCAATCAGACCTGGAATCTCCACCTTTCCCATGCCTGTTGCAGTTATATCTGTAGGGGTAGGGGATAATGCGAATTTAATCACTTTGGCCTATGTTGGGAAAGTCTGCTTGAGCCCCCCTATTGTTGTGATTTCAATACAGCCAAAACGTCATTCCTATAAACTGATTGAGAAGCATGGAGAATTTGTTATTAATTATCCTACTGTTGATCAACTAAGAGAAACAGATTACATTGGTACACGTTCAGGGAGAAATATTAATAAATGGAAAGAATTAAAACTAACGAAGGAAAAAGCATTAATAGTACAAGTACCAATGGTAAAAGAATTTCCTTGGAATATGGAATGTAAAGTGATCAATCGAATTAAATTGGGTTCACATGTTTGTTATTTTGGCGAGGTGGTTGCAACCCATTCAGATTCTAAATATCTTAAGGATGATAATTTAGATCCTGAACAATTTGATTTTTTCACATATATTTCTGGCAGTTATATAGGTTTAGAAAAAGGAGAACTAGAAAAACACGGATTTTCAATGAATTAATTAACTTTTTCTTTTATCTAATCTCAGAAAACTATATTAAGAACATTAAAAGTTAAAAGAGTATGGAAAAGGACTGTATAGCTCTTATTGGATTCATGTGTACAGGTAAAACTACAGTGGGAAAGTTATTAAAAGATTATCTAGGGTCTAGCTATAAATTTATAGAAACAGATCAAATAATATCTGAAATGGCTGGCAAATCAATTTCAAGAATATTTTTGGAGGATGGAGAACAAAGATTTAGAGAGCATGAAATTGAAGCGTGTAAATATGTGAGCAAATTAAAAAGGACAGTTATATCGTGCGGTGGAGGGATTGTCTTAAATCATATAAACATTAAGAACTTAAAGAAAAATTGTTATATTATTTTGTTAAATGCAACATCAGACGAAATATATAAAAGGGCATTAAAGGATGGTATTGAAAATAGACCAGTTATTAATAAAGAAGATCCAAAACAAGAGATGGAAAAGATTCTAGAATTTAGAAAACCATACTATGAATTAGCAGCAGATGATTTTATTGAAACAACTGGGAAAAAAATTGAGGATATTGCTAAAGAGATTATTTTGAAAATCCATTTAAAAACCTAAATTTAAATTCATTTAACCCACTAAATATATAATACTATTTATAAAAGAATTTAGGTAAAAAATATGGCAGACTCATATAAAAGGGTGAAGTGCCCAGAATGCGGTAATGAGAACCCACGAAAACTTCATGAAGAACCAGATCGGAATAATGTGCTTTACTACAGTATAGGTAACACTATTTCAGTATACCGCTGAAGCAGGGCACACCGGTTTATGCTAAAAATATGAAATGCGGAAATTGCGGTTATCTCTTCAAAAAAGAATAGATTAGAATCTTTTTTCAATTATTATATCTTATTTTTTTAATTTTTAATGGCTAAGAATAATAAACTAATATTTAAAATCTAATAGTTTTAAGACTTCTTTTAAAACATAAATATCTATTTGTCCTGAGGCTGTTTGTTCTTCTAAGCAGGCATATGTCAAAAATGAACCGGTTAATACACAAATAACTCTTGAGAGAATTCCCATCTCTCCCATGCAAAATGATATTACTTTCTGATTTCTTTCTTTAAATTTTTTACATACTTTTAGAGGGATTAAATTATCTTCTACTGTTTGAGCAGTAAAAATGAATTTATATATAATTTCTTTAAGATTATCTAAATTGATTGAAAAATGGTCAACTAATCTCTCTTTTAGTGTTTCTATTAAATGTATAGTTTCTATATAGGAGGGAGTTTTTTCAGAGTCATGATAAGAGAATATCATTCTTACTTGATTTTTAATCGCTTTATTTATAACTTGATTTAATAGCTCTAAATCACTTCTTAGTTCAATATCAAAATAATCAGGTTTAGCATCAATAAGATAGTTTAGTATAGATATCCTATCATCTTTATTAATTGAAATATTTCCACCCTCAGAATAATCTCTTAATGTAAAAATTATGGAAATATTTGAATCAAAAGCTTTTTTTAAATTGTTTATAAATTCACGTGTTAGTTCCTCTACTTTATCTATAAAATCAAACCTTAGTTCAACAAATTGAGGTTTTTCATTCAATACTTTTTTAATAGATAATAAATTCTTATCAAGCTGGGCTGTAATAGGAATAGTAATGCAGATCTTTGGATTCATTGATAATCAAAAAAATGTTTAAAATTTAAATTCCAATAACTTTTTTTACTTTTTTTTCAGGTAATTTATTGGAGTAATCTATTTCCTTAACTAATTTCCGATTTTTATAATAATCTATCAATGGTTTTGTATTTTTTTCATACACATCTAATCGATTTTTTAAAGTTTCTTCTGTATCATCAGTTCTTTGCTTGAACTCTATTTTGCTTTCACATTTATTACAAATTCCTTCTTTCTTAGGCTTCATGAAATATTTATTATAAATTTCACCACAGTTTGGGCAGGAATATCTCCCTAAAATCCTTTTAATAATTATATCTTGAGGAACATCTAGCAAAATTACTTTATCAATTTCTGTCATTTTAGATAGAGCTTCTGCTTGATTCATATTCCGAGGAAATCCATCAAGAACAAAGCCATTCTTCTTAACATCATTTCTATTTAGCCTCTCTTTAACCATTTCAATAGTGACATCATCTGGTACTAATTCACCTTTATCCATATAAATTTTAGCCTTTAATCCGAGCGGAGTTTCATTCTTTAAATTCTCTCTAAAAATATCTCCAGTACTAATATGGACTATATCTGGTAAAATTTCTTTAATTTGAGAAGAAAAGGTGCCTTTCCCCGCTCCTGGTGGTCCAAATAATATTATCTTTTTCATAAAATCATCAGTTGTTTTTTTAACAATTACTTTACTATTATATTAGGAAGTAATTAAAAAGAAGAGTTAAAAATAAAATTTAAAGTTTCAATAATTAATTCAAATCTAATTAATTATTATAAATAATTTTAAGATTCATTAAATTCTTCAACAAGATTAACAATTTGTGCTTTTCTATATGAAGAAGGAACTTTTATATTATTTTTAGCGCAATAAGCTTTTAATTGTTTCACAGTCCACTTATTATAATCTATTTTTGATTCTGATTCTTCTTCTTTCTTCTCAATTGATAATTTTTCCAGAACTTCAATTGCTTCAATAGTATTCAAATCCTTATTGAAATGTATTCTTAATTTATGTCCATTTAATTCAATAACTTCTTTTGGGAGTTTTTTATACTGTTCCCACTTTGATTCTTCAATTTTTTTCCCAAGAATTTCAGTTTTTTTTACAACAATTCCATAAAGATCATTGTCTCCCAGTAAAATATGATTCCGCTTATAACCCTTAGGGAGATCATATTGGAGAATCTTATCCAATAATTCTATTTGCGATTTATATAGTTTCTGTTTCGAAGATTTGAGTTTACTATATGTTTGATTTCTATAATAATTTATGGAAGCCGCTTTAGGTTCTTTCTTATGAGAGCTTGATGCAGAAATTTGAGGTATTTTAACTTTTGGTTTCTCAGGAACATCATATGATTTAATTCCAAAGGTATTTAAGAACTCGAAAGGTTCTTCCCCTTGATCAATTGAGACTATTTTACACCTATGAAAATTAGCTAAATTAGTTAGTTCTTGTTGCAAATCATTAGCCACCCGAGATGCAATGAATTTTTTTCTAACTGTTGATTGGTAACCTTTCCAGATAAAGATCCTTCTTATATTCTCTTTTACTATAATTAATACTTGTGAATCATGTAGGAATCTACTTCCATTATCTTGAGAAAATTCTGGCTCGGTTATGTATAATCTTTCTCTTTCACCAGAATCTTTTAATTGAAATACCATAAAATTAGAGAAATCATCTAACATTTTAATATATTAATCAAAAATTAGTTTATTTAATAATTATTATCTCTATTTATAATCTTTTTTCTAAATTTTAAGAGAGAGTAAATTTGTAAATTTATAAAATAAATTCATCCCGTAAAATAAGAGTATTCAATTTTTTTTATTAAATAATTTGCTAAACGTCTTTCTCTTAAGCTAAAAAGAGTTGAATAATCACTTTTTATTGAATGTCCATAATATGTGTTTCCAAAGAAAGTATTTGATTGTTTTATCGATTCTAAAATAGAAGTTGTACTTCCTATGTGGAGATAGATTGAAATATCATTAATAATAAGTATAGAGGTCGGATTTTCATTAAAAATTTTTAGTAATTGATCAGTTTTTTTAAAATTTGCGCAAGCGTATTCATATAATTTTGCCTTACTTTGAGATTTTAGTCGAGGTGGAATAATTTCACCTTCAAATGTAATATTATTACACATTAATGATTTATCATAATAATCTTCAATTTTACCGCCTATCTTTAATTTTTTAATTTTTTTTAGTTTTGGAGCAAAATCTAGAATAGAGATATCTTTTGGATTTACTTTTTTTGCTTCTAATAAGAATTGAACAAATTTAGCTGTATAGAATGTTTTTTTTGTATCTGCTTCTCCATATAATAGAGTGTGGCGGTTAATAAAACTATCAAAATTAGAATTTTTAGAAAAAATCATAAAATCAAAAATATTTTATTTATTCTTCAAAAAAAATCTTCTCTATTTATATTAGCTTTCTTTAAAGTAAGAAGAATTATAAAGCCAATAACACTCCCAGGAATACAACTAGCAGCAAATAAACCCCACCAAGCAAATAATCCTATTGGGGTTATTAATTGGGCAATAGAACCTCCTATAAAAACCGTTCCTAACGGTTCAGTTAAAGCAGCAAATTCGACATATTTGGGTGCTTTTTTCCATAATATATATGCACATATTCCAACAACAAATGCTCCGGACATTCCACCATGAAAAGCATGAATAGAACCTATTGCTAAAGAAAACCTAAGAGCCGCCAAGATTGCAGCAGTCGTTAGACCAAAGAGCATTCCAACTAAGACTCCCATAATTGCATTTATAACATGAGCAAAAGGATTTATTCTTGCTCCAAATATTGTGAAATAGGCAAATGGGTTTAGATAACTTAGGACTAAACCAACACCAACCATAATACCAGAAGTTGTTACTCTTTTTGTTATGTTGGTTTGTAAGAATTTTATCTCACTTGAATTGTTATCATTCATAAATCAAAGCTAAAATATCAATCATTTATTTTGCTTAATAGGTTATTTTAATTTATAAGGTTTAGGCTTTTATCTATATAAGATCAATGATTTTTTTCAGTTTTTCTATCATTTCAGTTGAGCTTTTTGCAAATAATCTTATCATAGGCTCCTTTCCAATTGCACCTTTATCCCAAATGATATCTGGTAATTTTCCAGTTTTAGATACACATTCTTTAATTAACCATTGCATTGTAGAAAATTCTTTTTTCCTTAAATCTTCAGGTTGATCTTCTCTTCTTAATTCTTGTAGTTGTAAATCGGTCTTTGTATGTATATGTTCGATTAAATCTGGAGAGTATTTTAAATTAATAACAAAATTGATTGAATCATTATACTTTTTTGCAGTTAATACCAATCTAGCAGTATGTTCAGCAACTCCAAACTTGATATCACCACAAGCTTTGGGTAATCCATTAACTATTGTAATCCTTCCATCAATTCCAGCAATTTCTTCTTTAGTTTTAGCATTTTTTAAGGCTCCTGCAATATTTGAACGAACTTCCGGTATTAATTTACAGAATTTTTTAATTCTTATATGATTGTAGATTTCTTGTATTTGTTTAATTAATTCTGATTTTTCTTGAGAATTAATCTCGTTACTCTTATCCATCAAATCTATAAGGAATATAAATTTATTTAAATTATCGGTTATTCTTTTAATTTTGTTTACTGTGCTGTTTTATGATAAGAATCGGAGATTTAAGCCTAAATCCAACAAAAATAATTTGTTTAGGCACAAATTATATGGATCATGTTGAAGAAACAGGTCTTGAAATTCCAAAAGAACCATTAATTTTCCCTAAAACACTGAATTGCTTAATAATTAATAATCAACCAATTATTTACCCTAAATTATTATTCAATAATAGAAAATTTAATCGAGTTGATTATGAGGTAGAATTAGCATTTATTATTAAAGATAAATGCAAAAACGTTACTTTTAATAATGTTTATGAACACATCTTAGGATATACAGTTTTTAATGATATTACAGCTAGAAAAATGCAAGCAAAAGATATAATTTCACAAAAACCATGGTTTCGTTCAAAATCCTTTGATACTTTTGGTCCAATTGGACCCGTAGTAAAATTGGTTGATGAAATTAATGATCCACACAATCTTAATATCGAATTAAAGTTAAATGGGAAAACTAAACAATCATCGAATACAAAACATTTATTATTTAAAATTCCAAAAATAGTAGAATATATTTCAAGTTTTTTCACTTTAGAACCCGGGGACATAATAGCAACTGGAACTCCAGGAGGGATCGGACCCATCCAACCAGGTGATTTAATTGAAGCTACAATTGAGAAAATTGGAACACTTTCAAACAAAGTAATTTTAGAGGATGATTAAATGTCTGAAATTAAAATTGGATCTATAATAATTAAACCTACCAAATTAATTTGTTTAGGGAGAAATTATTTGGAGCATATTAAAGAAACTGATGCCTCTGTGCCAAAAGAACCTGTATTTTTTGTAAAAACTGTAAACACTATTATCACCGGTGAAGATCCTATAATTTATCCTAGAATTTTATATGAAAATGAGAATTATAATCGAGTTGATCACGAAGTTGAATTATCACTTATTATTTCTAAATCGTGTAAGAATATTTCTGCAGATAAGGCTATGGAATTCATTCAAGGATATACTATATTTCTTGACATAACAGCAAGAAACATGCAAATTAGTGATCGAAATATAAAATTACCTTGGTATAGGAGCAAAAATTTTGATACATTTTCAGTTTTAGGTCCAAAAATTGTGCCCTTTAATGAAATTGAAGATCCTCATAATCTAAATATAGAATTAAAACTAAATGGAGAAGTAAAACAATCATCAAATACAAAATATATGATTTTTAAAATTCCTCAAATACTAGAGTATTTATCAAAATTTGTTACATTAGTACCAGGGGATATTGTGGCGACTGGCACCCCTAGTGGGGTAGGGCCTATTCAGCCTGGGGATATTATTGAGGCATCTATTGAAAAAATTGGAACTATTAGACATAAGGTCATCTTGGAAGAAGAAACATAGTTTATATTAAAGATATTAATAAGAAAGGCCCTCTTTGTTTTATTATCAACAGATATATAAATATAAAGTTATTATATTGAGGATAGAAGAATAAAAGGTCAATAATGTCTAAAAAAGTATTTGTTATTTCAGAATCTGCATTTCGAAGGAATTTAATAGCTGAAATGATCTCCTCCCATGAATCTATCCTAGTATCTGAGAGGGCGAGAAATGAACAAGAAACAATAGATAAAATTGAAAAAGTTAATCCTGATGTTTTAATATTAGATATTGAATTAAAGGATAAAGAATGGTTGAGCCCATTTAATGCTCTTATTAACCGATTTAATATTCCTACTATTATTTTAACGGATAAAAATCCCAAACTAACAACACATAGTACTCTACCTCTCATTTCAAAGTCTTATGATTATATTATTAAACCTGAAGGAGTGTGGAGAGAGCAACTACCTAAGATTAGAGATCAACTAATTGCTAAAATATTAATGATAGATATTCCAAAATCCCATAAATTGGATAGTAAAACAAGATTAATTAATAAAAGTTTATTTATTCAACAGAGCCAACAAATAAGAAAAAAGGAAGATGTTAATAAAGCAAAAACGATTAAATCAGAAAAAGAAATTAGAATGGCACCTTCATTTAACATTTTTGATGAACCACGATTAGAAGAGTATTTCCTAGAACTTGCACCTGTTTCATTTGTTAAATTAACAACTAAAATTATTGTGATTGGGGCTAGTGTTGGTGGACCCAGAACATTGAGAACAATACTAAGTGAAATTCCTAAAAATTTTCCTATTCCTATTTTAGTGGTTCAGCATTTAAATCATCTTTTTATGAGACAATTTGTAGTTTCCTTAAAGAACGTTTGTAATATCAATGTAAAAATCGGTTCAAATTATGAAATAATTCGGGCAGGAAATATTTATTTATCACCAGGAGATAAGCATATGCAAGTCACGGTTAAAAATGATGAACCGTGTATTAGAACATTTGAAGGAGAACCTATTAATTATTGCAGACCTTCTGTTGATGTTTTGTTTTATTCATGTGCCCGCGTATATAAAGAGAAAACTTTAGGTATCTTATTAACAGGAATGGGAAGAGATGGAGCTGCAGGGCTTCGAGCTATTAAGTCTAATGGAGGGAGAACAATTGCAGAATCTGAAGAAACTAGTATTTTATATGGTATGCCAAAAGCAGCTGCTGAAATTGGCGCAGCAGATCTAATTATACCCAATTATAAAATTATAGATGAAATAATAAGGTTTGTTTCTTAAGGTTTTTTAACAATAAATAATATTTTATCAATGATGACCTCTGAAATTAATGAAAATATTAAACAAGAAATTTTTAGATTAATATGTATTCCCGGTACTTGTATTGAAGAAATCGCAAAAAAACTCAATCTAGATTATGATAAAGTAAAGGAAATATTATCAGAAGAATTCCTTAAACATAATCTTGACCATGGGAGAAGACTCTGTTGTAGATTTTAATTTATACTTATTTTAATAAAGTTTATTTGTTTTACCTCATTTTAAAGATCACTAAGTTAAAAAAATATTATTCTAATGAACTTAGGACGCAAAATTAATGCGGTTTCGATATAATATGGATATCGAAATAGAAGATACATTCGATACCTATTAATTTCGCGTTCTAACCTTTTAGAATATTTTAAGAAATTTAATAATTATGAAAATACGGTGAAAATGTATGAGTGAAAAAGGTAAAGTAGTTGTAAAGGCTCTTGTGACTGGTGGGAGTGTCTATAATTACTAATCATATCGATTAAACCCCAAGTGCATCAGGAGGGCCCCCCATTGGACCTGCAGTTGGCCCCACAGGTATCAATATTAAGGACGTGGTCGACAAAATAAACGAAAAAACAATGGTTTTTAAGGGTTTAACAGTACCGGTAAGAATAGAATGTGATCCCGAAACAAAGAAATTTAAAATCTTTATTGAAACACCATCCACTGCCTCATTATTGTTAAAAGAAATAGGAGCTGAAAAGGGGAGTTCCAGTAGTTCAGAAACAAAAATAGGAGATTTAAATATTGAGCAAGTTTTAACAGTTGTTGATGCAAAGAAAGATAAATTCCTAGAAAAAACATACAAAGCAGCTGTTAAATCCGTTTTGGGAACAGCATTATCAATTGGAGCAACGGTAGAGGGAGAAGATCCAAGAATCATTCAAAAGAGAGTCGAAGATGGAGAATATGATGAAAAAGTAAAAGGTGATTTATAAAAATTGAAAGTAGATGATAAAATTTTAAAAAGATCGATAAATGCAGCTCTAGATCTTTCTGTGGTTAGAAAGAAAGGTTTTAAAGATAAAGTTAGAAAATTTGATGAATCAATTGATCTTATCATCAATATAAAAGACATCAATTTAAACGAGCCTAAGAATAGAATCGATAAAGAAATTATGTTAACTCATGATATAATAACTGATGACATACCAAACATATGTGTAATTGCTTCAGATGAGATATTACTTGAAGCAAAAAAACTTGGTTTAGACACAATAGATTCAGAAGGATTAATTCAATTAAATATTCAAGAGAAGAAATACAAGAAAAAATTTTCCAAAAAATATGACTATTTTGTTGTTGAAGACAAGATGATGCGGGATGTAGCTCGTTATTTAGCAAGATTTCTGGGTCCTGTTGGAAAAATGCCAAAACCCTTCCCATCTGGATATGGAATTATTTCAAGTGCTGATGATTTACAAGTCGCTTTTAACAGATATAAAAAGATAGTCAAAATTCAAATGAAAAAACAACCAATAATTTTCATTAAGATTGGAAAGAAATCAATGGAAAAGAATAAATTATTTGAAAATATAAAAACAGTTGTAGACTTTATCGCAGATCAAATGCCACACAAATTCAATAATTTTAAATCGATGTATATTAAAAGCACAATGGGTAAACCCGTAAAAGTGACTGAAGAATTTTTAAAAAGTATTGAGGTGAAAAAATGATAAAACAAAAAGCTATACCACAATGGAAAATAAATGAGATTAACAATTTATTAGAGTTATTTAGACAATATAAAAACATTGCCGTTATCGAAGTTGCTCATATAAATGATATGCAAATTCAGACTATTCGAAAAATTTTAAGAGGTAAAACTGTTTTTAGAATGTCAAAAAAATCTTTACAGTTGCGCGCTTTAGAACAATTTAAAAAAGAATCCAAAAAGGAAAACTTAGATGAACTTGCAAATCAAATACCTGGTCAATCTAGTCTAGTTTTTACAAATTTAGATCTATTTGAATTAAAGAAGATTTTTCTTGAAAATGAATGGATGGTTCCCGCAAAACCAAATGAAACTACACCAGTAGATATTTGGGTTCCAGCGGGAGATACTGGGCTACCAACTGGACAGGTGATTAGTGAATTAAATATGACTTTAAAACTACCAACGAGAATAATGAATGACACTATCCATATTCGTGAAGATACAAGAACTCATAAAGCCGGTGAATTAGTCACTGTTAAACAAGCAGCTGTTCTTAAAAAATTAGGAATAGCTCCGATTGAGTCATTAATTAAAATTCATATTGGATGGAAAGATGGAGAAATAATAACTGAAGAGCTTTTATATATGGATATGGATAAATTCAAACAAGATGTTATAAAAGCTTATCAAGAATCCCTAGGGATTTTGTTTGAAATGCCGTTCTACTTGGAAGATATGACAGAGGAATATTTCCGTAGAGCAGTAGCAGATGCAAACATAATAAATGCTATAATTTTTGGAGAAGGTATTCAAGCACCTATAAAAGAAGAGCCAAAAAAAGTCGAAAAGAAAGAAGAAAAAGAAGAAGACGAGGAAGAAGTTGGTATAGGAGGATTATTTGGATAATTAATCAAGAATATTTTTTAAATTTCAAATTAAATTATAAATAAAAGATAAAGATAAAAAAAATAAAAAAGAGGTTATAAAATATGGAAAGCATTTATGCAGCATTATTACTTCACAAAGTTGGACAAAAAGTTACGGAAGCAAAAGTAGAAAAAGTTTTAACTGCCGCTGGTGCAAAAGTTGATAAAAATGAGATTTCAAAACTCATAGCTGGATTAAAAGAAGCGAATATTGATGAAATCATAAAATCTGCTAGTGCCATACCTGTTGGTGCTGCTCCAACTAAAGAAGTCGCCCCTGTAAAAGAAGAAAAGAAAAAGAAAGAGGAAGTTGAAGAGGAAGAACCTACGGGTATCGGAAGTCTCTTTTAATTACTCCAACCTTAAGAATAGAGCACATTAGCTATGTATTAACTTATATGATATATGTGCAGAAAAATCCCATTTTTTTATTTTCACTTTTTTTAAAATTGTATAAAATAGATATTTATAGACGTTATGGTTAGATGAAAATCTTGGTTATTTGAAACCATTTTTAAATCATAAACTTTTTTTAAAATTCAATTTTTTTTAAATTACAATTCAGTTTTATGAATTTAATCACTATTCGAATAGATTTGTAATTAATTTTTAGAACCCTCACGCTGCTGATCAAAAATGGCTGGAAGATTCCTTAAGTTTTTTTCACCTTTTGTTAGAGTTATGCCAGAAATCAAACAGCCCCAACGTGAGGTTTCCTTTAAAGAAAAGTTCATATGGACTGCTGTGGTGTTGATTATATACCTTATAATGAGTAATATTCCATTATACGGGGTTAGTCTTGCACAATCAACTGATTATTTTTATTGGTTGCGAGTAATTTTAGCAAGCCAAAGAGGTACGCTTACTGAGTTAGGCATTGGTCCAATAGTAACTGCTGGATTAATAATGCAATTACTGTTAGGATCAAAAATGATAAATGTTAATATGGCTGATCCTTATGATCGAGCTATGTTTAGCGGAGCTCAGAAAGTTCTTGCAGTATTTTTAACGATTTTCAACTCACTTGCTTATATCTTTGGAGGAGCTTTCGGTAGGTTGAATGAAATTGGGATTCAAGGAGTATTTTTTATATTTATACAGTTACTATTTGCTGGAATTATTATAATTTTACTCGACGAATTACTTCAAAAAGGATGGGGGTTAGGAAGTGGGGTCTCTCTATTCATTGCTGCGGGAGTTGCGGGTCAGATCTTCTGGAATAGTTTCAGTTTTATCGAAGGTGCTGATCGATTACCAAGAGGAATAGTTATTGCTTTTTTTGCTGCTATTTTTAACCCACCAGCAAATACTCATTTTTCTGATCTATGGTTGCGGTCTGAATATCAACTTCCATCTATATTGGGCATTATTACAACAATTGTTATCTTTTTAATTGTAATTTGGTTCGAATCTACGCGAGTTGAAATTCCTTTAGCATATCGTGGGTACCGTGGGTATAAAGGAAAATATCCAATGAAGTTGTTATATGTATCAAATATACCCGTAATTCTAGTTAATGCCCTATATGCAAATATTCTCTTCTTCGGACAATTATTAGCTGGTCCTGATGCGGTGATCCGAGCAAGCAATGGAGGGCTTATCCCGGACTTCTGGGTTAATTTAATTGGCATATTTGAACGCCAAGAAGCGGCAGATCCCTCAATGGGAGGACAATTAATACCAACATGGGGATTAATTTATTTACTCACACCACCGTTAGGAATTAATCAATTAATTTCAGACCCTGGTCGAGCTGTAATTTATTTATTCATATTCATAATACTTTGTATAATGCTTGGTCGTGTTTGGGTTGAGGTAAGTGGGCTAGCACCACGAGATATAGCAGAACAGATTATTGCTTCGAAGATGCAAGTCCCAGGATTCAGAAGCTCTGCAAAAATTATTGAAAGAATTCTAAAGCGTTACATACCAACTCTTGTCATTTTAAATGGTATTATTATCGCAGTCTTAAGTTTCTTCGCTGATAGTCTCGGTGCTTTAACTTCCGGAACAGGATTGCTCATATCAATAGGAATAATCCACAATTACGCCGAAACTATATCAAAGGAAGCGGCAGCTGCACAATACCCAAGTTTACGTGGCTTTTTGGGATTAGATTAAATCTCCCTCTTCTCCTCTTTTATCTTTTATTTGAAGCTAAAAAAAAACTATTATTTGAGACCTAGCTATTGAAAACTATGATATGAAAACTTTATAATGATTTTACCATATTTTTAGTATAGATATGTTGTTTAATAATACTTTTTGGGATCTGATTAACTCTCCTCCGGGATCTATGATATTTGTACTCTTGTTGGCTTTAACAACTGCAATAATTTCAACGTTATTAACAAAATGGTTAACCGATACGGATGAGATTGCACGAAAACAAAAACAGATTAAGGGACATGGCGAAGAAAAAGAAAAAATAATTGAACTCGCTGAAATTGATCCTGAGCGATATAGGAAATTAAGGAAAAAATGGGAGCGAAAGGATGAAATGCTCAAACAAACCCAACAACGGATGGCAATGCAAAGGTTAAAGCCTACATGCATCACATTTTTACCTATGATAATAATCTTCGGAATTTTATCATCACTTTTTAGTGGAAAAGCAATAGCGCTGAGTCCAATGCATGCAAACGATGTTCCTCTAATAGGAAATTTTATTCGTGCAAATTCGAGGTCCATGTTTATTGGATTTACAGCATGGTATTTCCTATGCTCTTTAGGGATAAATACATTGATCCAAAGGCTTCTAAAGCTACAAACTCAAGCATCTGGTGGATTTGG
>SMTZ1_10013735_pt1 | contig 17985 bp, 14 predicted proteins | sample DeeMarSWOR136_30_FD_25667 | JGI IMG/M metagenome (IMG submission 25667)
ACCCCAATGTGTTTTTGCCAGTGATGGTCACCCTGGACGGGTTTATCATCAGCCACGGCATGGAGGACGTGACCATTTTGGAGAAAGCCGAGGTTCAGAATTTCGTGGGGCAGTACAAGCCCCATTACCCTCTCTTGGATCCAGATAAACCGGTGAGCTATGGAGCCATCGATTTCCACGACTACTACTTCGAGCATAAAAGACCCCAGGCTGACGCTATGGAAAAGGCCAAAGGCGTCATCTCGGAGGTGGGGCGAGAGTTCGCCGCGCTCAATGGCCGGGAGCTCGGTCTGTTCGAGGCCTATCGGATGGATGACGCCGAGATCGTGGCCATCATCCTGGGGTCCACGGCCGGCACTGCTCGGCCGGTGGTTGACGAGTTGCGTCGGAAGGGAATCAAGGCCGGCCTCTTAAAGCTGAGGGTCTTCCGTCCCTTCCCCGCCGAAGAGCTCGCCACCGCCCTGAAGGGTAAAAAGGCCATCGCCGTTCTGGACAGGGCCATCTCCTTCGGCGCTTATGGTGGTCCCCTGTTCATGGAGATCTGTTCTGCCCTGTTCAATACCGGCGTGCACATCCCCGTGCTCAATTTTCTTTACGGTCTTGGGGGACGAGCCGCCGAGATCGAGAACATCGAGGAAGTCTACGAGAAGCTGCAGAACATTGCTAAAACAGGAAAGGTTGATAATTTCTTAAATTATTTGAACTTGAGAGAATAGGAGTACCAATGCCTGGACTGAAAGAACTGTCCAAAAAAGAAGAGCTTCTCTGTGGAGGCCACAGGATGTGCCCCGGCTGTGCGGCGCCGGTCATTGTTCGACAGATCCTGCTCAGTGCCGACACACACGTGGTGGTGGGCTCGGCCACAGGCTGCCTGGAGGTCTCCTCCTCTATCTTTCCTTACACCTCTTGGCGGTGCTCTTGGATCCACAATGCCTTCGAGAATGTGGCCTCCACCATCAGCGGCGTGGAGACCGCCTATCGGGCTTTGAAGAAACGGGGCCGGCTGGACGCCGAATACAGGTTCCTCGCCTTCGGTGGTGACGGCGGAACTTACGATATCGGCCTCCAGGCCCTCTCCGGAGCCCTGGAGCGCGGCCACAGGATGTTGTACATCTGCTACGACAACGAGGCCTACATGAATACTGGCATTCAGCGGTCCAGCTCCACTCCCCTCGGCGCCCACACCACCACCAGCCCGGCAGGTAAGGTGATACCCGGTAAGAAGGAATTCCCCAAAGATTTGACCGGTATCGTTGCCGCCCATAACGTGCCCTATGTGGCCCAGGCCTCACCCAGCCACTGGCGTGACCTGACCAAAAAAGTGGCCAAAGCCCTGGATGCGGAAGGTCCCAGCTTCATCAATATCATATCCCCCTGCCCTCCAGGCTGGGTATATCCCCAGCATTTAACCATCAAGATGGCCCGCATGGCTGTTGAGACCTGCTTTTGGCCCCTCTACGAGGTGGAGAAGGGGGTCTGGAAGATCACCTACACGCCGAAGGAAAAGAAACCCTTCGATGAATGGAGCAAGCAGCAGGGGCGATTTCGGCACCTGTACGAGCCGAGGAACAGGCACATTTTAGAAAAGGCTCAAGTGGAAGTCGATCGTCGCTGGAAGGAGCTGCAGCGCAGGGCCACATAAACCTGGACGTGGCCCTTGGAGCCTGAGAGGATAGAATATCGCCAAGGCTTTCTGAAGATGGGAGTGACAGATGAACCTGCCCAATAAGCTTACCCTGACACGGATCATTCTGAGCCCCATCTTCATGATCTTTTTTCTCATCGAGAGCATCTACTCACGGTATGTGGCCTTGCTCATCTTCACCGCCGCCTCTCTCACCGACGTATACGATGGCCATCTGGCCAGAAAAACTGGTGTGGTGACCAGCTTTGGCAAGTTCATGGACCCCTTGGCTGACAAACTGTTGACCTCCACCGCATTCATCGCCTTCGTGGCTGTGGGGTATGTGAAGAGTTGGATCGTGTTGCCCATCATCGCCAGGGAGTTCCTCATCACCGGTTTGCGTGCCATGGCCGCCTATCGCGCGGTGGTCATCCCCTCCAGCATTCTGGCCAAGTGGAAGACAGGAAGCCAGATGGTGGTCATCGGTCTCATCCTGCTGTTCACCAATTTGCGGATGACCTGGTCCGCCCTGGGCCATCATCATTCCTTCGTGCCCACGGAAGTGGCTTTCGATGTATTCAACTGGCTGGTTCTGGGGACCATGGTGCTGACCCTGGCCACAGGGATCGATTACATTATCAAAAACGCCGCTTTGATCAAGGGAATGCTGAAGTGACGCCGGCAAGTATAAAACGCGCCAACTCATGGTTTTGTGAGGTGTTGCATCGACATAAAGCTCACCAAAGCCAATAGGATTATCGCCACAGCAGGGTTCGTCGGCCACTTTCCCATCGCCCCTGGAACGGCGGGAACCGCGCTGGCAGCAGTCATATACTGGTTGGCAAGATTAGACCTCCCTCCCCTTGGCGCGGGGTTCATCCTCCTGTTCCTTTTCCTGGGAGTCCGGGCCAGCTCGGCGATGCAGCGAGCATTAGGTTCGGATCCCTCCCAGGTGGTGATAGACGAGGTGGTTGGTTTCTGGATCGCCCTATTCGCTCTGCCCAAAAACTTGGCCCTGGTGGTCATCGGCTTTCTTTTATTTCGCCTCTTTGACATCTGGAAACCCTTTCCCATTCGCAGGGTCGAGAACCTTCCCCAGGGGTTTGGAATCATGGCCGACGACGTCCTGGCCGGCATCTACACCAATGTCGCGCTTCGTCTGGTCTTGATCCTGCGCGGCTGAGGCAGCTCAAGGGAACGGCCCATGAAGGTGGAGATCATCACCATCGGGGACGAGCTCCTGTCGGGGCAAACAACTGACAGCAACGCCGCCTTTTTAGCGCGTAGGCTGACCACAATGGGTCTGACGCCGCAATGGGCGACCACTGTGGGAGATAATCCCCAGGCTATCAGAGAGGCACTGACTTTGGCCCTGAAGAGGGCGGGGCTGATGGTGATAACCGGCGGCTTGGGGCCCACCGAAGATGATGTCACCCGCAGGGCTGTGGCCCAAGCTCTGGGGCGTGGACTGGTTTTAGAAGAACGGATTCTCGACGGCATCCGAGAGCGTCTTGCGCGTCGCGGTCAGAAAATGGCCGCCGGCCATCAATCCCTGGCCCTTATCCCCCAGGGGGCCAAGGTGCTGGACAATTCTCAGGGACTGGCTCCAGGCCTGATGCTAAAATCAGACGATGCGCTCATCTTCGTCCTTCCCGGCGTGCCCCGGGAGATGCGAGCTGTTTTCGAGCAGACGGTGGCACCATCTCTGGGGAAGATCCTGACGGAGGAGGGCATCCAACAAAGAAGGCTGAGGACGGTGGGCATCGGCGAGTCAGCTCTCCAGGAGAGGCTGCGAGGGACGTCCCTAGAGGGCATCAAAGTGGCCTATATCCCTGGGGCATGGAGTGTGGATTTGTGGCTGACGGCGCGCTCAACCAGCGCTCAGGAAGCCGGCACCCTCCTGGCTCTGGGAACGCGCCAGATCGAGGAACGGCTGGAAGACCTCCTTTACGGCGTGGACGAGGATACCATGGAAAGAGTGGTCGCCGCCCTGTTGATCATGAAAGGGGCGACCATCGCGGTGGCTGAATCCTGCACGGGGGGGCTCCTGGCCGATCGTCTCACGGATGTGCCGGGCAGCTCCGCCTACTTTGAGAGGGGTGTGGTCGCTTACAGCAATCAGGCCAAAAGAGAGACTCTCAAGGTGCCCAAGCGTATTCTGGAGCGTTTCGGCGCCGTGAGCCGGGAGACGGCCACGGCCATGGCCGAGGGCGTTCGTAAGATCAGCGGCACAGACCTGGGGCTCTCCACCACGTGCATCGCCGGCCCCAGCGGGGCCACTGCTGAGAAATCAGTGGGCTTGGCTTTTGTCGGATTGGCCCATGGGCAGGGTTCCTTCGCCCACCGGTTCCTCTTCGGCCAAGACCGCAGGACCAACAAGGAATGCTGCGTTATGGCGGCACTAAATCTGGTCCGACAACACCTATTGAAGGCCTGATTCCAAAAGGTGATCCGTTTTCCCAATGACTGAGGTGAGAACCTTCGTGGCCGTGGATTTTCCACCGGCTGTCAAGACACAGATCAACCAGATCATCCATCGATTAAAGCCCCTGGGCTCCATGATCCGGTGGGTGCGACCAGAGGGTCTACATCTGACTTTGAAATTCCTGGGAGAAATTCCCCAAGAGCAGTTGGCCGCTGTCTATCAGGCCGTGGAGAGGGGAGTCGTGGGAATCGCCCCATTTGCTTTCGTGTTGACTGAGCTGGGCGCCTTTCCCAACCTTCGCAGGCCACGAGTCCTCTGGCTGGGCGTCCTCAGGGGACAGGAGTCTCTGAAGAAGCTTCAGGAGCAGGTGGAAGCTCAGCTGGCCGAATGTGGTTTTCCCAAGGAGAAGCGCCAATTCTCCCCTCATCTGACCCTCGGCAGAGTCAAATCCCTGCACGGCATCCAGCCCCTTCTGGAAAGGATCTCGTCTCTCTCTTTCCAGAGCGATGAAATACCCGTGACCGCCGTGAAGGTCATGCGCAGCCAGCTGAAGCCCTCCGGGGCGGAGTACAGCGAATTGAAAGTAATCGATTTGGCATAACTCTTTATAGCCTGTGTTTGGACTGAGGCGGGGAGGCCAAGGCCTGTAGGATGATCCTCGCCCTGCTCCCAGAATCCATAGACCTCAGTTTTATGATACCACTGTAATCCGTCTGATTCTTGAACACCATGAACCCCACACCTTACGGAGGTGAGCACAATGGCGGAGGAGGCGAAGACGGAGAAGGCCAAGGCTCTGGAGCTGGCCATCTCCCACATCGAGCGTCAGTTTGGAAAGGGCTCCATCATGAGGCTGGGAGAGGAAGCGGCCAAGATCCAGGTGCCGGTGATCTCCACAGGATCACTGGGGCTAGATGCGGCTCTGGGAGTTGGAGGCGTCCCCCGGGGCCGAGTGGTGGAGATCTATGGACCGGAGGCCTCTGGAAAGACGACTCTGGCCCTGCATGTCATCGCCGAAGCTCAGAAGAAAAAGGGCGTGGCGGCCTTTGTGGACGCTGAGCACGCCTTGGATCCGATCTACGCGCGCAAGCTGGGTGTGGACATCGATAACCTTCTCGTCTCGCAGCCGGACACCGGCGAACAAGCATTGGAGATCGCCGAGACCCTGGTCCGCAGCGGGGCCATCGACGTGGCGGTCATCGACTCGGTGGCTGCCCTAGTTCCTCGTGCCGAGATCGAGGGTGAAATGGGAGACGCCCACATGGGCCTCCAGGCTCGACTTATGTCCCAAGCCCTGCGCAAGCTGGCCGGAAGCATCAGCAAGTCGAAAACCTGTGTCGTCTTCATCAACCAGATCCGGATGAAGCTTGGCGTGATGTTCGGCAACCCGGAGACGACCACCGGGGGAAGGGCCCTCAAATTCTACGCATCCGTGCGCCTGGACATCAGAAGAGTGGCCTCGATAAAATCCGCGGACAGCACCATCGGCAACAGAACCAGGGTACGAGTGGTCAAAAACAAACTGGCACCACCTTTCCGGGATGCTGAATTCGACATCATCTACGGAGAGGGCATTTCCCACGAGAGCGAGCTGCTCGATCTGGCCACCGACCACGGGGTGATCGAGAAAAGTGGTACGTGGTTCTCCTTTGGCGGGGACCGGCTCGGTCAGGGCCGCGAAAACGCCCGGCTTTTTCTCAAGGACAACCCGGAAGTCTGCCAACAGATCGAACTCAAAACGAAAGAGGCTCTGGGGTTGCTGAAAACTGAACAGAAAGAGGCCCCTGAGCAGAAATCGGCCTCTGCGGGCAAAAAAGGCTGAAATCCGCCGCCTGGATACGGCCATCGCCTTCCAGGAGAGCCATGAGCTCGGGAAACGAAAGCGACAAGCTGAGAATCACCAAAGTAGTGCCCCAGAAACGTAATCCCAAGAGGTTATCCATTTACCTGGAGGGCCATTTCGCTCTGGGCATCGATGCCCACATCGCCCAGGAGATGGGCCTGCGCCAGGGCATGGAGCTCAGCCGGGGTCAGCTGCAAAAGATATCCCTGGCCGAGGAAAAGTGGCGGGCCAAAAACTTCGCCCTGGATTTCATCGGCTATCGAGCCCGTAGCATCTGGGAGGTGGCTCAGCGACTCAAAAAAAGAGGTCATTCCCAGAAGATCATAGAACAAGTGCTTGCCGAGCTTCGCCAGAGCGGCTTTCTCGACGATGTCCAGTTTGCCGCTCAATGGGCCAAAGGGCGCATGGCCACCAAACCGCTGGGAGAAGCCCTTCTGCGCCATGAGCTCAAGCTCAAGGGCATCTCCGACGAGCTGGTGGAGAAGACCGTGGTCCAAACCTTCGGTCAAATCTCCCAGAGAGAACTGGCTGCCGATCTCCTCAGGGCGAGGCGGCAACGCTACTTCGCTCTCGACGAGGTGAAGGCCAAGAGGAGGATGGCCGATTTTCTCCTCAGACGCGGATTCTCCAGAGATATTGTCTGGGAAGTTGTCGAGCAGGTCCAAGGCGAGCGAAGGGGAACTAATGGAGGCGACCGTATCTCAGGAGAAAAAAAGGCTGCTCACGAGAATTCTTAAACACAGATCAGCGAAATCTAAAAAAGCTCAATGCTGAGCCTCAGACATTGATGATCTGGATTTCAAAATCAGAGATCCATGATCAAGCATCCCGCATCAAGGTCTCACGCTGTCCCTATGATTTTTCTCGCCCGCTAATTCTTGTCAAGATCGCCAGGTAAGTGACCACATGATGACCTCAAACGAGATTAGAAAACAGTTTCTGCAGTATTTTCAGGACCAGGGACACAAGATTGTGTCCAGCTCCCCGGTGGTGCCCGAAGATGATCCCACCTTGCTGTTTACCAACGCCGGGATGAACCAGTTCAAGCTCATCTTCCTGGACCAGGAACGCCGATCCTACCAGCGGGCGGCATCGGTTCAAAAATGTATCCGGGTGAGCGGCAAACACAATGATCTCGAGGAGGTGGGCCGAGACGGACTTCATCACACCTTTTTCGAGATGTTGGGCAACTGGTCTTTCGGGGATTACTACAAAGCCGAGGCCATCCAATTCGCCTGGAACTTCCTGACAGTGAACATGGGCTTGCCCAAAGAACGGCTTTGGGCCACCGTCTTCACCGAAGACGATGAGGCCGCTCAGCTATGGCCCAAGTTGACCGATTTGTCCGCTGACAGGGTCCTTCGCTTCGATGCCGCAGAGAACTTCTGGGAGATGGGCGAAACCGGCCCCTGCGGTCCTTCCTCAGAGATCCACTACGATCGCGGGCCAGGATTCGGCTGTGGCAAGCCCACCTGTAGCGTGAACTGCGGTTGCGAGCGTTTTCTAGAGGTCTGGAACCTGGTCTTCATCCAATATGATCGGGATGAATCTGGCCACCTCAAGGAGCTCCCCGCCAAGCACGTGGACACCGGTATGGGACTGGAGAGGCTGGCCGCGTTAGTCCAGGATGTTCCCTCCAATTACGGGACCGATCTGTTCACGCCCATCACAGAACGCATCGCCGAATTCACCGGGAAGGATCCCCAGGATCCCCAGATGCGTACCTCCATGTGGGTCATCGCAGATCACATCCGGGCCTTGACCTTCGCCATCGCCGACGGAGCTATGCCCTCCAATGAGGGACGCGGCTATGTTCTTCGGCGCATCCTCCGTCGGGCCGCCCGACACGGGCGCCTCTTGGAGATGCACGAGCCCTTCATCTACAAATTGGCCGGCACGGTGGTGGACATCATGGATCAGGCATACCCTGAGCTGCATCAGGGGCGGGAGCATGTAGCCCTGGTTATCCAGGCCGAGGAAGAGCGCTTTGGCCAAACCCTCGATCAGGGCATCGAGAGGTTCGAACAGATGGTGGCTGAGCTGAAAAAGAAGGGGAAGAGGATCATCCCCGGAGATGAGGCCTTCCGGCTTTGGCCCAGGAGAAGGACATGGAGCTGGACCTTCAGGGTTTTGACCAGGCCATGGCGCAGCAGCGGAAGAGAGCTCGAAAGGCCTCCAGGTTTGAGTCCGAGTCCGAGGCAGAGGCCTCGGAATGGCAACAGGTCACTGGTGGGAAGGATTCTCTCTTCACCGGCTATGATGGATGTGAGGTCGAATCGGTCATTCGCAGATGGCGTCCCGTGGGCGACGAGGTAGAACTGATCCTCGACCGCACGCCTTTTTACGCCGAGGCTGGGGGCCAGATCGGGGATCAGGGGCAGCTGATTGGCGAGCAGCTCAAGGTCCAAATTACCGACACCATCCGATCGGGCAAGCAGATCGTCCATCGTGGCAAGTTACTGCAGGGGCAGATCGGCCCGGAAAAGCTCCGGGCTCAGGTGAACCCGGAGTACCGAAAGGCCACCGCCAGAAATCACACCGCCACTCACCTCTTGCAGGCCGAGTTGCGGCATGTCTTGGGCACGCACGTCCACCAGTCGGGCTCCCTGGTCACTCCTCAACGGCTACGATTCGACTTCACCCATTACACCGCCATGAATCCCAGAGAGCTGCGGCAGGTGGAGGCGTTGGTCAACGAGAAAATTCGGCAGAACCTCCCGGTGACCGATTACCTGACCTCCCTGCAACAGGCCCGAGACCAGGGAGTCATCGCCTTGTTTGGGGAAAAGTACGAGGAGAGGGTGCGTGTGGTCCAAGTGAGCGACGCGAGCCAGGAGCTCTGCGGCGGCACACACGTTGCGCACACCGGAGAAATAGGTCTTTTCCTGATTCTCAGTGAGAGCGGCATCGCCGCCGGAATCCGGCGTATCGAGGCCTTGACCGGTGAGGCTGCCTACAAGCACGTTCAGGACCAGCAGAAAACCATCCATCAGCTGGCTGAGATGCTCAAAGCCGCTCCTGATGGGCTCACAGAGAGGGTGGAGAAACTGCTGGCCGCTAAAGGGCAGTTGGAGAAGAAGCTCAAAGATGTGACCACTCAGTCGGCCGTCACCCGGTTGGAAGATCTACTGGCCAGCGCACGGGAGGTAGACCGCCTGCCGGTGGTGGCGGCCCAGGTGGAGGTCATAGACCGGGTCACGCTGCTCAAGATAGCCGATTCTCTTCGGGAAAAGCTCAGCACCGGTGTGGGTGTGTTGGCGGCGGCAATTGGGGAGGGCACTTTGTTCGTGGCCGTGGTGGGCGAGGAGGCCATGGCCAAGCGTGGACTGCGTGCCGGAGACATCGTCAGAGACGTGGCCCAGGTGGCCGGGGGAAAGGGCGGTGGGAAGCACCATTTGGCCCAGGGAGGCGGCGGAGACCCATCGAAATTGCCCCAGGCCCTGGCTGCTGTGCCCACCATTATCCAGAGGCTTCTGGGAAAGGATGAGGGCCTCCCATGACCGTTTATGAGAATCTACTGGACGTGACCCAGCTCCGGGGCGCTGGGTTTCTGGTCCTTCTGGATCCAGATCGCTTGCCTGCCGAAGAGCTGGCAGGTTTGGCGGAAAAGTGTGTCCAGAGCGATGTGGATGCCATTCTGGTGGGCAGCAGCTTGCTCTTGTCGTTGCGCTTTCAAGAGGCTTTGGAGAAGATCAAGAAGCGGGTTCAGCTGCCGCTGATCATCTTCCCCGGGAATATGTCCCAGATTTCAAAACACGCCGATGCCATTCTCTATCTCTCTTTGATCAGCGGACGCACGTCTCAGCATCTTATTGAACAGCAAGTTCGCGCTGCGCCCCTTATCAGAGAAACAGGCATCGAGCCCATCTCCACGGGCTATATGCTGGTGGACTCAGGCCGGCTCACCTCTGTCCAGTATATGAGCGGCTCCCTGCCCCTGCCTCGAGATAAGCCGGACATCGCCCAGGCGCACGCCCTGGCTGCACAATACCTGGGCATGAAATTGCTGTTCATGGATGCCGGAAGCGGCGCCCAGCACACCGTACCCAACGAGATGATCCAGGCCGTGGATGCCTATGTCACTCTGCCCCTGGTGGTCGGAGGCGGCATTCGAGAACCACGAGTGGCTCAGGAAAAGGTCGGATCAGGAGCAGACTTCGTGGTTGTGGGCAACGCCTTCGAAGCGGGGGGAGATATCAGCTTCCTGAGAGAATTCGCCGCCGCCATCCACACCAAGTGAAAACCTATGATCGATCTCCACGCCCACATCCTGCCCGGCATAGACGATGGCGCCGCTGATATGAAAGAGGCGCTGGCCATGGTGAACATGGCTTGGCAAGAGGGGATTGACACCATTTGCGCCACCCCTCACCTTTTGGAGGTGCCCAGTAAGGAAATCCTCGACCGTTTCACCAACAGCTTCCTGGCCCTCAAAGAGCGGATTTCTGCCCATGAGCCTTCCATCAATCTCGTCTTAGGATCTGAGGTCTACTTTCAGCCAAGAATGGAGAAGGTCCTGGCGTTTCCGCGCTTAACCCTGAATGGCACGGGCAAGTATCTCCTGCTGGAATTCCCCATGCAGGCTATCCCCGCCGGTGCGGAAAAAATTGTCTTCTCTCTGGTCATGGGGGGCGTTATCCCCATCGTGGCACATCCGGAGCGAAATTTGGCCGTGCTCAGAAACGAGGCTATTCTCCATCCCATTGTCCGAATGGGAGCGCTCATCCAAGTCAATGCCGGTAGCCTGGCGGGACAGTTTGGGAAACAGGTGAAGAAAACAGCGCTCTCTCTCCTGAGGAAGGGGTTGGTTCAGATCATCGGCAGCGACGCGCACAACGCTGCCGACCGATCGATAGCACTGAGAGGGGCGGTGGAGATCGCCGCTCAAGCCGTCGGCCAAGATATTGCCCAACTTCTGGTCACGGATAATCCAGAGAAGATTTTGGCTGGAGAAGCGCTTCAGTCAAGTCCCCCTCTGCCACCTGAGTCTGTGAGAAACGGCTTGCTGCACAAGGTTTGGCGAGGGGTGACCGGAAAATAGGAAAAAGCCCATGTCTAAACAGGAAGAGATCGTCGGCCAACAATTGGCCGAAAGCGCTGCCATCAAGCATGACCTGGCTGAGAAAAACGCTAAGCAGATCGTGGACTTTGCTCGGCAGATCATCCGATGTTACCGCCAGGGTGGCAAGGTGTTGTTTTGCGGAAATGGAGGCAGTGCCGCCGATGCGCAACATCTGGCGGCCGAGCTGGTGGGTCGATTTGGAAAGGGCCATCCCCCTCTGTCCGCCATAGCCCTGACCACGGATACATCGGTGCTCACGTGTCTCTCCAACGACTACAGCTTTGACGAAGTGTTCGCCAAACAGGTGGAAGCCCACGGACGCAAGGGGGACGTGCTAGTGGCTATCAGCACCAGCGGGAGATCGGAGAACATCGTGAGGGCGGCCCGCCGCGCTCGGGAACTGGGCTTGTTCACCGTGGCCCTGATGGGCTCGAGCGAGGGACCACTGGCCGCGGCCTCAGATCTCCCTATTCGGGTTCCTGCTGACAACTCTCAGCGCATCCAAGAGGCCCACATCACCATCGGCCACATTGTCCTGGACTTGCTGGAAAGGGCGCTGGCCGCCAAAGGCCAGCAGCGGTGAAGGATGAAATGCGAAAGGCATTGAAAACAGAGACTTCCCGTGCTATGGCATCTTTGCTTCCCCTCCTCTTCTTGCTCCTCTTCCCCGCCAATCCATCGGCACTGGGAAATGAGGTCCGCATCCTGGAAGCTGGACCCGCCATGTTGGTGGTGGAGGTGATCACCTCCGACTACCAAATTGAGGCCTTGGTCGGCGAGAAATATCTTCGCCTGAGAGCTCCAGGTCATGGATACACCTCCAACAGGGGAGAACCCCTTCTTCCCGTCAAGGGACTTCTCGTGGGCATGCCGCTGCAGGGGACCTTGACGGCGCATGTGCGGGAAGAAGAATGGACCGCCTTGGAGACAGGTCTCATCTGTCCGGTCCCAAGCCCCAGCTCAGACCTTCCAGATGTGGAACGGCCGGAGAAGTGGCAGCTCTCCTTAGACAATCGAGTTTATGGACGAGACGCTTTCTATCCCAATGTGCTGGTGGAGGCTGAGCCCCTGGGGTTATTCCGAGACCAGAGAATCGGCAGGATCCGTCTTTTCCCCTTCCGCTACAATCCGATGAGCCATCAGCTCAAGGTCTGTCATCGCCTTGTTGTCCAGGTCAACTTCCACCCACAGAGCAGCTCAAACCCTCCCGAGAGCATCGTCTCCCGGGCCTCTCCGGCAGCAGAACAGGTCCTATCGGACATGCTCCTCAATTATGCCCAGGCCAAACCCTGGCGGGTGGAGAGAACCGCCCAGGTTGCCCCAAAAACCATGGCCGCCCAAGAAGACGTTCCGCGGTGCAAAATCACCGTGTCCGAGGACGGCCTGTACGCCATACTTCCAGAAGAGTTGGCCGACGCTGAGCTGGACGTGGACCTCATCGATCCGCGCACCTTTCAACTCAGCAACAGAGGAAAAACAGTTCCCATCTACGTCCGGGGCGAAAAAGATGGCTCCTTCGATAAGGGCGACGCCATAGAGTTCTACGGCGAAGCCAACAGGTGGACTTCTGCAGAGCAAGGCCAGGGATTGGCGCAGGATCCCTACAGCTCGAAAAACGTCTACTGGCTTTCCTGGATCTCCGGGCCCGGAGCCAGGCTGGTCGAAGAGGACGGTGGCATCAGGGACCCTGGATTGCAGAAACCCATCTCATACGAGTCACTCGTCCATGCCGAAGAGGATAACTATCGGGATCATCTCAACCAACAGCTCTCATCTGCAGATCACTGGTTCTGGGATTCGGGGATAAGCGCTCAAGAGATGGCCGATTATCCCCTTCAGCTTCCCCACCCAGACAGAGATTCTCCTCTGCGCCCCCGAGTGCAAGTCATGTTGCACGGCCTGACCTCATCGGAATTGTACGAGCCCGATCACCACGTCCTGATCTATCTCAACGACCGCTTGGTGGCCGATAGAAGGTGGGATGGGCAAGCGCCGCTGCTCATCGACAGCGCCGAGGATGGCTTCGAGTTCACCAGCAGTGCCATCCAAGATGGAGATAACATCTTGTCTCTGATCTGCCCAGGAGACACTGAGGCCGGGCCCATCGATAGGATCCTGCTCAACTGGATTCAGGTGGAGTACCCCAGGCTGTACCGGGCAGAAGATGACCAGGTGGAGTTCAGTAAGCCCAAGGGGGGGGCACCGGGATCATACAGGTTCACCGTCAAGGGCTTCAGCAGCCCCTCCGTCTGGGTCTACAAGCTGGGCACCAGCGTTGTGGTCAACGGCCAGGGAGAATGGGTGCGGGATGGTCAGGAGACCTATTATCAGCTGACCTTTCAGGATGAGATCCTGGACCATCAGACCAGATATCTGGCCGTGACCTCCACAGCCAAGAAGCGGGTTGACTCCATCGTGCTTCGCCCCCCCTCTGACCTGACGGCTCCTGGAAAGGGCGCCGATTACGTGATAATCGCGCACGAGGATTTCTGCGAGCAGATATTGCCTCTGGCAGAGTTGAGGAGGAACCAGGGTCTGGTGGTGGAGGTCATAGATGTCAGCGAGATCTACGACCAATTCAGCCACGGCCTGTTCACGCCGGAGGCCATCGAGGACTTTCTAAAATATGCCTATCAGAATTGGGATCCCCAGCCCCTCTATGTCATCCTAGTGGGGGATGGAAGTTGGGACTATAAAGATTCCATGGGACTAGGCGGCAATTTCATCCCGCCCATCATGACCCAGACTTATCGATGGGGCTCCACGCCCTGTGATAACCTCTATGCCTGTACCAGCGGTGACGATCAGCTGCCCGACCTGTTCTTAGGGCGATTGCCGGTGCAGACCAATGAAGAACTGGAGGCCATCGTCAACAAGATCATCGGCGCCGAGGAAGAGCCTGAGCTGGGAGATTGGCGCCGACGGCTGCTGTTCGTCTGTGGCTCGGGCGCCTACGGCCCCATCTTCCGGTCCCAATCGGAGAGCCTCATCCGCGACCACGTCACCGCGGATTTCCTTCTCTCCAGAGTATACGCCTATAGTACTCAGCCAGGGACCGACCCATATTACGGCGGCACCCAGGACCTCACCGACGCCCTTGATGAAGGGAGCTCGCTGATCAACTTCATCGGCCATGGGGGAGGTGGAATTTGGTCGGACGCCAGCCTCATGCGCCTGGAGGACGTGGATAAGCTGCACAATGCCCATCGTTGGCCATTGGCACTCAGCATGACCTGTTTCACCGCCGCATTCGATGAGCCCAAAAGGCAATCTCTTGGCGAGCGCCTCCTGCTGGTCGAAGAAATCGGTATGTCAGGTTTTTGGGGCTCCTCTGGGCTCGGCTGGCTAAACAACGATTACAACCTCAATGATGCGCTCATGAAGACCATCTTCTCCCATGGACGAAGAATTATCGGCCAGATGGTCACCGAGGCCAAGCTAGAATACATGGCCGCCTATAGCGGGCAGATCGCCCTAGACTTAGTCAACGAGTACACTCTCCTGGGCGATCCCGCTTCCAGGATAAGCTTTCCTCGAGAGAATATCTCCCTCTTCGTCCAACCCGAGGCGGTCAATCCCGGTGACACACTGGACATCCAGGGCGCTATGGACGGAGAGTACCAGGGCCAGGCTCAGCTGAGCATCTTGGACAGCTCAGGAGTCGTTCTTTGGGAATCCTCGCTCGCGGTCATGGACGGCCGCTTCCAGGTCCAAACAGCCCTGCCGCCCACTTGCTCAACGGGAACCGGCACGGTGAGATGTTACTTCACAGACTCCCAGAACATGACGGACGGCTCTGGAACCGCCTTCTTCTCCGTGGGTCAAGCCTTCTTCGATACCATCTTCACCGATCCAGCGAAGCCCACTCACGAGGATACCGTCCACATCTGGACTCAGATATTCGCGCCCCAGGGAATCGACTCAGTCCTGTGCCATTGGAAAATGGGGCTTCTCGACTCTACCAAAGTGATGATCGCCCAAGCGGTGCCCCACCAATATCGCACCGCCACACCCATCCAGGCCATCAATCCTGGATTGACCGTCCGCTACTGGGTGATCGCCAAAGACTCCTCTGGCCATCGCACGACCAGCGCCAGGCACAACTATCGAATTCCCACCCTGGCGGATGTGCATATTCCTTATGATGGTTTTACCGTGGGCGGAGAGGAACAGGTGGGTATCTCCGTGCAGATAGAGAATCTCGGAGAGACCCAGGCCGAATCGGTGCTGGTCAGGGTGGCCATCACGGAGCCCATCGAGCAAGCTGGAGTCAAAGAGGATGTGATCGAATACCTGCCCGGCGAATCACAGACATCCCTCTTCTTTCCCTGGGATCTCCCCTCTGCCGTATACGCGATCTTGGCTGAGGCGGATCCCCAGGACGCCATCCAGGAGGGCAACGAGGGCAACAACGCCGCCCAGGGCCAGATCGAAATGGACAGATTCAATGTCACCCCTCAGGAAGGCACTACAGTGGACGGCCACCACGCGCCAGCCTTCAGCGTGGATGGCAACTTCAGCTGCGCCGTGCCCTCCGGCGCAGTGAACCGCCCAGGGGAGCCATTGGCCTATCAGGTGGCCTTCGCAGATTCCGCGGCCACCGTCTCCGAGCTGACCCAGATTCTTTTGACCTTCCGGCTGGCCGACCCGGATTCCCTGAGCCAAGGAGACGAGTTGGCAGTCTACCGTTGGAATCCGATAATCCAGCGGTGGATCAGACACGCAGAAGTCTCCTGTCCAACTCCCGATTCGGCCTTGGCCACCGCCTTCGGATTGGGTTTGTTCTGCCTCATGACCAATAGTGATCAGGCCCCCCCAAGCATCGAGGTCACTGTAGAAGATCAACATTTTTCCGATGACGCTCTTGTCTCCACCAACGCCAAGATTGTGGCTGTGATCCAGGACGCCAATGGCGTGGACGCGCTGGAGCGACAGGTCGAGGTCTTACACAACCAGCAGGCTGTCGCTGCCCAAGAGATCGTCGTCTCCCTTTCTCCGGATCGAAATAGCGTTCCCGTCAGTTACTCCACCAAGTTTTCCACAGGCCGCCACTCGATCACCTTTGCAGCCTATGACTGCAATGGCAACCTCGCCTCCAAGACCGTGGATTTTCAGGTAATTAACTCCTATGATATCGACCACGTGGGCAACTATCCCAATCCCTTTGACGAAGAGACTGTATTCACATATCGCCTCACTGGACCTGAACATGCGGATGAGATCTCATTGAAGATCTACACCGTCTCGGGGAGATTGATTAAGAGCTATCGCGATTTTGTGGACGAGTTCGGGAGGCTGGGCACCGGTCTGGACTACCACGCGAAGGCCTGGGACGGCCGGAACGAGGATGGTGATCCCTTGGCCAACGGGGTCTACTTTTATAAAATCCGAGCGAAATGGGCGGACCGAACGGTGGAGAAAACCGGCAAACTGGCCATTCTCAGGTGAGGGGAGTCATTCAATGCCTTCTGCCGGAGGAACAGATTGACAAAAAGATTCTCAGGGATTCGACGCTGCCTGGTAGCTGCCCTTTCTCTGGCCTGGACGCTGAGCCCGACGACCACTGCCAGGGCCGGCCAATACGCCGGAGAGTTCCTGCGCATTGCCGTGGGAGCCAGAGCCCTTGGCCTGGGGGGCGCCTATTGCTCCCTGACACGAGAGGGCTGGGCTCCCTATTGGAACCCAGCGGGGTGCGCCTACCAGGAGCGGGTGGAGCTCGCGGTGATGCACGCCACCCTGTTCAATTTGGCTCAGCATGAATACATAAATCTGGCTTTGCCGCTTCCCAACCAGGCCACTCTTGGCTTTAGCTGGATCCGACTCAGCGTCGACGATATTCCCAAGTTCCCCGAACCCGGCCGAACCTCAGAGGGAGAGCTGCGGATCGATATGCGAAATTGGGTCATCTCCCCGGAAGATTTTTTCAGCGATACCGAGGACGCCTTTATCTTCACCTTTGCCAAGATGAACAACCTGGATTTGGATCTGGGGTGGCAGTACTTTGTTTTGCCGGTCAAGATTCCTCTGGGCCTGAATTTGAAGTATATCCGACAGAGCCTCGAGGACACCTCGTCGGCCAGCGGCATGGGCATCGACTTGGGAGCCCAAGTGCAATTCGGATTGGATGCCCTTTTGGATTACGAGCCTCTGGGTGATTTCTCAGCGGGGCTCAACCTGCAAAATGTGGGCAAAACAGCTCTCAATTGGAACACCGTGACCAAACATCGCGATTACGTGCCCTTTAACGTCAAGTTCGGCTTCAGCTACGTCCATCCACTGCCTGCCTTAAACATGCTGGCCGTGCTTGCCTATGATCGGGATACCGCTCAGGATGGCCAAAACCACCTTGGCTTGGAAATGGGCTACGATGATTTGCTGGCTCTAAGGCTGGGCACCGAGGGAAAAGAGCTGACCCTTGGAGCTGGGCTGAAAATCTGGCGCGTAACCTTGGACTACGCCTTTGTGTCCTATGATCTGGGGAATATCCACCGGATCAGTGGCTCGGCGAGCTTTTGAGCACACATGGGAAAGAGACATGGATATAAAAAATAAGTCGCTATTTCTCGGTCTTCTGATCACAGCTTATCTGTTAAGCCTGGCCGGCTGTTCCGAGAAAAGCACTCGCGGAGACACCACCCCACCAGGGATACCCATTCTGTTGCCAGCACCATCGGATACCTGCTGGGACGAGTCCGGAACTGACGCCGTTCCCGGAGAGGATTGGATTCAGCTTACCTGGTTGGATCAGACTGAGCCCGATCTCTGGGGATACCGGATTTACCGTTGGACCCCTCCCTATGAGATTCCAACCCTTCTAGATTCAAAGATATTGGGCAGCGGGAACAACGACACCACCTACGAGGACACATCCGTGGAAATCGGGGTACGTTATTGCTACCAGTTGACGGCTCTCGACCGAGCGGGCAATGAGAGCGCGAAGTCGGACACTGTGGACTACATGCTCATCCCAAAACTGAGCCCGGAAAATCTCCTTGCGCCCCGCGGGAACATCGTTGAGAGACAACCCACAT
>SMTZ1_10002651_pt1 | contig 17982 bp, 16 predicted proteins | sample DeeMarSWOR136_30_FD_25667 | JGI IMG/M metagenome (IMG submission 25667)
AAAAGCCAATCCCCAAAGATAATGAAATACTAATGAAAGTGCATTCAGCATCAGTTAATCGTGCTGATTCTCATGGTCTTAGAGGAACCCCCTTTATAGCACGAATTATTTTAGGCGGTATAATAAAACCGAAAGTCAAGATTCTAGGGTACGATTTTGCTGGAAAAGTAGAATCAGTTGGTAAAGATGTTACTGAATTCCAACCTAATGATGAAGTATTCGGGACAACTAAGGATGCAGGTGGTTTTGCCGAATATCTCTGCACAACAGAAGATTTGACACTAATCAAGCCCCCAAACATATCTTTTGAGGATGCAGCATCAGTTCCAGCCGTAGGAGTTGTCGCATTACAGTGTCTTCAACAACATGGTAAAATTCAGTCTGGACAGGATGTTTTGATAAATGGTGCATCTGGTGGAGTTGGAACAAATGCAGTGCAAATTGCTAAGGTTCTGGAAGCTAATGTAACTGGAGTTTGCAGTACGGCAAATTTGGACATGGTAAGATCAATCGGTGCAGATGAAGTAATTGACTATAAAAAGGATGATTTCACCCAAAGCAAAAAGATGTATGACCTAATTTTTGATGCTGTGGCAAAAAGTTCATTTTCGTATTGCAAACCTATCTTAAAACCTAAAGGAAGATATGTCACAACAGCATTTTCTCCAGGTCTTGCACTTAAAGCGAAGATGGTAAGAGGGGATAAAAAGATGATCCCAATTTTAGGAAAGCCCACAAAAGGTGATTTGATCTTCTTAAAAGATTTTTTAGAAGCGGAAACATTGAAACCAGTTATTGATCGACGGTATATCTTGGAACAAGTCCCAGATGCAATCCGCTACCTGGAAGAAGGTCATGTTAAAGGGAAACTTTTTATTAACGTAACGGAATAAATACTATTAAAAATTGATACCGGTCAGGTTAAAGAGTGGTAATTTTTAACTCCTGACCCAATTTATAAAGGTATAAAAATAATATGTTAGTCATCAGAGGGAAAAAATTGGCAAATCCAATGAAATCTCTCATTGTCTTGTATTCATATCATCACCATAACACTGAAAAAATTGCAAATGCCATCTCAAAAATTCTTGACGCGCAAATAGAAAGTCCAATGCAAACTAATCCAGAAGAGCTCCAGAAATACGATTTAATAGGTTTTGGCTCAGGGATATACGGTGATAAACATCATAAACTTCTATTTGATCTTGTTGAAAAACTACCACATGTTAAAAATAGAAATGCTTTCATTTTCTCAACATGTGGAGCTCCAATACTCTTCATGGGATTGGACAAAACGTATTTTAATGAATATATTGCAAAAAGTCACTTGGCACTCAAAGAAAAGTTAGAGTCCAAAGGTTACATAATAGTTGATGAATTTAGTTGTGCAGGTCATAATACTAATAGTATCAATAAACTGTTTGGAGGAATAAATAAGGGTAGACCCAATGCTGAAGATTTAAAACATGCGGAAGAGTTTGCTCAAAAACTGAAGCAGAATCTAGAACATAATAAAGATTAAAAAGAAAAAAGAGAACTAGAGGATTGTGATGTTTTATGTCATTAGAAGAGAATAAGAAAGTTGTTCGTAGATTTGTTGAAGCCTATAATAAGCGAAACTTGGATGCATTTGATGATTTATTGGCACCAGATTATTTCGACCATACTAATCAAGTCGGTGTGGACGGCCTCAAGCAATTAATGAACATGGCTTTCAAAGCCTTCCCGGATTTTCATGAGACTATTGAAGAAATCATTGCTGAAGGGGATAAGGTGTGGGCTCGTATTATTTTTGAGGGGACTCATACAGACGAATGGATGGGATTGGCCTCTACTGGCAAGAAGGTAAAAACTGAGATGGTTGACATCTTTCGGATAGTTAATGGCAAGCTTATGGAGTATAGGGATGTCAATAACAATTTGGATTTCCTCACTAAGCTAGGTATTGTTGAGTACACAGAAATGGGAAAGAAAATCTTTCAGCAAAAATAGAGGAATAATTTTTAATCCCCCAAATCGGAACTAATTCTTTTATTTTATTCTTTATTTATTAAAATAGTCTTAAGAATAGCTTTATTTTAGAAAATGAGCGTTTTGGTAAGGTAGCTGGGATTTGAACCCCGCCCTTAGTGGAGATATCTCCCGCAAAATCCCTTTTTTCTTCATATAATCTTGGTTGGAATCTCTTACAATTGTATTGGAGACGCCGTTAGGCATCACCTACCTAAACTCCCACTCACAGTACGGATCACCCATCGCAATACACTTCGTCTCTTTGACGTGCTGGTTCTTGACGGCTGAGAAGAAGCCGTTCAGGAAACCCGTGGTGAAATAACAGGAGGGTTCCTTAATCTCTAGTGGGAGTAGCTTCGTCATGGCGTTTTCACAATTTCCTTCCATTCTCATGGTTTCACCTAATGTGACCTTTCCAACCTTACAGTGTTTCAAGAGGTGGAGAAACAGCTTTATCGACTCAGTTTCCTTTTTCCCCGCTTCCATCAGGTGTTCACCTACTTCCTTTCCTGCTTTTGCTCCTCCCATTCGCAACGCCGTCTGATAGCGCTCGCCAGCGAGATTAGGAAAACCAAATGTGTGTCTAGCTGCATGAAAGCCGATATCGCTCCCTAATTTTGGCCTATCTACAAGGGGCTTCCCATCGAGCAAAAATCCCATGAGATGACCCATTAACCGAGTGTTTATCTTTTCTAAAATTGTGCTGTCCAGAGACTCCAGAGCGGTCTTCAGTTCATTGATCTCTCCTGGTACAACCTTTATCTCGCAATAGGGGTCCCCTAGGCCAATGCACTTAGTCTCAACAGCGTTCCATTCTCTATCTGGACCTCCTCTATATACTTCAAATGACCTTAAACTGCCTGCTATGACTGAAGGAAGATACAGAGCCATCGCAGCGCCGACGTTCTTGAATCCCCAGCAATCAATGTTTTCATACACTCTAATGTAGTGTTCATCAGTCCTAGAGATGTCTTCAAGGTATTCTGTAATGCCGCTACGCTCTGTTTTGTGTGAAGATAAATAGAATTTCAGCGCTTTTTTCATGTCTTTTACCTTAGAGAGGTTTTTAGGCATGAATTTGAAGAGAAGCCTTATGCGTAATGGAAAAAACTGGAATACTTTGTGTGCCTTGCTCTCTTCCTCCTTGTTCAACTCGTATTTCATAGTTGGAAACCTCTTGGGGTCCCAGAGCATGCCACTCCAGTGGACAAGATTCGTCCAGAAGAGATTCACATAATCTCCAATCTCCTTTCTCAGCCACGCTTCATCTCCTCGCACCATCGCTTCCATGTGCTGTTTCGCTTGGCTCACATCGAACATGCTCTTATCGAAGTGTAGCTGTCGTATAGGTTCGGGCTCTATAGCAGCTTCAATTCTTATCGGCCTTATTTTAGTGTGCTTAATGACATTTAGAAACTGCTTACCTTCTTCAATCTCCATTTTTATCACCCCATCAGAGATGCTCATCATCGAAACAAGATCCTCAGATTTGCCGCAGCCTTCATCCATACACGCTATAACTGAATTTCCCTCAGCTGCAAATCTTGAAAGGGTCTGAGTCATAAATCTGAAGATCTCAGCGCCGTTAAACAGGTATGGGGAAGTCAGAGAATTGAATACCAGCAGTACGTCATCTCTATCTATATCCTGAAATTGCTTTGAAATTGCAATGTCAATACTCGAGAGATCGTTGCAGTCGGCATAGACAACATTTGTTCTATCTAGAATAGAAACACCTGCAGTCCTACTGTAAGAATCAACGAATTTCAATAAATCTGGCTTAACACTGCTTAAACCCTTTTCTTCTAATCTCTCTTTAGCCTTAGAAGAGTCATAACCAGTCGTCACATAGATAATTGGTCTATCCATAACTAGGTTTTGGAGAATGGTTTGCTGGCAAAATGTTGTCTTCCCAGAGCCAGGAGGTCCAACTAATAGAATTAGACTTCTCGGTGGTACTTCCTGTAATCGAGTTAGAGAAGACATCGCCTATCTGAACTCCCACTCACAGTACGGATCTCCTCTGACTATGCACTTCGTTTCCATGACATGCTGGTTCCTGACGGTCCCGAAAAACCCGTTCAAAAAGCCCGTTGTAAAGAAGCAGCAAGGCTCTTCGATCGGTCTATCCCGATAGCTCTCACAATTCTCAATTATCCTTATGGTCTCACCCATCGAAACCTTTCCCACCTTACAGTGATTAAGGAAATTGGTAACTTGATTCACCGCTTCATCCTCGCTTAAACCTGCATATATTAGACGTTCACCGACCTCCTTTCCCGCCTTGGCGCCTCCCATCCTTTGAGCCATCCGGTGTCTCCCACCAGCCAAATGGGGAAAACCCATGGCGTGCATGACCAGATGAAGGTGGATGTCGCTACCCAACCTTGGCCTCTCAACAAGGGGCTTCCCGTCGATCACAAATCCCATTAAGCGGTTCATCAACCGTTCATGTATTCTTTCTATTATGGAGACGTCTTTCTGTAGAGAGTCCCTTAACTCATTGATTTCTCCCCTTACCACCTTGAACTCACAGTAAGGATCTCCAAGCCCTATACATTTCGTCTCCACAGCGTTCCAGTTCCTTTCCTCTACCTCAATTCCTCCACAATTGCCAGCAATGACTGGAGGAATATGTGAAGCTATCGGGGCGCCTACGTTTTCTAATCCCCAACAGTCAGAGCTCTCGTACATTCTAAAGTAGTGCTCATCAGTCTTAGAGGTATCTTCAAGATATTCTAAGATGCCGCTTCGTTCAAAGGGGATTACATAGTTGAAATAGGTAGGACCTTTGAGGCTCACTAGTTTTTTCATATCTTTTACTTTGCTGAAGTCCTTAGGAAGAAATAATCCAAGAGCTTGGAAATAATACATGACCTTGACTAGAAGTCTCGTTCGCCACGGAAGCATCTTTAGCAGCTCTTTGTGCTTGCGCATCACTCCTGGCATGGAAGCCTCTTCCTTGTTGAACTCGTATATCATCTTCGGGAACCCTTTTGGGTCCCAGAGCATGCAACTCCAGTGGGCAAAGTTTGGCCAGAATAGGTTAACATAATCCCCGACCTCCCCTCTCAGAAACGCTTTATCTCCTCGCTAAACCGCTTGATTAAAGCCGCGAATGAATCTAATCGCATCGTTATCCATGCTTAAAATTTCCGATTTGACTGTCGGTTTGGGTTCTATGGGGACTTCAATCCTTGCCGCTGTCACGTTCGGGTGCTTAACGATTTCGAAAAGCCGCTTATCCTCCTCTTTCTTTATCTTAATGACGCCGTCGGAGAGACTCATCATGCTAAATAGATCCTCTGATTTGCTGCATCCGTCGTCCATACAGGTCAGAACGGAATTCCCTTCAGCTGCGAACCTCGAAAGAGTCTGCGTAATAAACCTTAAGATCTCGGAACCGCTGAATAGGTATGGAGAAGTCAAGGAGTCGAATACCAACAAAACTCGCTTTTTCCCTATTCGTTGGCTCAGTTTTGAAATCGCTATATCTATGCTTGAAAGGTTGTTACAGTCAGCATAGACGGTGTCTGACCTATCTGAAACCGAAATACCCACTGTTTCGTTGTAGGCGTCAACGAAGTTTAACAGACCAGGTTCAATCTTCTGTAGTCCTTGCTCCTTCAATGCTCTCTCTGCGTCGGACGAGCCATACCTAGTTGTCACATAGATAACGGGCTTATCCACAGCCAAGCTCTGGAGGACGATCTGCTGACAAAATGCAGACTTTCCTGCCCCAGGAGGACCCACTAATAAAACTATCTTCCTCAATGGTACTTGTTGCAACTGGCTCAGAGAAACCAATGCTCACCCCATTTACAAAGTAGCGAACGCGAGTTTATTTAAGCTACGTTTAGTTTCTAAACTCTATCTCCAAAACCGTCCGGGGTGTTTTGAAATGGGGTCGCTGGGATTTGAACCCAGGTTCTCACGCGCCCCGGGCGTGAATCTTAGACCAAGCTCGACTACGACCCCACCCTGCTGGACTAGGACCCAATTGTAGAAACTTAGTGATAAATACGTTACTGAAGCTTGGGGGTTCTGGGCTATCATAGAGTACGTTAGAAAGTGTATCCTATAAGCTTAGGCATCTAGACAAATCATGTGACCTACGACGGAAATTTATTTCTCAAGAAAAAAGAGGGTGAGGGAAAGAGAATATTTTGGATTTGTTTGTTCCCTCTGTGATGATGTTCGTGATAGCAAAGTACTCAGTGCTATTTGCGTTAGTTTGAACTTGTTACTTAGCTTCTTGTTTTAGATTTCAGACTCCTTGAAGCTTTGAGGTCTGCGGGATAGACTTTGACTCTTTCCCTCAGTTAATAATAGGCTGAGAAATTATTTAACAATTATGTACTTTGAATACTGTTTGTGAAGTGAATAAAAAATCACCAATCTTAATAATTTGTCCAATACTAACCTAGAATGGGTTGTTAAATGAGAATTATTTCCTATAAGGAAGTTGAAGCCGAGGAGGCTGAAGGTAGCTGTAAACTTAAGATTAGGTGGTTGAACAATGAGGGTTCGAGAAATTTTGCGGTGAGGCACATTGAGATTGAATCTAATGGTTACAGTCCGTGTCACAGTCATCCTTGGGAGCATGAAATATTTGTGCTGGAAGGAAATGGTACTGCACTTGGAGAGAAAGGGGCGGAATCGATCAGTGTTGGAGATCTTATTTCTATTCCTGGTGAAGAAATTCATCAGATAAAGAATACTGGCAGAAGTACACTTAAGATCCTTTGTATGATTCCAAAATGATAGTTTTTTCCTAAAAGACTCTTAATATAGCCTTTTGATATTTGTGAAGAGAAAAATGTTATAGCCAACTTAGCTTTGATATTGAGTGATCAGTTTTGCCTCTATCTCCTCTTCACTATCCCATTGCTTACTTCATCCACAAGCTGAGTAAAAACTTTAGTCTTCCAGGACTGATTGTAGGTTCAATGATTCCAGATGCTGAAATACCTTTTTTGGTCTTAATTTTTGGAAATGATGGTCCTAGCCACTTAGTTTTGCATAGTCTCTTAGGGTCAGCTACCTTAGGAACAATGCTTGGCTTAATTATTACAATTAAATTCTATCCGTTTTTAGTAAGTTATTTTTTTGGAGTTGATAGGGAAAAGGTTGAAAGCAAATGTAAGCTCTCTTCTGCTTTGGCTATCTCAGTTTTAATAGGAACTATTTCTCATGTGTTGCTTGATTTTACTAACCATTTCTATAATCCTATTCTTTGGCCTTTTTTGGAAGCACAGATGATTTATAGTCCCATTTATTTGCTTCTCGGAGAGCAGTTTGGCTATTTGTGGATTCAGGTAATTATGGGAACACTTCTTTTGGTAATCATTTTTGTTGAACGAAAGAATATAGCTGAAAGTTTGCTAGTTTGTTAAGCTTCACAAGTTTCTCTGGGGATAAGATGGGAATTGTTCTAACTTTACTCCTTAGGGTTCAGTTTGGTTCTTCTGAGGGCTGTCTTTTATTCTGTTGAGCCAACAGGGAAAGCACTTGATAAGGTTGGCTTATAGGAAAACTATGAATGGAAAGTGGATTTATAGTTGGAATTGTGGGTTTGAAGATGGGAATATTTGTGAAGTGAAAAAATGTTTAGTATTACTTCTTCTCTTTTGATCTTGGTAGTCCTATCCATCTTGAGGTTCTAGTCAAATATTCTCTATACGAATCCCCATAAACTTCAAGACATAATCGTTCTTCAATTATCACCACTCTGTCTACTATGATAAACCAAACAATAGTCAATAGCAGAACAAGCCAAGATGTACACGCTAGACTTATGCTAGCAAAGATAACAAACATACTAAAATACATAGGATTCCTTGAAATGGCGTAAGATCCTTTGGTGGCAGGTTTATCTGTTGGAGCAAGAGCAAAATTAATCATTGCAACAAACCCCAAGATCAAACCAAATACAAAAATTGAGGGCCCAATGTAAAACCAACCTGTACCAAGTTGTAGCGGTGAAGCAATTGAATAAGCGACTAATGCTATCAAGATTACACTGGAGAGATTGTCCATTTTCTTCTCTATGTCTGTAAGTTCAGGTCTTTTGCTATGTCGTTTATTAATTTCCTGACTCTTAGTGCTACCTAAGAACAATCTAATAACCAATGATGACAAACCTATGTCAATTACGAACATTAGAAGAACAAAAATCCAAGCGTTCCATACGCCCAGCTCAAAAGCTGGAATAAGAGACACGATTTCCCTCTTTATCGTTCATTTGTTGCATATCTAACATTTTTGGTTTGATACAGTCAAAATTAAGTGGCAACTTTTTCATTTTTTGCTAAAGTTTTCTAGTGCTCCAAAATAGGTCTTCAATGAATTCTGAGACTGGAAATGAGTCAATAGAAGATACTTTCACAAATCTTATTGGGAAAGCCTTAGCGTACCGCTATCTTTGGGTAACTTCTTTCGTAGTGAAGATTGATTAAACTTTAATCTTCTGGGCAGACAGACTTATTTGCCAGGCGCGCTAGAAGGCATAGACAGAAATCCTAGGAGTGCAGGGTTCTGCAATCAGCAAAATAGTTTAAAGCGAAGTTATTTAAATTAGGATTCCCGTAACCCCTTCTAAACGATAGGACAAGTGGCAACCGTCAAGGAGACCTGAAAGGTTTGAACCGTTTCCCACCGGAAGAATATGCGCTTCCATTCTTTAGGGAGCAAGGTTTCACTCGAAAACGTTGTCCTACCTGCGGAGAACACTTTTGGACCCAAAACACCGAACAGGAAAACTGCGGAGAATCCACTTCAGACGGATGTGCATGTTACGCGTTCCTCAGAAACCCACCTACACGAAAAAGCTACAGTCTACCCGAAATGCGCGAATTGTTCCTCGGCTTTTTCGAAAAACACGAGCACACACGCGTTAAGCCTTACCCAGTTGTAGCTAGATGGCGAAGCGACATTTACCTGACCCACGCAAGCATAATTGACTTTCAACCCTACGTCACTGAAGGCATCGCGCCGCCACCAGCTAATCCTCTTGTGATAGCGCAGCCTTGCATTCGGTTGGTGGATATTGCGAACACAGGTCCAACTTTTGGCAGGCATCTTACCATTTTTGAGATGGGTGGGCATCACGCCTTTAATTATCCTAATAGCGAAGTGTATTGGAAAGATCAGACTGTGCGTTTTCATCATGACTTTGTTACTGAAGTATTGGGTGTGGAGTCTGATGAGGTCACTTACAAGGAGGATGTGTGGGTTGGTGGTGGAAATGCTGGCCCGGACGTGGAATGTATTATTCGCGGATTAGAGGTTGCCACGCTTGTTTTCATGCAGTACAAGGTTGTGAAGGGCAAGTTTGTCAAGCTGCCTATACGGACGGTGGACACAGGCTATGGCTTAGATCGTTTCGCATGGCTTTCTCAAGGTGTGCCGAGCTGTTTTCACGCCGTTTACGGTGAGATGTTGGACAAGGTTTTTTCCATGGCAGGGTTAAACGTGGATGATGAGCTACTGTTTTCTGTGGCGAAGTATTCTGGTTTGGTGACTGTTGATAAGACTGCGAGCACTTTGGAGGCAAGACGCGAAGTGGCCAAGAAGGTTGACATGGATGTGGATAAGCTGGACAGCGTGCTTGCGCCTGTTGAGAACGCGTTTGCTGTGGCGGATCACACAAAGTGTTTGAGTTTTATGCTTTCTGAGGGCATTGTGCCGTCGAATATTCATGAGGGTTATTTGGCGAGGCTTTTGTTCCGCAAGGTCTACCGGTTGCTGAGAAGCCTTGACTTGGATATTGAGCGGCTTTATGACGTGGTTGAAATGCAGGTTGACTTATGGTCAAAGGATTATCCGCGAATCAAGACGATGCGGGATGAGATTATGGAGATGCTTAAGGTAGAACAGGATAAGTTCGAGGACACTTTGAAAAGGGGTGAGGGCATGGTGAAGCGGATTGCTGCTGACCTCAAGGCGAGACGTGTCAGCCGTTTTCCTGATGCCACTTTGTCTGAACTGTATGATTCTCACGGGCTTCCACCTGAAATTGTGAAGGATGTTGCCGAGGCGGAAGGTGTTAAGGTGGATGTTCCTGAGGATTTTTACGCATTGATAGCTGGCAGGCACTTGCAGGCTAATAAGCCGGTCGAAGAGGAAGCGGGGCAAGCAGAATCGGCGTTGGCAACTGCGGTTGCCGAGTTGCCGGCAACAGAGCAGATGTACTATGTTGATGCTTACAAGAAAGAATTTGACGCTGAAGTGGTTAAGGTGGTGGATAGCAAGTATGTGGTGTTGGATCGCACTTGTTTTTATCCTGAAGGTGGCGGTCAGCCTGCTGATGGTGGCTTTCTGGTTTTCGGTGACGTGAAGGTTGAAGTTGTTGGTGTGCAGAAGGTTGGCAGGGTTATTGTGCATGAGGTTGCTGGGTCTGTCGCGTTTGAGGCTGGAGTTACGGTTAGAGGTGTTCTTGATTGGGGTAAGCGTTACGCGTTGATGAAGGCACATACGGCTACGCATCTGGTTAATGGTGCTGCGAGGCGGGTGTTGGGTGAGCATGTGTGGCAGCATGGCACGCAGAAGGGTGTGGATGTTACGCGGTTGGATATTTCGCATTATCGGCGGTTGACTGTTGAGGAAGTGGAGGAAATTGAGGTTTTGGCGAATAAAGCGATTTTAGCGGATATGCCCGTTTCGACGGAGTGGATACCTAGGAGTGAGGCGGAATCACGGTATGGGTTTAGGCTTTATCAGGGTGGCGCGGTTCCAGGGAAGGATATCAGGGTGGTGAAGACGGGTGATTGGGATGTGGAAGCCTGTGCGGGTACGCACTTGAAGCGCACCGGTGAGATTGGTTTTCTCAAGGTTGTTTACACGGAGCGTATTCAGGATGGGGTGGAGCGGCTTGGTTACTCGGTTGGGCTTGAGGCATTGAAGGCGGTACAGCGGGAGGAGCGTTTGTTGCAGGAAGTTTCGGAAACATTGAATGCGCCAGTGGAAAAGCTGGATAAGACGGCTGAGAAGCTGGTGAAGGAGTTGAAGGAAGCGAATTCGGAGAAGCGGAAGCTGTTGAAGGAGCTAGCTGCTAAGGAAAGCGCGGTTGGTGTAGATGAGTGTGTGGGTGTAGCTGAGGAAATTGGTGAGGTTACGCTTGTGAAGCGTGACTTTCATGAAGAGATTGATGTTGACCGTCTGGTGCAGACGGCAAACGAGATTGTGAAGCGGAATGAGGCGGCAGTTACGCTGTTTTACGGTGCGCATGAGAAAAACGCTAGGGTTCTAGTTATGGCTGGGAAAGTGGCTGTGAAAAAGGGTGTTAAGGCTGATGATGTGGTTCGGGTTGTTTCACCTATAATTGGTGGTGGAGGCGGTGGAAAACCCAACTTTGCCCAGGGGGGTGGAACACAACCCGAAAAACTAGAAGACGCGGTTAAGGCAGCTGAAAAAACCATCAGAAAACAGCTTGGGCAATAATCCGCTGTTGCTATTTTGTTCCTAAATAATTGTTAGTCGAATGGGAAAACATTAAATGCTGCAAGTGCACATTAGCTTCCAACAACTCTGGTCTGGATGGAGTAATTGGGGATCGTAAGAAATGCGTGTAATATCGAAAGAGGATTTCGGCAAATTTGTTAGCTCACTTATCCAAGATGATTCTTTAAATGTAGTAGGCGTCAAATCGAAAGGGAACAAATTCGCTTTTGGGCAGCTAAACGATGCCAGCGATTTGCGTCTGGATTATGACGTGACACTTCTCCCTCCCAAGAAATACTTTTTCCCTCAGCGCGAAACCTTGGTCACCTATGACGTGGCTAACGGTTTTTTTGCCAAAGACCCTGCCCACCTCAAACCCACCGTAATCATAGGCGTTCACCCGTATGACATTGTGGCTCTGCTTCACATGGACGAGATTTTCAGGGAAACCAAGTCAGACCCGTACTATTTTGAAAAGCGAAAATCATCCATAATCATAGGCGTTAACATCCAAAACATGTCCAAATGGTGTTTTGCACCCCAGATGGGCTGTGCCACCATCGAGTATGGCTACGACCTGATGCTTACAGATCTAGGCAACAGATACGCCGTCAACATCGGTTCTCAGAAAGGACAGGCGCTTCTGGACAAATACGCTAAGAATGTTACTGACGCGCTTGCACGTGATATCCAGCTGGTTGGACAGAAAAAGCAGGAAATTGTGAACATGTCTCAGCAGAAATTTAACTTCCCTATTGAGCTAATTCCTGAAATGCTAAACAAAACTTATGAGCAAAGCGGTTTTTGGGAGAAACACTCCGAGAAATGTTTAGCTTGTGGCTCTTGTGTGTTGGTGTGTCCCACCTGCTACTGTTTTGACGTTAAAGATAGTCCTGACTTATCACTCAAAGAAGGTGAAAGAATACGCACGTGGGACGGTTGCCTGCTAGAAGACTTTGCCAAGATTGCTTCAGGAGAAAACTTTCGCCCGACGAGACCTACAAGGTACCGTCATAGGTACTTCAAGAAAGGAAAATACCTGTTTGACCGATTTGGCTTCGTTTCATGTGTTGGCTGCGGCAGATGCTCCTCAAACTGTCTCCCTGATATAGCTAACCCAGTTAACCTATTCAACGACATGAATCAAGAAGTTCTCAATATGGGCGTGGAAATTGACGCACCGGCTCAGCCTGAAGTGAACCTTAAAACTGAAGGCGACATAAATTACACTCCGAAACTGGCGACTATCGTTAAAAAAACACCTATGACCATCAAAGAAACATTGTTCGAAATAAAATTGGATGATGGCTCCATCTTAAATCAAGTGCCTGGCCAGTTTGTTCAAGTCTCTGTTTTCGGCGTAGGCGAGGCACCAATTTCTGTATCGTCATCACCAACACAAAAAGGCACTTTTCAACTTTGCGTGCGCAAAATAGGGAGTGTAACAACTGGGCTGCATGCGCTCAATGTGGGTGACAAAATTGGAATCAGAGGTCCGTTTGGGCACGGCTTTGACACAGAATTCTTGAAGGGCAAGGATCTGTTGTTTGTTGCAGCTGGTCTTGGTATTGCACCGTTGCGGTCGTTGCTCAACTACGTTTTAGACAACAGAGCTGATTACGGCCAAGTTATTGTCCTCTATGGCTGCAAAGAACCACGCGAATTGCTTTTTGGAGACGAAATGGTTGCGCTGGAAAAAAGAGATGATGTAGAATACAAGTCTACAGTTGACTGGTGTCCTGAAAATGAAGTGTGGGGAGGAAACATAGGTGTGATTACAACCTTGATTCCTCAAGTCAATTTCGACCCAGAAAACACTTACGCAGTTGTGGTCGGTCCACCAATCGTATACAAGTTCGTTGTTTCAGACCTGAAAAAACGGAATGTTCCAGACGACCACATAATCCTTTCTCTTGAGCGGAGAATGAAATGTGGTGTTGGAAAATGCGGTCATTGCCAGATTAACCAGATTTACGTGTGTAAGGATGGTCCAGTGTTTAATTATGCAAAAATCAAAGGAGTGCCGGAGGCATTATAATGAAACCAAAAGTAGCTTTTTTTGACTTTGCGGGCTGCGAAGGCGACGAGCTGCAAATCGCAAACTTGGAAGAAGAACTTCTTGACCTTCTGGGACAGGTTGATGTTGTAAATTTCAGGGAAGTCATGAAGGAACGAAGCGACAACTATGATATAGCATTTGTCGAGGGGTCGTGTACTCGTCTTCATGACGAAGAAAGGCTGAAGGAAATCAGGAAAAACGCCAAGTATGTAGTCGCCATAGGTTCATGCGCTGCAATCGGCGGCATCAACTCTTTGAAGAACTATCAGGATTTGGATGACGTTAGGCGGACTGTGTACGGTGACAAAGCCAAGTTATTCGACACTTATGCGGCGAGACCAATTGATGCGGTGATACCTGTGGATGCTTATGTGTACGGTTGCCCGATGACTCGAGAGGAATTTCTCCAAGTCGTCAAGTCGCTTTTACTTGGAAAGAAGCCAGATATACCTAATTATCCAGTTTGCGTTGAATGCAAGAAAAACGAAAATGTTTGCGCTTTTGAAAGAGGCCAATTCTGCGTAGGACCCGTTACCAGAGCAGGCTGCAACTCCTGCTGCGTTAACGAAGGCACGATATGCTGGGGCTGCCGCGGCATGGTGGATAATCCGAATGAGAATTCCGAAAAGGAAGTGTTGATAAAATATGGGCTTACAGTTGACGATGCAATTAACAAGTTTAAACTATATTTCGGTTGGCAGGAGAGGAAAAGATAATGGAAAACAGAAATTTTGATGTTGAAGTACACCATGTGACCCGAGTTGAAGGTCACGGAAACATATACGTAAACGTAAAAAACGGAACTTTAGAACGATGCGAATGGAACATATCTGAAGCACCACGCTTCTTTGAAGCCATGGTTGTAGGGCGCAACTGGAACGAGTTACATCACATAACTTCGCGGATCTGCGGTATCTGCTCAATCGGACACACCCTTGCATCTTTAAAAGCCACTGAAGCAGCGATGGGGATTGAGATAAGCGACCAAGACCTGAAACTGAGAAAAATAGCATTACACGCAGAAAACATGCAAAGCCACATCTTGCACGTTGGTTTTCTAGTTCTCCCCGACCTTATGGGCGTTGGTTCCGTTATTCCGCTTGCGTCTTCCAATCCTGAAGAAGTAAAAATCGTTTTGCGCTTGCATAGACTGGCGAACGAGATGTCTGACCTGCTCTGCGGCAGGACAACACACCCTCAAAGATTGATTCCAGGAGGATTCTCAAAGATTCCCTCCATGAAGGAATTAAGAGAACTCAGAGAGAGACTCAAAGCATCCGTTCCAGACCTTCAAGCCGCTGCAAACCTGCTCAAGAGTCTGGCGCCAAAAATCCCTGATTTCGTGAGGGAAACTGAGTTCATTGGATTGACTAGCTCTGACGAATATGCGCTCTACGATGGAAAAATCGGGTCAACCGATACTGACGCTGCGCCTGCAAGAGAATATCGCACATACACTAACGAGTACATTGTCCCGCAGTCCACGGCAAAATGGGCGAAGCACAAACGTGACTCATACATGGTTGGCGCTCTTGCCAGATTAAACATCAATTACGAAAAGCTGTCTCCTCTTGCTAAGAAGGTCGCTGAAATGTTCGACCTGAAACCTGTATGCCATAATCCGTTTATGAACAGTGTAGCGCAACTAGTTGAAGTGGTTCACAGCGTAGAAGACTCAATTAAGCTGATCAATGAACTTGAAGCCGCCGGCTTACAGAGTCAGCCGGACTACAACTTGCCCGAAATAAACGCCAAGGCAGGTCAAGGAGTCGGAGCCGTTGAGGTGCCAAGAGGTATTCTGTTCCATGACTATACGTACAACAACGACGGAATCTGCACAAAAGCCAACTGCGTCATTCCAACAAATCAGAACCACGGCAACATCCAGTTAGATCTGAAAGCCTTAGTGCCAAAAATCATGGACAAGGCACCAAAGGAAATTGAATTGACCTTGGAAATGCTGGTACGAGCTTATGATCCCTGCATTTCCTGCTCAACACACGCCGTCAAAGTGCACTTCGTTTAAAACAAAAATCTAACGTCAAAAAATGAAAAAGCTAGGGGTTGCCCGTTTCAGCGGGGTTGACTTCTGCCTCTGGCTCAGTTTTTTTCTCTTTTTCTGCTGTTAAAGCGTTTTATTAAGGTTTCTTGGACCGAGTCAGTTAATGCTTCCCCATCTTGGAGAGTTTGACTCTAAAGCGTTTTCGGTGGATTGTAACGTTGATTCTTAGTTGTGGGCGTGTTTTCTGTTTAAGATTTGGACTTCACAAATGCTTTATTGAGAAACGGGTATATGCGAAACCAGAGCGTGCAGCCATGCGAAGGTCTAAACTTGAACTTTACGAAGACATTTTAACGGCTTTGGCTGATAAACACTTGACGGTTGATGCTATCGCTTACACCTGTAGCATGGAATGCTTCGCCCTTCGCCAGCGACTTGAGTTTCTGTTGGAAAATGGTCTTGTGGAAGAAAAGCATTACCAGAAAAAAACCCGTTATGCACTGACACGCAGAGGCCTAGCAATTTACAAAACACTATCGCTCACCAGGCATCTGGAGAAACTACAAATCAACATGAAAAAGATAAGCGAAACCCTGCAAGATCTCCCTTCCCTCTCAGAAACCAACGTAGAAAAAGCCAAGAGCGAAAAACGGAACAAAAACTATTAAGCAAGCCAACAGTTTTTCTCAACGAGAAAAGCCATGCCGACGTCAGCAGAGGCAACTTGGAACTTAAGTGAAAACGAACTCCTAGACCTACTCAATACTGGCGCGCTTATTCCAGAACCTAGGGTAGTCCGCTTTTACGCGCCCAGTTTCATGTACTACAAAACAAGCCACTACCGCTCCTCGCAAACCCATTTCCCCACTGCATCCGTCACAGGCACCGCCTGTGCACTAAACTGTAAACACTGCGGCGGGAAAGTTCTAAGCACGATGCAGCCGGCCAAAACGCCCGACGCGCTTTGGGCGTTAGCTGCAAAACTGAAACAGCAAGGTGCTCTAGGATGTCTCGTAAGCGGCGGCTGCCTGCCAGACGGCTCTGTTCCTCTGAAGCCTTTCACGTCAGCCATCAAAAAAATCAAGAACGAATTAGGCTTAACCGTTTTTGTTCACACAGGCATAATCGACGCCGCCACTGCCACTGCGCTCAAAACAGCAGGCGTAGATGCTGCACTAATTGACGTTATAGGCTCAGACGAAACCATAAAAAAAACTTGCAACTTGAACGTCACGGTAGAAGACTACGCAAACTCGTTGAACGCCATGCAGCAAGCAGACTTGACCCTTGTGCCCCACGTTATTGTTGGGCTTCACGATGGAGAATTGAAAGGCGAACTCAACGCCCTCAAGCTGATAGCCGCGGTTAAGCCTTCAGCTATGGTTGTAATCGCGTTCATGCCTATGCATGGAACAGCCATGGCAAAAGTGAAGCCGCCACACCCAGCCGACATTGCCAAAGTCATAGCCGTGACACGACTAATATTACCAAAAACACCCATAGCTTTGGGATGCGTGCGCCCGAAAGGCAAACACCGAGCTGAAACCGACATCCTAGCGCTAAAGGCAGGAGCAAACGCAATAGCTTTCCCAAGTGAAGAAGCCATCACATTTGCGGAAGCACAAGGATACACGTTTAGCTTTTCTTCATGTTGCTGCGCTCAAATCTACGCGGACACTGCCTTTCGAAGCAGTTAATAAGCTAGGGCATTTTCGGCCGAGACGCCATTCTCAGCATCGTGTAGCCCAAAACCGTAGTCCACAATCCGCCAGCAACAGCCGAAATAAGCTCAGGAATAGCTACCCCCGAAACGTAACGAATCACGAACAGCAATAACCAAGGAACTACTGCAACGAGGCCCAAAAGCAACGTAAACACTGCCCACGACTTCTGCCTCACCTGAAAAAAAGCGATGCCCAAACGTATCAAAGCAAGAAACAACGCCACAAAAAACGCCACCGAAACCAAACCATGCATATACCTGATGTTCTCAGGGAAAACGCCAATAGCAACCAACGCCAAACAAGCCAAAGAAAAAAACAAAGCTCCACTCTCCCCTCTATAGAACAGCATGTGCGGCTTGCCATCAGCAGAAAAAACGTCAAAAAAACGCATCACTCCGAACAGGCTCGTTGCAAAGACGAAACCTAAGATTCCGCCAACTACCAAACCGTAGTTGAAAAGCGCTGCCGTAACGCCTGGCATAACACCCAAATCGCTCAAGGCGTTTTCCATCCAACTGAACCCCGGAGCGAAGTAGATCGCCAAAAAAATACAAATAATCGCAACAATTGGCGTCAAGATGCCGCAAGCTCCTGATATCCTAAGCCACACAACGTTTCCCCCTTTCAACCCCCAACCTCCTAAAACATGTTAAGCTTTCCATGCTTAAGCGTTTGCGTTCTCGGGAACGAACCGTCTGAGCCTCTGCAGCGAACGCAGCTTCTCCTTTTCGCCGACCTTAGCT
>SMTZ1_10009268_pt1 | contig 17981 bp, 18 predicted proteins | sample DeeMarSWOR136_30_FD_25667 | JGI IMG/M metagenome (IMG submission 25667)
CTTCAGGACACCGGAGTATCGTGAGATCTACCGGGCGCTGACCGCTGCGCCGGCCGCCATGCCCGGCGCCGAGCCGGAGGCGGCTGATTCGCTGGTGTGGGCGGACCAGCTTCCGGCACACGTGTTCGAGCTGGTGCAGGAACTCGCGGTAGACCCCGAGGATCTGACGAACCCGGAAGCGGTCCTGCAGGACGCGATCGCGCGGCTGCGAGCCCGGGCGCTGGAGAAGCGCTTGGCCGATCTGATGACCGAGGTGCTGGTCGCGGATACGGACGCTGCCGTCGAGTTGGCGTCGGAGATCAAGAAGATCAGACAGGACTTGAGCGCACTGGGCTATCGGATGCCCGGTCGCGGGCTATTCCGGGGTGCGTGACGTTAGCGAGAGTGAGCAAGAACGTATGACAGTGCCTAGCGGACAGTCGGGAGTTCTCCAGCAGTTGCTGGATCTGCACGAGATCGATCTGAAGATCCTGAGTATCGAGCGCGAGCTTCAGCGATTCCAGACGGAGTTGACTGCGGCCGAGGAAGGTGTGGCCGGTCTGGAATCGGCTCTCGAAGCACTCGAAGCCGAGCTGCAACGGGCTCGCTTGGAGGCGCGCAGCGGCGAGCGGGCGGTGGACGACAAGCGCCTGCAATTCGATCGCCTGCGTACGAGGGTGAATCAGGTGCGCACTGAGAAGCAGTACGGCGCGGCTACTCTTGAGTTCGACCTCGTGAGGCAAGATCTTCGCAAGCTGGAAGACCGGGCGCTGCAGAAGCTGCAGGTCGTCGAGGACCTGGAGGTTCGGCGCGCCGGGCTGCTGAGCGAGCTGGAAAGCGCGCGTGCGCAGCTAGCGCCGCTTCGGGACGAGGCGCGTCCTCGACGCGAGCAGCTGGAGGAGCAGCTGGCCATCCAGCGTGATCGCCGGTACAATCTGGCCATCCGGCTCGATCAGGGAGCCCTCGGGCTCTACGACCGGATCCGTGCCGGTCGGGCGGAGGTCGCGTTGGCGCCGCTCACTGACGAATCGGTCTGCGGCAACTGCTACACCGCCGTGACCATTCAGCAGGAGATGCAGATCAAGGATATGTCGGGGCTGGTTTGCTGTGAGGGATGCGGCGTCATCCTGTACCCGGGCGACCTGAAGCGCTGACGGCATGAAGCCGGTTCTCAGCTTGCCCGCGCCGATCGATGCGGCGGCTGTGGAGGCTCTGGTCGCCGAGCTCGAGCTTCCCGAAGCGATCGCCGCCATCCTCGCGCGCCGTGGCTACGATCGGCCAGATGTGGCCAAAGCCTTCCTGCGTCCGCGGCTGCAGGATCTGCACGATCCGCTGTTGATGGCTGACATGGAGAAGGCGGTAGACCGGATCACCAGGGCCATCGACTCCGGGGAACTCCTGCTCGTTCACGGTGACTACGACGTGGACGGCATCTGCGGCTCGGCTCTGCTCGCTCGCGCGCTGCGTGAGTTGGGCGCGCGGGTCGAGGTCTTCATTCCCCACCGCCTGCAACATGGCTACGACTTCGGCCCCGCCGGACACGCCACGGCCCGGCAGCTCGGCGCCGGCTGTGTGGTGACCTGCGACTGCGGCATCATGGCCCACGAGACGATAGCGGCCGCCCGCCGCGACGGAATCGATGTTGTGGTCTCGGATCATCACACTCCGCCGACGCAACTGCCGCCTGGGTTCGCCGTTCTCAACCCGCTCCGTCCTGACTGCGGCTATCCGGACAAGCAGCTCTGCGGGGCAGGGGTCGCGTTCAAGCTGCTGCACGCGCTGTACGAGCGTCATGGGCGGTCGGTGGATGAGCTTTACAAGTACCTCGACCTCGTCGCGATCCCCACCATCGCCGACCTGGTCCGCCTGACCGGTGAGAACAGGATCCTCGCTCGCTACGGGCTGAAAGTGCTGCAGCGCACACCCAACCCCGGTCTGCGGGCGCTGCTGCGCGTCTCGGGACTGAAGCCGGAGCGCGGCATCAACGCCGGCCAGATCGCGTTCGTCGTCGGCCCACGCCTCAACGCGGTCGGGCGCATGGGCGACGCGATGCGCGGCGTTCGCCTGCTGCTTACCGACGACGCGGATGAGGCCAGCGGCCTAGCGGGACTGGTGGACGAGGAGAACCAGCGGCGTCAGGAGGTCGATCGCGCCACCCTGGAACAGGCGAGCGAGTTGCTGGGGCAGACGTTCGACCGGGAAGCCGATCGCGCGATCGTATTGGCTTCGCCGGATTGGCACCCCGGTGTCATCGGCATCGTCGCCTCACGCGTCGTCGAGGAGTACTACCGTCCCACCGTGTTGATCGCGCTCGAGGCTGAGAGCGGACGCGGCTCCGGCCGCTCGATCCCCGGCTTCCACCTGTATGAGGCGTTGAAGACCTGCGAGACGCTGCTCGAGCAATTCGGTGGCCACCGCGCCGCGGCAGGTCTGCGGATCAAGCGGGACAACATCCCCGCCTTCAGAGAGGCGCTGAACACTGTGGCGCACGAGCGGCTGGCTGCGGACGAGCTGCAGCCGAGGCTGCGCGTGGACCACGAGCTGGCCATCTCGGACGTGACCGCGGAGCTCTGGCGCTTCCTGGCGCACTTCGGTCCCTACGGGCAGGGCAACCGGAAGCCGGTCTTCCTGGCCCGTAACGTCCGGCTCCTCGGGCAGCCGGAGCTGCAGGGTGAGGAGCACCTACGCCTGCGGCTCGACGTCGGTGAGGGTGCTACGCCGGAGGCCATCGCCTTCGGCCAGGCCGGGGAGCTGGAATGGCTGCGCGAGTCGGCGCGGGTGGACTTGGCCTTTCAGCTCGGCGTCCGTTACTGGCAGGGGATCGAATACTTACAGGCGCAGGTGGTCGATATCCGGCCGAGCGAGGCGGCTTGGGCGACATCCGAATCGTAGCGGGTCGCTGGGGCCGGCGCCGGTTGAGAGTGCCCCGGGGCCGGATGCTGCGGCCGACGGCCCAGCGCGTGCGCGAGGCGTGGATGAGCGTGCTGGCTCCGGACCTTGAAGGTGCGGGCGTTCTCGATCTCTTCGCCGGGAGCGGCGCACTGGGCCTGGAAGCGCTTTCGCGCGGTGCTCGGCACACGACCTTCGTGGAGCGGGACGCTCGGGCGCTGCGCTGCCTGCGCGCCAACATCGCGGCGCTGGGTGCCGAGCTCGAGGTCACGGTTGTGGCTGGCGACGTTTTTGACTACTTGGAGGGCCGGGTGGGCAGGGCCTTCGATCTCGCGCTGGCGGACCCACCCTACGGCCAGGCCCTGGCGAGCCGCCTGGTAGAGGCCTATCTGAGCCGCCCGTTTGCGCGGATCCTGTCCGTAGAGCACGATCCGGGTGAACGTCTCAGCTTACCGCCGGGGGCGGAGGAGCGGCGCTACGGTGACACGGCGATCGCGTTCATCGCCGCCGGTCTGCAGGAGGAGGAGACATGAACGAGTCGAAAGTCGCCATCTACCCGGGGTCTTTCGACCCACTGACTCTCGGTCACGAAGACATCGCGCGCCGCAGTCTCAAGTTCGCCGATCGAGTCATCATCGCCGTCGCCCACCACCCGACCCAGAGCAAAGACCGCCTGTTCGGCGTCGAGGAGCGGGTGGCTATGATCGAGGAATGCTTCGCAGATGAACCACGTATACACGTGGCCCACTTCAGTGGGCTGCTCGTCGACTTCTGTGCCAGCCGCAAGGCGAACATCGTGGTTCGGGGACTGCGCGCCGTGAGCGACTTCGAGTACGAATTCCAGATGGCCCTGATGAACCGCGAGCTCTGGCCCGACCTCGAGATGGTCTTCATGACTCCGGCCGGTGAATACACCTTCCTCAGCGCCTCGCTGGTCCGCGAGATCGCTTCGCTCGGCGGCGATGTCTCCCGATTCGTGTCGCCGCCCGTCCTGCGGCGCCTGAAGGAGCGCCTCGGGACCTAGCCGCCAGGCGCGCCGTAGGGCGCCTGACAGTCCTGTCGCCGGCCACGCCAACGTGCTAATCTTGACTTGCTTCGCGAGGCGTCGCGCCTAAGAGTAAGTGGTGTTTCGATCAGGGAGGGCAGATGAACTTCGAGATCTCCCATCACAACGACGTGACGGTCGTTGAGGTTACTGGCCAACTCATCGTCGCGAACCGGCAGGAGCTGAAGGACGACGTTCTGAAGCTACTGGATGCTGGATCGCGTAAGTTTCTGATCGATTTCCGCGACACCGCCTATATCGATTCGTCGGGCCTGGGCGTGCTGGTGAGTCTATCGAAGAAGATCCGCGAGAAGGGCGGCGAGATGCGGCTGTCCAATCTGAACGAGGATCTGCGCACGCTCTTCGAGCTCACCAAGCTGGATACGCTCTTCCATATCGCCGAGACTCGCGATCAGGCGTTGAAGGACTTCTGATCCAGCCATGCACGGGCGGGATGAAGGACAGCGAACCGCCCTCGTCGTCACCCAGCGACCCGGGCTGGGTGCGCAGCTGAGCGAGGCCATCGAGGGGCTCGGCCTGGCGGCGCGCGTCATCACCAGCCTCGACCACCTGGAGACCCACGCCGACGTGCGCCCCGCGTTGGTGCTGACGGATGTCGCCCTCAGGCCCACGGAAACGCAGTGGCATGCCCTGGCGCAGCTCTTCCCACGCTCGGCCTTGTGGGTCGTGGCGGATCCCGGCGAATCGAGCATCCGCGATGTCACCTACGCGCTGAAGCACGGCTGTCACGACTGCCTCACCCTACCCGTCACAACGGACGAGCTCGGCAAGAAGTTCGCCGGCAGCGATCGCCGACCGGGTGCCAAGCCCGGCGAGCTGGATCGCTACATGTCGAACGAGATCAACCTCGAGCTACCGAGCGACATCTCGATCATCGAACATGTGGTCAGACTGCTTGCCGGCTGCTGCCGTGACTACCGGAGCTACGGACCTCGGACGCTGGTGAACCTGCGCATCGCGCTGAGCGAGGCACTGACGAACGCGATCCTGTACGGCAACGGCGGTGACCGCAGCAAGAAGGTGCGGCTGCGTGCCAGCGTCGATGCCTGGCAGATCAAGGTGCAGGTGACCGACGAGGGGCCGGGCTTCGATCACCAGCAGACACCGGACCCGACGAGCGATGAGGCCATCGAGGCGCCTGGCGGGCGCGGGCTGTTCCTGCTCAGACAGCTCGCCGACGAGGTGGCGTTCAACGAACCAGGCAACTCGGTCACCCTGACGCTGCGCAGCGAGTGGGAGGAAGCCACGGTCGGGGAATCCGTCCGGCCGCTCAGTAAGGATGCCGAGGCGCTGGTCGGACTCAGCGAGCGCATCCGCCTGAGCTCAGAAGCTGACCTTCACCTGTGGCGTGAGGGCATAGAAGGTAGGCTCGAGCACATCGCGCCAGCCGAGGAGAAAGCTGCCACACCGGAGGGGACGCTCCACTGGCTGCGCACCCCGGGCATGCGCTATGCCGTCGAGGTGCGGCCCGCCGGCGATGAGTGCTCCGATCGCTGGGCAGAGTTCACTCGCGACCTCCTCGACGAGGCGCTCGCCTATGAGCTGCGGCTGGCTGAGAGCCGGCGCGATCTAGCCGAGCGGGAGGAGGAGATCGAGTTGCTGCACAGCATCAGCGAGACGCTGGGCGCCGTGACGCGCCTCGAGGATGCCGCGAGCCAGATCCTCAAGGGCATCGTGCGACTGACCGGTGCGGAACGTGCATCGCTCTGGATCTACGACTCCGGCCGCGAGGACCTGGTGCTGGCCGCCTCGGAGGGGCCCGCACGCATCCCGGTGGACCGGATCTCCGTGACCTCCAGCTCGTCGCTCTCCGCCCTCGCTTTCCGCGAGAACCGGACGGTACGCCTCGACCAGCTGGGCGAGTTGCCGCCCGCTGTCGCCCAGCGCTTCAGCGCCAGGCCCGAGCCTTGGGTCTCGGTTCCCATCAGCTACACGGGTCCCAGCGGCGCGAAACGTACGGTCGGAGTCCTCAACCTCATCGGTCGCAAGTCGGGTGCCGTCGTGACCGGGGTCGGCGAGACACGGCTGCTGATGACGCTGGCGCGGCAGATCGGCAGCGCCATCGAGAACTTGAGGCTGTTTGAGGAGATCGTTGCCCGCGAGCGGGTGATCGGTGAGCTGGAGCTCGCTCACGATCTCCAGATGAAGCTGCTCCCCGACCTGAGCGAGTTCAGCGAGATCGGTGATATAGCGGCGCGCTGCGTACCCGCCCGGCCTGTCGGCGGCGACTTCTACCAGCTGTTTAAGCTGGCGGACGGCAAGATCGGGGCGATGTTAGGCGATGTGACCTCGCACGGGTTCGGTGCCTCGCTGATCATGGCGCTGACGATGAGCGTGAGCGGCATCTACGTGCGTGAGACGACGTTCCCTGGCGATCTGCTCAGGGCGATCCACCACGCACTCATTCAGAAGCTCGAGAGCACGGAGATGTTCATGACCGTGTTCTACGGCGTGATCGACCCAGCGCGTCGGTCGCTCTGCTACGCCAACGCCGGCCATGCGCACGCGTTCCGAGTTCACGATGAGGAGGAACCGCAGCGGCTCAGGTCGACGAGCCCGCCGCTCGGCATCGCCGAGTACGGTGCCTACGGTGACGCTAGCGTTCCCTGGCAGCCGGGCGATCTCTTGTGCCTGTTCACCGATGGCCTGACCAACCCATCGCTGCGAACCACCGAGGCAGCGGTGTTGCGCGCCGTCGCCGAGCAGCGCCATCAGTCGGCAGCAGAGATCGTCGGCGCGATGTTCGAGGCACGCAGCCGGCGCGGAGAAGCAGCCCCCGACGATCAGACCGCGTTCATTCTGAGAGCCTGAGAGGTGCGGTGAGTGCGCGGCGGGTAGCGAGGAAGACGCTCAGCCAGCACTTCCTCACCGATCCCAACCTGCAGCGCAAGATCGTCGACGCTCTGGAGCCGCTGCCCGGCGATCGCGTGCTGGAGATCGGTCCCGGTACTGGCGCGTTGACCCGTCACCTCATCGGGCGTGTCGGTCACCTCACGCTGGTCGAGTTGGATGACGGCCTGGCGACTGAACTGCGGGCCGAGTACGAGGGCCGGGCGGACGTCGAGGTTCTTCACGCCGACGCCTTGGAGATCTCCCTCTGCGAGGTCGCCCGCGGCGAACCTCTGAAGGTGATCGGCAACATCCCGTATGCGATCACCACGCCGCTCATCTTCCACCTCCTGGACGCGCGGCCCCGGCCGCAGCTCATCGTGCTGACCGTTCAGCGGGAGGTCGCCGATCGCCTGACCGCCCGGCCAGGTAACAAGCAGTACGGTGCGCTGACCGCAGGGGTGCAGGCGGTGAGCCGTGTGGAGGCGCTGTTTCGCATCTCGCGCCAGGCCTTCCGCCCTCGGCCGCAGGTGGACTCCACGGTCGTGCGCATCGTGCCGCAGATGCCGTCACCGCTGTCCCAGGAGCACGAAGCGGCGTTCCGCCAGCTCACCCGAGCGGCGTTCAGCCGCAGGCGCAAGCAGATCCAGAAGGTGCTGCGCCAGGCCCCTGAGTACCGCCTTTCCGGCGCGGAGGCCGAGGCGGTTCTGGGCTCGCTGGGGATCGACCCGAGCACCCGGCCCGACGCGCTGGCGGTGGTCGACTACATATGTTTGGCCGCCGCCCTGGCCCGCAGGAGCTAGCCGGTTCCCGCGGGTCGGCACCCGCCGAGATCGGCCGCCCACGGCCAAGATGGCCCCGCTCCGGGGCGGTTTGCGCCACCCCCGCGGCCGCCCTATCTTGCCGCTAACGCTAACTTGCCTCCGCCCGGGTGGCGCGCCGCTGGTTCCCCAACCGCCGCGGCCTGACCCGGTGTCGGCGCAGATCCAGACAGCCCCGCCGCAACGCGTTCGCGAGCCTGCGCAGGCCGCGCTCGGGACGGCTGTAGCGCCGGGCGGTCCCAGTGGGGGTCACAGGATGAACAACGGGCTGGGTGTTCGCTGGGACGATCTCCCTCTGCTCCGGGAGCGGGCGGTCTCGCTGCTGCTGTCGGGCCCGGCACGTGCACCGGCGCTGGCGCAGCGGATCTTCGGGTGGCGGCAGGGGCCGCCACGCCTCGCCGCGTCGCTGGTGCGCGAGGTGCTGGGTGCTGATCCGCGCTTCGAGCTGAGCCGGGGGCGTTGGCTGCTCAGTGAGGAGCCGGCCGGCTACGGGTCGACGCGGCTACGTGACCTGGACTTTGTAGTCGTGGACGTGGAGACGACCGGCGGCTCGCCGGCCCGGGGCGATCGGGTGACGGAGGTGGCGGCGCTGCGGGTGCGCGATGGCCAGATCGTGGACAGCCTCGAGTCGCTGGTCAATCCCGGGCGGCCGATCCCGCCCTCGGTGACGGCGCTGGGCGCAGTATTCGTCGCCCATAACGCAGGCTTCGATTGGCGGTTCCTGCAGTCCGAGTTCACGCGCTGCCGCAGGGGCCGGCTGGGCGGCGAACGCGTTTGCACGCTGCGCCTGGCCCGGCGCCTGCATCCCGAGTTCCCACGCCGCAGCCTGAACGCGCTGGCCGACTACTACGCCATTGGCGTCGACAGCTGGCACCGGGCGGGCTCTGACGCGCGGGCGACCGCCGAGCTGTTCATGCGCTTCTTGGGTCAGCTGGCGGACCAGGGGGTGGCGGATTGGGGCCGTTTGCAGGCCTACCTGAGGGGCGAGTATCCGCCGGAGCTCGCGAGGGAGCGGAAGAAGAGGGGCAAGAGGAGCCGTGAGGAGTTGCGTCATTGAGCATGGGTAGATCGCTGACTCGCCAGCTGGGACGGTTCCGACTGCACGCGCTGTCGGCTGGCGGCCAGCGTCTGGATGGCGGCGCCATGTTCGGCGTCGTGCCGAAGCCGCTCTGGGAGAAGAAGATGCCTGCCGACGAGCGGAATCGGGTTCCCCTGGCCTTGCGTCCCCTGCTCGTGCAGGCCGACGACGAACTCGTCTTGATCGACACCGGTGCCGGCAACAAAGAGGACGCCAAGTTCCGCGACATCTATGGGCTCGAGAACGACGGCGACCCGACGGCGCTCGAGGACGCCATACGCGACGCCGGCTTCCAGCCCTCTGATGTGACGGTGGTCATCAACACGCACCTGCACTTCGACCACGCCGGCGGTGATACGGTGAGACTCCCGGACGGGAACGTCGTCCCGGCTTTCCCCGGCGTCCGCCATGTGGTACAGCAGGGGGAGTGGGAGTTCGCGCACCTGCAGAACGAGCGCGTCCGGGCGAGCTACCTACTGCATAACCTCGACCCCCTCCGGACTGCCGGCCTGCTTGACCTGGTTGACGGGCCGGCGGAGATCGTGCCCGGCATCCAGGTGTTGCCCACACCCGGGCACACCCCGCATCACCAGTCGGTGCTCGTCCACTCCGAGGGCGAGGTCGCGCTGTACCTCGGTGACCTCGTGCCGACGACCGCGCATCTCCCGCTGCCCTGGATCATGGGCTACGACGTGGCGCCCCTGGTCACCCTGGAGACGAAGCGAACCGTGCTGGATTGGGTCAAGAAGGAACGAACCTTGCTTCTGTTCGAGCATGACCCCGAGATCCCCTGGGGCTATCTTGCGCCCCACGAGGAGAAACCAAGCCTGGTCCCCGACCGGCCAGACTGAAAGGGTGTGGCGATATGGCAGATCCAAGAACAACTCCGGTGATCGTTAGTAGCGCCCGCACCGCGATCGGCAGGTTCCTGGGCGGCCTCAGCAGCCTCAAAGCCCCCGAGCTGGGAGCCGTGGTCATTCGCGAGGCGGTGGCTCGCGCGGGTATCGAGCCCGGCCAGGTTCAGGACGTCATCATGGGCCACGTCCTGCAGGGCGGGGTCGGCCAGGCCCCGGCTCGTCAGGCGGCGATCAAGGCCGGGATCCCGCCGGAGGTGCCAGCGATGGCCGTCAACAAGGTCTGCGGCTCCGGGCTGAAGTCCGTGGCGCTGGCGGCCCAGTCGATTCGCGCTGGCGATGACGAGCTCATCGTGGCCGGCGGCATGGAGTCGATGTCGAGCGCGCCGTACTACCTGTTCGGCTACCGGGATGGCGTGAAGTTCGGCACTCGCGAGATGATCGATGGGATGGTCTACGATGGTCTCTGGTGCGGCTTCTACAACCGCCACATGGGCGGCCACGCCGAGTACACGGGGATGAAGACCGGCATCTCGCGCGCCGATCAGGACGAGTACGCCTACAACAGCCAGATGAAGGCCGTGGCGGCCATCGAGGGTGGCAAGTTCAAGCAGGAGATCGTTCCGGTCGAGATCCCCGGACGCAAAGGCGAGGTGACCGTCGTCGATACGGACGAGGGGCCACGCAAGGAGACCACTCTAGAGAGGTTGGCGAAGCTGAAGCCGGCGTTCGCCGACAGCGCTCCCTCCGACGTCAAGGAGTGCACGGTCACACCGGGCAACGCCTCGACGCTGAACGACGGCGCCGCCGCACTGGTCGTCACTTCCGAGCGTTTCGCCAAGGGCAACGGCCTCGACATCGTGGCGCGCATCAAGAACTACGCGGTCGGCTCCACGGAGCCGCAGGAGCTCTTCTTCGCGCCGATTGTCGCGGTCCGCAAGCTGATGGAGAAGGACGGCACCTCGATCGGCGACTACGACCTGATTGAGATCAACGAGGCCTTCGCCGTCCAGACGCTGGCCGACGGGCGCGAACTGGGCTGGGATTGGGATAGGGTCAACGTGCATGGTGGGGGCATCGCGCTCGGTCACCCGATCGGAGCGTCGGGCGCCCGCATCCTGGTCACCTTGCTGCACGCGATGGAGGACCGGGATGTGAAGCTGGGGCTGGCGACCCTCTGCCTGGGTGGCGGTAGCGCCGTCGCCCTGAGCGTAGAGCGCGTCTGATTCAACTGTCAACCGCGAACCAGGAAGGATAGAGCTGAGACCGTGAGACTACAGAGTCATGCGCTGAGCTGGGCGCGCGAGGACTTGGTGCGGAGCCTGACGCTGCGGCGGACCCTGGGCGTCTCGGTATTCGCCTTGGCCACGGCTTTCGCCGCGCGGGTGGCGATCCCCCTGCCGGGCACACCGGTGCCCTTCACCTTGCAGGTGCTGTGCGTGATCCTGGCAGGTGCGACCCTCGGGCCGAGGCTCGGCGCCGCGTCACAGCTCGCCTACCTCGCCGTCGGCGCTCTGGGCGCGCCGGTCTTCGCCGTGGGCGGCGGCCTGGCCTACCTGCTGGGTCCTACGGGCGGCTATCTGATGGCCTTTCCCGTCGCGGCGTTTGCGGTCGGCGCGATCGCCGGTCGCTCGCTCGGCGTGCTGCGGCTCGCCCTCGGGCTCGCCGTAGGCGTCGTGCTGATCCATGCCGGCGGCACGGCGTGGTTGGCGCTCATGACGGGGAGTTTCGTGCGTGCGTTGGCATTCGGGGTAGGTCCGTTCCTGGCTCTGGACGTCGTCAAGATCATTCTTGCACTGCTTATCGGCAGTAGCATACGTCCCCGAGCCCTCGAGCTCTTTTAGCTTCGAGGGCTTTTTGTTTGCAGGGAGTGGTGGCCCGCGTGAGACCACGGGATGTCGTCGTCGGTCCGGAGAAGCTGCGCAGTCCGTGGCGCGTGCTGCTGTTCCTCGCCCTGACCGTCGGCGCGTACTGGGTACTCGCCACCGTGTCCGCGCCGCTCGTGTCCTTGCGGGGAGGGGCGTTCTGGAACATCGCCGGTCGCAGCCTGCTGGGGATTGTAGCGATGCTTATCGCGTCGTTCGTCATGATGCGATGGGTGGAGCATCGACCTCTGTCGGCGATGGGACTGCCGCTCGGCAAGGAGACACTGCCGGGTTTCCTGCAGGGCGCCGCAGTCGGAGGCGCGTTCGTCGCTCTGCTCGTCGTCCTGCAGACCGTCATCGGTTGGCTCCGGCCAGCCCCGGATGCGGGAACGGTCATAGGCTGGCTGGAGAGCATGAGTGGCCTCGCCCTGCTTATGGCGCTCGCCGCTTTGACGGAGGAACTGCTGTTCAGGGGCTACGCCTTCCAGGTGCTCGTCGAAGGGACTGGCGTGCCGGTCGCGCTCACACTATCCAGTGTGTTGTTCGCCGCGGTGCACCTGAACAACCCGGAAGTGACGACCGTCGGGCTCCTGAACGTCGCACTCGCCGGAGTCCTCATGGCACTGGCCTACCTGCGCACGCGATCGCTTTGGGTCGCGTTCGGGCTGCATTGGGCCTGGAACTGGGTGATGGCGGCCGTCTTCGATCTGCCGGTGAGCGGGATCGACTTCGACGTACCGGGCTACGATACCCTGGTGAGCGGCCCGGATCTCGCAACCGGCGGCGCCTTCGGGCCGGAAGGCGGGTTGTTGACGACCCTGCTGTCGCTACTGCTGATCGTATGGGTATTCCGCACGCGCTGGCTGTCGCAATCGCCGCGCATGGCGGAATTGAGGCCGCTGGTCAACGCACGCGATCTGCCGTGAGCGGGCCGCCGCGCTGGCCGCACTAGGACAAACACTCGCGAGGTGGAAGAGACATGGCTACAGGAAAGACGATGAAGGTCGCTGTTCTCGGGGCTGGCACGATGGGCAACGGCATCGCCCACGTTTTTGCCCAGAGCGGTTTCGACGTAGTGCTCATCGACGTGAGCTCCGAGATCCTCCAGAAGGCGCTCGCCACGATCCAGAAGAACATGGATCGCCAGGTCAAGAAAGGCGCTCTGGATGAGGCCGGCCGCGATGCGGCGTTGAAGCGGATCGAGACGGCCACCGATCTCAAGGCTGTCTCCGGCGCGGAGATCGTGATCGAGGCCGTACCGGAGGACGAGTCGCTCAAGGCGGAGATCTTCCGCAAGCTCGACGAGCTGGCGCCGAAGTCGGCCATCCTCGCCAGCAACACATCCTCCATCCCGATCACGCGCCTAGCGGCGCACACCGGGCGGCCCGAGTTGGTGATCGGCATGCACTTCATGAACCCGGTGCCGATGATGCAGCTGATCGAGGTGGTGCGCGGGCTGGCGACCTCCGACGCGACCGCCGATACCGTCGTCAAGCTGTCCGCCGACCTCGGCAAGACCCCGGTCGTCGTCAACGATTCGCCCGGGTTCGTCAGCAACCGCGTGCTGATGCCGATGATCAACGAGGCGGTCTACTGCCTGTACGAGGGCGTGGGCAGCGCCGCGGCGATCGATCAGGTGATGAAGCTGGGGATGAACCACCCGCTGGGACCGCTGGCGCTCGCCGACCTCATCGGACTCGACACCTGCCTGTTCATCCTGGAGGTGTTGCACAACGACCTCGGCGAGGACAAGTATCGTCCCTGTCCGCTGCTGCGGAAGCATGTCGATGCCGGCTGGCTGGGTCGCAAGGCCGGCCGCGGGTTCTACAGCTACGAGAGCTAGGCTCGAGCGCTATCAAGCATGAATCGCGATCTCACGCTGACTGAGGAGCAGGAGCAGATCCGCGAGCTCGCGCGCGACTTCGCCGAGAAGGAGCTCCGCCCGCGTGCCGTCGAATGGGACGAGAAGCAGGTGTTCCATTCCGAGGTGATGCCGATGCTGGGCGAGCTGGGTTTCCTCGGCATGCTGCTGCCGGAGGAATACGATGGGCTCGATCTCGGCATGCTCACCTGCCTGGTCGCGCTGGAGCAGATAGCCTGGGGTGACGCGTCAGTGGCGATCACCATGTCGGTGCACAACTCGCTGCCCACCCAGATGATCCTCAAGTACGGGTCCGAGGAGCAGAAGCGTAAGTGGCTTCCAGGGATGGCGCGGGGCGAGCTGCTCGGCGCGTTCGCGCTCTCCGAGGCTGGGGCCGGTAGCGACGCCGCGAGCCTGAAGGCGCGAGCCGACCGGGATGGCGACGGTTGGGTCCTGAACGGCGAGAAGATGTGGGTGACCAACGGTGGCGCCGCCGACCTGCTGCTGGTGATGGTGCGGACCGACGCTCCCGGCGAGCGGCGCGGTGCGCACGGCATCGGTGCCTTCGTCGTGCCCACGGACTCGCCGGGCTACGAGGTGGGGAAGAAGGAGAACAAAACGGGACTGCGCAGCTCGGAGACGGTCTCCGTCGCCTTCAACAACCTGCGGCTTGGCCCGGATGCCCTGCTCGGTGAGCCTGACAGAGGGCTCATCTACGCGCTCTCCAGCCTGGAGGGCGGCCGCATGGGCGTGGGTGCGCAGGCGTTGGGCATCGCCCAGGCTGCCCTTGAGCATGCGGTGGCCTATGCCGGCGAGCGAGAGCAGTTCGGCCGCCCGATCAAGGACTTCGAGGGCCTGGCCTTCAAGCTGGCCGACATGGCCACTCGCGTCGAAGCCTCGCGAGGCCTGCTTCACCGGACCGCGCGCGCTTGGGACGCGGGCCAGCGGGATCCGCGACTCTCGAGCATGACCAAGCTGTTCTGCAGCGAGACCGCCGTCTGGGTCACATCCCAGGCCATCAACATCTTCGGCGGCTACGGGTTCATGCGCGACTATCCGGTCGAGAAGCTGTTCAGGGACGCGAAGGTGACGGAGATCTACGAGGGCACCAGTGAGATTCAGCGCCTGGTTATCGCCAGGTCGCTTTACGAGGAACGGGCGGCGAAGGGGTAACTGACGGAGCGCTAGAGCATAGAAAGGCGAGGTGCGCAGATGGAAGTCTTCAAGGCGATGGGGCAGTACGAGCACGAGCAGGTGCTGTTCACGCGCGAACCTGCCGCCAACTACTACGGCATCATCGCGATCCACGACACGACTCTGGGGCCGGCGCTCGGAGGTACGCGCTTCTGGAACTACGAGTCGGAGGAGGAAGCGCTGATCGACGTGCTACGCCTCGCGATGGGGATGACCTACAAGGCGGCTGTGGCCGGGCTCAACCTGGGCGGCGGCAAGTCGGTGATCATTGGTGACCCGGAGACGCCGCGCCGCGAGATGATCTTCCGCGCGCACGGCCGTGCCGTCGAGACGCTGGGTGGTCGCTACATCACGGCTGAGGATGTCGGCACCTCGGTGGAGGACATGGACTACGTCCACATGGAGACCGACTTCGTGGTCGGCATCGCCGGTCGCTCTGGTGACCCGTCCCCGGTGACGGCGTACGGTACCTACCGTGGGATGAAGGCGTGCGCGCTCGAGGTGTATGGCGACGATTCGCTGAAAGGGAAGGCCGTCGCTGTACAGGGCGTCGGCCATGTCGGCTACTACCTGTGTGAGAACCTGGCGGCGGAAGGGGCGAAGCTGATCGTCACCGACATCCATCAGGACAGGATCGATCGCGCGGTGGAGGACTTTGGCGCCGAAGCCGTTAAGCCGGACGCGATTTATGGTGTCGATGCCGACATCTTCGCGCCCTGTGCGCTGGGAGCGATCATCAATTCCAAGACCATCCCGCAGCTCAAGGTCAAGATCATCGCCGGGGCGGCGAACAACCAGCTGCAGACGCACGCAGATGCCAGGGCGGTCCAGGAGCGTGGCATCCTCTATGCACCGGACTACGTGATCAACGCCGGCGGCCTGATCAACGTCTACTCGGAGCTGGCGGACTGGACCACGGACCGCTCGAAGCGTAAGGCCGGCGAGATCTACCAGACCCTGCGCGAGGTCTTCGAGTTGGCCCGCGAGGAGAAGCTGACCACAGCCGACGCGGCTGACCGGATCGCCGAGCGGCGGATCGAGATCGTTGGCGGGCTGCACCGCGCGCGGATCAGCTGAGCCGCAGAACCTCGTCAGCGCGCTTCGCTGTGCCCGGCACGAAAAACTCCAAGCCGGGATAGATTAGGCGCTGGTAAGTCGGGTGGAGGTAACCTCAAGTGAAGGACCTGGAATCGGTCGACCGCGAGATCCATCGGGCGATACTCGATGAGATCCGCCGGCAGGGTGAGGGGCTGGAACTCATCGCCAGCGAGAACTTCGTCTCGGCGGCGGTGCTCGAGGCGATGGGCTCGGTCTTCACCAACAAGTACGCCGAGGGGTATCCCAGCAAGCGGTACTATGGCGGCTGCGATTACGCGGATGTGGTCGAAGAGCTGGCTCGCTCACGTGCCTGTGAGTTGTTCGAGGCCGACCACGCCAACGTGCAGCCCCACAGCGGCGCTCAGGCCAATATGGCCGTGTATTTCACGCTGCTCGAGCCCGGCGACACCATCCTCGGCATGGACCTCTCGCACGGCGGCCACCTGACACACGGCTCGCCGGTCAACTTCAGCGGGCGGCTCTTCGATGTGGTCGGCTACGGCGTGCGCAGGGACGACCAGCTCATCGACTACGATCAAGTCCGTGATCTCGCCCTTCAGCACAAACCCAAGCTCATCATAGCGGGCGCCAGCGCCTACCCACGCACGATCGATTTCGGGAAGTTCGGCACGATCGCTCGCGAGGTCGGCGCCCGGTTGATGGTGGACATCGCCCACATCGCCGGCCTCGTCGCCGCCAAGTTGCACCCGTCTCCCGTGCCCTACGCCGACGCCGTGACCACGACCACGCATAAGACGCTGCGCGGTCCGCGCGGCGGCCTCATCCTCTGCAGTGAGGAGCTGGCCAAGCCCATCGACAAAAGCGTCTTCCCAGGCACGCAGGGCGGACCACTGGTCCACGTGATCGCCGCCAAGGCCGTCGCCCTCAAAGAGGCGATGAGCGACGAGTTCCGGAAGTACTCGCAGCAGGTGATCGCCAACGCACGTGCGCTGGCCGGCGCGCTGGCCCAGCGGGGATACACGCTCGTGGCCGGCGGCACGGACACCCACCTGCTGCTGGTCGACCTCAGCGCTAGCGAGCTCACCGGCAAGGCCGCCGAGGAAGCGCTGGGGCGGGCCGGGATTACTGTGAACAAGAATACAGTTCCCTTCGAGACCCGCTCGCCCTTCGTCACCTCGGGGATCCGCATCGGTACGCCGGCGCTGACGACCCGCGGGATGGGTGCAGCCGAGATGGAGCAGGTTGGCGCCTGGATCGACGAGGTCCTGCGGGCGCCGGAGGACGAGGGCGTGGCCGTGCGCGTGCGCGACCAGGCGCGGGAGCTTTGCCGCGCCTTCCCGCTGTACGAGGAGTGGCTGGAGGGGAGCTCGACGCGGCCTTGGGGGTTGGGTCGAAACGAGATTGCCTGAGGGTGTGAGTTGGCGGCTGGGGCTGGCGGGCTGCCCTTGACGGAGGGGGTGCCCCACGTGAGGTTGTGGGGGAGTACGACGCGGGCCGTGAGGTAGCGGGCGATGAGAGGAGCCGCCGCTCTGAGCGTGGAAAGTGAAGCACCGGGTGGGGCTGTATGGTAGGGCAGAACCTGCTGGCCAAGCTCCGGGAGAAGAATCCGCGTTATTCGGACGCTGCCTACCTTTTTGTCCTTTCCGCACTGCAATACGCGATTGATCGGCTGGACGAGCCGCGGCACATCACGGGCCAGGAGCTGGCCGAGGGCTGCCGGGACTTGGCGATCGAGCGATACGGGCCGATGGCCCGGACGGTCCTGGAGCACTGGGGTATCCACTCGACCGAGGACATGGGCGAGATCGTGTATGCCCTGATCGACTGCCACGTGCTCATCAAGCAGGAGTGCGACAGCCGGGAGGATTTCCGAGCCGTCTTCGACTTCGACGAAGCCTTCGATCGCGACTATCCCTGGGGAAGAGTCGAGCCGCGCCGCTAGTCGGCTTTACCGGCAGCCAGCACTTGGTGGACCACCTTGGAACGGGAGGGGGTGAGTCGGTTGGAGCGAGAGCGAGAGTTCCCGGTGTGCAGGAAGTGTAACGATGGGTCGCTGGTCCCACTGTCGGATTACGGACGCGACGGCGCGCCCATTATGTACAAGGCATGGGTGTGCAGCAACCCGGGGTGCGGTTTCAATATCCGCATCGACAACGGCGAGATCAGCTTCGGCCGCGAAGTCCAGCAATCCTACAAATAGCCCGCATCATGAACCCCAGCTGGGAGGTGTCCTGGGTGGGCCCGAGGCGGTGCCCCACTCGATGATCCCGCGTGGCTCCCCTGTGCTGAGCCGATGAGCGATCTGTACGGCGTTGAGCGGCTGCCGCTGCTGCGCGCGTCCGAGATGGCCGAGATCGAGCGGCGGGCGCGCGAGGAGCAAGATATGCCCGAGCGGCTCTTGATGGAGAGTGCCGGCCGCGCGATCACCGCGGTCGTCCAGCAGCTTCTGCCTGAGGGCCGGGTCGTCGGCGCCGTAGGGAGCGGGG
>SMTZ1_10002653_pt1 | contig 17974 bp, 16 predicted proteins | sample DeeMarSWOR136_30_FD_25667 | JGI IMG/M metagenome (IMG submission 25667)
TGTTGGGTCGATTCAGAATCGCTAAACAAGAGAAGATAGGAGCCGGACTCATCCGGATTAGAGGGGTACTGGAGCCCCAGAACAGCTAGACTTCAATCGTATCAGCGTGCGAGAAGGCGGACGAGTCAACCTTGCTCTCGATATGATTATTCGTTCGCTATCGTAGAAGACTCTAAGAGGAAGCCCTGCCTCTTAGAACCGACTAAACTACAATCTCAACCTGAGTGATTGAAAATGGATACATTCTCTAGGATATTCGGTCTTGGGGACAAGGACCTGCAGAAACAGGCTGATGAACTCCTCTTGAGACTAAGCAAGGCACTCCAGTCTGCCAGCGCTAAGCTCCACGTCTGTGCTGATGACTGGGATGACGGCAAGATGAAGCATTTGGACGAACTGGAATCCGAGATAATCTCACTTGAAAGAGAAGCTGATGAGGTCAAGGAGGAACTCTATGAGAAGATATTCTCAAAGCGTGCGTATCTTCCTCAGCAAACACAAGAACGCTATCAGCTTGTACAACACATGGATAGTGTTGTCGATGCGGCGGAGAACGCAGTAAGAATGATTCTGGTTGGAAGCAATTTCAGGCCACCAAGTGAAATCAAGGGGATTGCTGAGAAGGGGTGGATCTGTACAGACCTGCTTCAAGATGCAGTAAAGTACCTCTTCACTGACTTCAAGAAATCTGTCGAGTACACCCTCAAGATTGATAGAGTGAGGGAAGAGGCAAGAGACCTAAGTTTCAAGTTGCTAAAGAAACTCTTCAATGACAAGAAGTACAGTGCCAAAGAGGTCAGCCTGTTTCGGGCAATCTCAGAGAGGATTCTTCAAGTTGCCATAAGGTCTGAGGACACTGGTGACTTCATCCGGACTCTTGCAGTGAAATACTCATAGTTGGAGGCTCCTCCGGTTTGGAACCTGTACTGCTAGGAGTCCTGCTCATCATCAGTTTCATGGTCGCCTTTGCAATTGGAAGCAACGACGAAGCTATGGCCCCAGCCGTCGGCGCCAAAGTATTCACAGTAAGGACTGCGGTAGCCATAGGAGGTCTGATCACCGTTTTGGGTGCAGTTTCAATGGGGGGGAATGTGTCTGAGAAGGTCGGTTCTGATATGGTAAGAGGCTTGACGCTCACTACGGAGATGGTATTCGCCATCCTAATCTCGATGGCTATTTGGCTGCTGGTCGCTTCAGCCACAAGAGGACTTCCCATTAGCACTACTCAGTGTATTGTCGGTTCTGTAATAGGAGTCGCGGTCTTCGCACCCTTTGTGGGCTATACTGGATGGGGCATTGAAGCTATAGATTGGTTTGTAGTCCTCGAGGTCTTCGTGGGCTGGATTGTTTCTCCAGTCATTGGATTCTTGGTTGCCGCGGCTGTCTTTGCACTCGTTAGGCGTAGTCAGAAACAGGTACAGGGACTCACTGACCTAGAGAGGCAAGAGAGACTCGCAGCCTATGGACTCGCAGCCTTCTTGATATGGACCTCGTTGAGCAGAGGAGGAAATGATGTGGCCAACGCAATAGCTCCGCTTGTTGTCCTACCTGATTTCATGGGAACAATCGAGTTAGGATTCATTGCTTTTCCAGCAGTAATCCTGCCCTTGATAATCGGTGGAACTGGCATGGCACTCGGATTGATTGTAGTTGGTCGAAAAGTAATCAGGACACTTGCAACCGAGGTGGTTTCTTTGTCGCCTTCTTCGGCCCTTGCGGCAAGCGTATCAGTTGCTCTAATTATGTTCGTGGGTACACTTCTAGGACTACCTCTAAGTGGAACTCACGTTCTGGTAGCAGCCCTCATTGCGGTTGGTTGGGTCTCGGCTACACCAGTTCAGATGAAGCAGGTAAAAGACATTCTCATATCTTGGATAATTACTGTCCCAATCTCGGCTGTTCTAGGTGTAGCGGTTCTGTGGGTGATTCTAGGTTTCATTTGAGGGATGCAGAGGCAGGCTGTTCTCATTATTCTATGTCTGGAATCCTGTGAATCAGAATGTAGTTCTTGGCCAACTTCCCCAGTTCTTTAGCTTCGGGCTCTGAGAGATGGACTCTTCGCTCTGATTGAGGTATTTCATTCCTAGTGGCCTCAATGATTGCCAAATCGGCGTTACGAACAACAGATTCTACACCTGGGCACGGTCTTGTATCACCAGTATATCCAATTACCGTATCACCAACACGAACCCGGTAACCAAGAGCGGGCATGAGTATATCCTCATCAGTGGCGTTCTCCATCCCGTAGTGCTCAACCTGAATAGCAGTCAACTTGAAGAAATCAGTGTCAAATTGCGACCCGGACGCAAGCTCATGATAAGAGAAGCTGAAGGGAAGGGTGTCTGAATAGGCCTTCCTGAAACCAAGAATCGCACTGATTGCTTCTATGCATTTTGCCGGGAGTAAGATATGAAGCTGACTAGTCCTCTTCATCATTCGAAGGAAGCCGAGGACTGAATGTATTCCTCCCATATGATCGAAGTGGCCATGTGTGATTGCTACGAGTTCTATGTCATTCACAAACTGGATACTCCCGCGGTCCAAGAGGTCGCGGAGCGCACCATCTCCAACATCCATCAGCATCATCCTTCCCGTCAACTTTGAGGTGATGACAATTGTAGTGGCGACTCCTGCAGCACTGTATGGGATGCTGACCTCGACTTCGTCGTTCTCCCATTTCACGGGACTAGGATTGCGCTTCCGCTCCATTGTGAATCACGTTTGCTGAGTCCTCTGTATTAGTTGGCGCCGGATGGAAGAGATTGCATTGATTCCTCCATAGCGGGTCTGATGCTTCAGGACTATTCATATCCGAGCTTCGGCACACGTGCAAGCCAATTCATGAAGTATCCAACTAGGACTGAGATGACAAGACCGCCTGCCGCAAGTAGTAGAACATCGAATAGAGTAGGTGTTGCCCCACTAAGGATTTGCAGCCAACTCCAGTAGAATCCAGTCAGAGTCAAACCTGAGAAGGCCACTTTCTTGAGCGGCACTTTCACGCTTCGGGTCTGAAAGACACCCAAGTCCGTCAGCGCTGCCGCCAGTGCACCACCCTTGTCTGGCTTGAGTTTCAACCGCTTCGAGAGAGCTCCAACTGTTATCTTGCTCTTTGGCTTGACAACCTTCAGGGCCTTTGGAGCGTACTCTGCGATGTCTTCAGAGAAGAAACGTACAGCACTCGGTACATCGATTCCACATTTGCGGCACTGGACAGCGTCTTTCTTCCACTTCTTTCCACACTGTGGACACCGCTTGTGATCCCAAGCACTGCCGGCAGCCTCGCTTACACGTCTGACGACCTCATCCTTGTTCACTTCTTCAGCATCCTTCTTCGGACGTCGCCTTAGCACGACCGAAGGCGGGAAGATCCCGACATCAGAGGCCGTCTTTGCACCTCGAAGCCTGCGCCCAGCAGATATTCCCCTTTGGAATTCATCCATAGCCAATAGAATGGAAAAGACAGCCATGACCGTGAATGCAAGAGTAAGGAGTCCGTTCAATGACATAATCGCTGAGAAGCCTGTGCCTCCAATCTTCAAATAGAAGTCCTCCTGAAGTGTGGTGTAGTTTGTAGGAGTGGTATCAAGCGTGTAGTTGAAGGAGAGGGCTCCGAGTAGTGTGCCAGATATGAGGTCAATCCCTCCGTAGGACAAAGCGTCAAGTGGAACTGTTGAGCTTGTGTTACTTAGAGGGTCTCCGGCATTGATATGTGCTCCAAGTGGGGTTTGCTGATTGATGATTGGGACGCCCATATACTGCATCAAAAAGGTATAGGAATGAATGGTCATATTCGAGGCTGCATCGATTGTTATCTCAATCGTCAAGCCTTCAGTCAGGTTCAAAGGAATCTGGTTTGCCTCATCCGAATCTGCTGCAGAAATACCGTTCAATTCAAGCAGAAAGGACAGATTGCCATCGTCTGTCCAAGTCTGCGCATATACAGGTGGGGAGAGCATTGTGCACAGGGCAAAGCAGAAGAATAAAGCAAGCACGAGATGTGGTAGCGTCTTTCTCATTCAGACTGTCCTCCTATTGGGAAAGCATCTCGACCGGGTAGGATTGCATCACTTTAATGATTATCGAGGATGTCTTGATTCTAGGACAGAAAGAACGTTCTCAGTATTTACCCTTGAAGGCCTCTTCAATCTCTCTGTCGAATTCATCATCCTCATCAGGCTCGAATATCACATGGCGTTTTGGGGGAGGTGGCGGTGGTCGTTCCCAATGAAAGGCTGCTCCGAAGATGATTCCTCCAAATGTTGCTATGATGCTAAGGAGGATCTCAAAGGTCCCCACTTGATAAAACGAGGAAATGAGGAAGGCGATAATAGTGCCTCCTAGAAGACCAAAGGCGGCCATCAACAGAACGCGGTCGGAGTTCCTAAGACTCTTGGTCCCTCCGATTGCATAGCCGATTATGAAACCAATAAGGAGTCCAGGTATGCCCCAGATGTAGTCTTCCCAGATGGCTTGCAGCAAGTTCCATTCCTCTTGGTAAGACCTATACGATATCTGTTCACATAACATTTCTGATGATGCCTTTGAAGATAAGAACGGTTTTCCTTCGCTTGGACTTGCTGGACAGTGGTGAGGTCAGATGAACGAGAAGGATGAGTTGCTTCTTGAAGTGATTGTGAAGCGCAGAAGTGGGCGGGCCTACTCGGACAAGCCTGTGTCAGACGAGATGCTTGAGTCGATTCTGGAAGCGGGCCGCAGAGCTCCTTCTTGTGCCAATACCCAAGCTTGGAATTTCGTTGTCTTGAGAGATCCCGAAGTCTTGATTGAAGCACATGAGGCCCTCAGCAGAGGCAATGCTTGGGCCAAGAAGGCACCCATCATGATCATTGTGGCTGCACGGGAGGATGAAGGCTGTCCAGCGCATCAACTGCCTTACTTCATGATGGACATCGGACTTGCCACTCAGAACATCCTTCTTCAGTCATTTCATCTTGGTTTCATGGCTCATCCGACAGCGGGCTGGAATGAGGAGAAACTGAAGGAAGTCACGGGAATCCCTGATGAATACCGTATAGGTACTGTAATCTTCATAGGATATGAGGGGGACATCGGACAACTGGACGAGAGAAATCGAGAGAAGGAAAAGACTCCCTCCACTCGGAAACCTCTCTCAGAGATAGTGCATTGGGACAGATGGTAGACTACGCCTTATACTCCATGTACTCTCCACAGTGTTCCAACATAGGCTGGCTACCACAGGATGGACCCATCCAACATACCAGTTGATCACCCTCTTGGTGCATTTCCCGACCACAGTGGATTGGCACGGCAACCTTCTCTCCGCACTTTGGACAAACTAGGCTCGCCACTTTGTTTTCCTCCATTGACGACATGACCCCAGCTTACTGGGTCTCTTAACTATTGTGAATGAATGGCTGCTATAAAGCTTTGCTTGAAGGAACGGTCAGTCATCCTTGGGATAGTACTTCTCCAGCTCTTCAGTGAAGACCTTCTCAGCAGTCTTGTGAGCTCCGGGAGTGTCAAGCTCAATGTTCCGCCGAGAAGTTGTGTCAGCCGTCAGAATCTCTCTGAAGATCTCGTTCTGAACTATCAGACGCTGAACCTCATTGCTACCGGTCCAGATTGTGGCCAGCCTAGCATCACGGTAAAGCCGTTCAATCGGATAGACATCAGTGTATCCAATTCCACCAAGAATCTGCATCGCTTCATGAACCGCCTCAAATCCTGCATCAGTGGCAAATGCCTTTGCCTGTGACACTTCCTTGCGGCACCAGGCACCGGTGTCAGCGACCTTCGCAGCTCTATAGACCAGGCCGCGTGCCGCGTCAAGTCTAGTGACACAATCGGCCACCTTGAAGCTGACAGCCTCGAATCTCCTAATTGGGCGGCCAAATGCCTCACGTCTATCAGCATACCTCGCCGCCAGTTCTATCGCAACCTGCCCCAGACCGATGGCACCTGCGGCAGATGTAAGGCGCTCAGGGACCATCATGGCATTGAACACGTCGTTGCCACCATGAAGTTCTCCAAGAAGACTGGCTTTAGAAACCTCAATGTCCTTGAACACGATTCTTGCTGCACCCATGCCCCGACAGCCCATCAGTTCGTACTCTTCTTCGACCTTCACGCCTGAGTCACGATCAACCAAGAATGCACTCAGCGCTTTGTGTGGCGCTGCTTCAAAATGGGTCCTCGCGTAGATTAGGAAGTAGTCAGCCCCGACACCTCCGGCAACGAAACGTTTCTCACCGTTGATTATGAATGAATCCGCACTCTTTACTGCTGTAGTATTGGTCCCGAAGAAATCAGAACCACCTCTAGGCTCTGTAAGACCCTCGCCTCCAATCTTCTCGCCTTTGAGTGTTGGCAAGAGATATTCCTTCTTCTGTCTCTCATTTCCGAACTTCTCGATGCCCTCACCGATTATACTTGGCAAAGAGTAAGCACATCCCAGCGAGATTCCTAATACCCCCACTTCCTCAATGGCGAGCATCTCAGGAACCCACCCGAGGCCTCTCCCGCCGTACTTCTTTGGAAACCGCAGACCAAGAAGATTCGCTTCTGCGGCGGCCTTGATGAATTCGTAAGGATACTCTTTCTCCTTTGAGTCCATAGCGATAATGAGAGAGGGGTCAACCTTGTCCCTCACGAAGACACGCACTTCATCACGGAGTTTCTTCTCATCTTCATTCAGCAGAACGTCAAACAACTTCCTCGCCTCGCATTCTTACATCTACTCACCGAGTAATAAAGAGTCTAGGGTGCCCTCAGATCCGCCGCCTCCTTTGATGTGAATGGCATCAACCGGACAGACAAGCTCGCAGACCAAGCAGAGTATACAGTCTATCTCCCGAGCGGGATCAACGATTTCATTCCATTCATCCGTGCTCCAACGTTCAAAGACGTTGGTGGGACATGCTTCAATGCACTTCATGCAGCCAATACAGGACTCTAGATGGACCCCGACGACGTCACCATGAATTGTCCCGTCCTTCTCTCTTGGCCCCCTCCAGACAGGATGACTCTCATGATAGGTCTGAATCGACCAAGTTATCCTGTAGTTCCTATCGATTGGCACGTGACACGAGCTGGCTTCGTGTCTTAAAGCATGTGCGTTGCCAACAGATTCTGGTAGCAACCGGGATTGCAGAGCTCTTCCCAAACTCCGGAGTATGGAAGTTTACTCTGTTCAAGCTGTGTGATGACGGTTCCTGAACCGCCAAGATACCATGACTAGATAATCAGTCAACACCAGGCATGTAAGATGAAGACAAGTCATAGTCCCTACATAAAAGGAGGTCATCATGGTGAAGGGAATAACGAAATCAGAATTTAGCAGCGCCTATCCGCGACTAGGAATAGTAGCTCTCTTGCTCATCCTAGCATTCGCGGCAGAGCCCTGCGTTGCGGCGGAAGTATGGTCAGACAATTTCGATGATGGTATTCATGACGAATGGACATTCAGTAGCTGCTCAGCTGAGGATGGCACAGTGAGAGTAATGGCTGCGTCTGGATCAGCCTATCGTGAGAGTACTGTCGATGTAGGCACATGGAGTTTTGATTTAGAACACAAGGGCTTTGATGTGGGTGACATAGACTGGGGATGGCAGGGATTTGTACTTCCTACCGTCTTCTTCATGAGTACCCACCCAGAAGAAACCCCTTGGAACTACTACTGCGTCGTGGCCGCCCACGTTTCAACATCTATCGGCGATAGACCAGTCATTGAGTTGAGGAAGAACAGTCCATCAGGAGGCGGTGCCTTCTACACTTGGGTGAAACTTGCTGGCTATGACCTAGAGGTAGGGGACTTTGGATGGAAGCACTTTGACGTCGCCAGAACATCTAGCGGTCAGATCACCGTATGGGTCAACGGGACGCAGGTGATTCAAGTTGTAGACACAGATCTTCAGTCCTCAGAGTACTTTGTGTTCATGGCGGGCCCGAATCGAGGCCTGGACAATATCGCTGTGGACGACGTGTCTATCTCCACAGGTCTGCCTTTGGAGCTGCTCGCTCTCGGGATTGGCGTGCCTGTTATCATCGTCGGGACAGTGGTCTGGACCAGAAGAAGAGGCGCGTAATCTGATGGGCTTCGGCAATCAGTGAAGGTATAGTTCAAGATTGCCGATTCTCTCAACAGCGTACGCGCTGGTAATGAATACTGAGTCCTTACGACTTATATACAAAACCGCAGATAGGTTGCGGCACAACTTCGCGAAGAAAATTGCTTTTGCGGGTTGACACAGGAGGTTAACTTCGTGGAAAGAAACCAAACAATCGCGATAGTAGTCATCATCGTTATTGCAGTTGGTGGAATTGCAGGTTATATGCTGCTATTCCCACCAGTGCCAACGGAGGATGTCATGATCTTCGGAACGACAGACACTGTTGAGGCCAGTATCGATATGGCGCAATCGTATGACTACTTCGGGTGGGAGATCATCACGACTCTCAGCTCTGGTCTGGTAGAAATAACGCCAGGATCGGAGGGGACGTCTGATGATATTCGTGCAGCCCTCGCCACTAGTTGGACGAGGAGTACTGATGGAAAGACGTGGGATTTTGATCTGAGAGAAGGTGTAACATTCTTTGACGGTACACCCTTCAACGCAACTGTTGTGAAGTATTCGTTCGACAGGAACTGCAACCTTACAGGTACTGGTCTGCAGGAACCAGATGGTCCACAATTCAACATGGGCTATGCTGACATCATCCATGATGTTGAAGTCACTGGCGAATACGATGTTAGGTTCAACCTTAATATCGCATTTGCACCATTCCTACAGCTCATGTCGTGTGCGGCTTCATATATGGTTCATCCCGCCTATGCACCACTTAGTGACGGCGATCCCGCCACTATCGACTACGTGCAGTACAATGCAACCCTCGGTCCTAGAGGAAGCCATCCCAATGGACTTGGCCCCTATGTGCTCGCCGAGTGGGAACGTGTGGGTGGCGAGGACGAGCTAATGCGACTAGAAGCAAACGAGGCTTACTGGAACTATCCGAACGTTCCGTTGACAGACGTCATAATCATCCAATTCTACGCGGATGAGGCTGGTCTGGCAGCGGCAATGACGGCGGGAGACATCGATGTTGCATATCGACACCTCACGCCGGATCAGGTGGATACCTTCCGGGACAATGCAGCCTACACCGTTTGGGAGGGTCCTGGAGCTGCAATACAGTACATGCTGTTCCAACAGGACATCTATCCATACAACGAGACTCCGATTCGCCAAGCAATTGCAGCGGCTTTGAACAGAACCAACCTTGCAGAAACAGTGTTCCTAGGAACTGTAGACCCGTTGTATAGTATCGTCCCGGCAGGAATGGCGTTCCACAAGCCTAGTTTCGAGATCTACGGTGAAGCGAACTACACATTCACTAACGATACGTTGGCCACGTATGGCTATAATGCCGCGAATAAGCTCCAGGTGAACTTGTACTATGAGTCATCTGCACACTATCCATCCAGTGGAGATCAAGCTGCAGTGTATAAGAGTGACCTAGAGGCTAGCGGTACCATTGCAGTCACGCTCCACAACTATGACTGGCCGACCTACAGAGAGCAGAGGAATGCAGGTACCATGGATGTGTTCATCTACGGATGGTATCCCGACTATATTGATCCAGACAACTACGCATTCCTGCCATTCGCTTCTTGGCTCAATCTGGGATACAACGAAACCTACCCGCAGGGAGGCATTGACCAATACGACCTATGGGTAGCAGGACGTAGCGCTGAGAACGATGCTGCCAGGCAGGCTGCCTACTATGCATTGCAGGATCTCCAAGCACAGGAAGTCTCATGCATTCCACTCTGGCAGGGAACTACGAATGCCGTTTCTAGCAGTGATGTAACCGGTATAATCCTAGACATCACTTTGAACTGGCGTCACTGGCTATTGGACTTCGCATAAGCTGCACCACAAGGTTACATAGTCTAAGATGGTGCTACTTTTCCGAGTAGCACCTTCCTGCTTTTTTTGGAGTCTGAATCTGCCATACTCATTATAGCTTTTGGTCTTCGCTGAGTCCGTATAGCTTAAGAATATGTTTCTCTCGTTTTAGATAAGACTTTCAAGAACAAGGGGTCATCGAGATGTCACTGAGATCGTATATCGTAAGCCGGGTTCTCCTTACAATACCCATGATTATGCTTCTTCTCACATTGGTATTTGTGATTCTGAGGGTTGTTCCAGGTGACCCTGCTCTATTACATTTTGAAAAGAGTGTAGACCCCGAGGTTCTGGCACAGTTCAGAGCTACACTAGGACTCGATAAGCCTCTTCTTGATCAGTATTTTGATTACCTAGGAGGGATTTTCCGAGGGGACTTTGGCCTTTCAATGCAAGACTTTGCACCAATCACCGAACACCTCGTCGGAAGATTTCCTGCAACACTTGAGCTGGCAATATACTCCATGCTCTTTGCAGTGGGTCTTGGTATCTTCCTAGGAGTGAAGTCCTCAAAGAAGTATGACTCAAACACTGATCAGGGCATTCGGCTTTTCGGAATTGTCACTTATGCAATTCCAGTGTTCTTCCTAGGAATGATTTTCCAGTTCGTCTTTTCCATCTGGCTCGATCTGCTTCCGACAGGTCAGAGGTTTGATCCACGTCTCTGGAGAGACTATGGACCAGCTCGCATAACAGGGCTCTACACAATCGACACTCTTCTCACTGGTAATATCGTTGGATTTGTCACATCTGTTAGATATCTGATTCTGCCTGTCCTTTCACTCGGTTTGATCTTGTGTGGTGTCTTCATCAGATTGACCAGAACCAATATGCTGGAAACACTTACACAGGATTTTGTGGTGGCGGCTGAGGCGAGAGGTCTTTCGGACAGAGTGGTCACATATAGCTATGCGCTCAAGAATGCGTTCCTTCCAATTCTGACTATGATTGGGTTGCAGTTCGCGATTCTTCTGGCTGGAGCAATTCTGACTGAGACCACCTTCAACTGGCCCGGCTTGGGAACATATCTAGTGGGACGAATTGACCATCGAGACTACACAGCTATACAGGGCACCGTTGTGTTCTTTGGAATCTTGGTCACTTTGGTGAGTCTATTCGTTGACATACTCTACGCCTACTTCGACCCGCGTATAAGGTTATGAGGTGGAACAAGAATGGAGAATACAAAGCTCGTCAGTGGTGTGTTCTATCAGCTCTCACCGAAGAGAGAAACGTTTCAAGGGCGGTCACTAGGATGGTGGATTGCATTCATCATTATAGTAGGGGGAGCGCTGGTTATGCTTGGAGGATTGTTCATTCTGGCGGCACTATCCATCTCCGAGCTTGGCATTCAGGTTGTTCTGAGCACTTTCGTCATCACGATCATCATGACCATCTTCTTGGCAGTGCGAAACGCCATGATTCAAATGAAACGCTTGACAGTGAGAAGAGGATATGCACTCTTCGTGCTGATGTGTGTCATCATAGCATTGGTTGTTTTTCCACTCAGCACGTTCTTCCTGCCTGATGATGCCCTCACCCTCTGGATGGCCACAGTTGGTGGAGGACTGACACTCTCAACAGTCGTACTGATGATTCGAGACGCCTATCCTGAGTTACGAGAACGAGGAACTCCAGGTATTATAACAACAGGAGGGCTCATAATTGTCTTTTCCATGGTATACATGACATTCGTTGCACCCTTCATCACTCCATACCTTCCCTTCACGCTCAATGTCGGTCCACTTCTCGATCCACCCTCTACAGCATTCCCGCTTGGCACAACTAACCTTGGTCAAGACATGTTGAGCAGAACAATTGCAGGGGGGGCAACGATGCTTCAAGTAGCTGCCATATCAGTTGCAGTCTGTTTCACCATTGGAGTGCCCGCAGGTCTATTGGCCTCATACAGAGGAGGACTTACTGACCGCACAGTTTCACTTGTGATGGACAGCATCTTTGCATTCCCAGGGCTTGTGCTTGCCATAGCAATAGCGGCGATGCTAGGTCCGGGAGCAGTGAACATGGCAATCTCAATCGCTGTAGTCTATGTTCCCTCATATTTCAGAGTGGTAAGAAGCCAAGTGCTGACGATTAAGGAGCTTCCATATGTCGAGGCAGCAATTGTGATGGGGGCCAGAGACCGTGACATCATCTTCCGCTACGTCCTCCCAAATGCATTGCCCTCTGCTGTGGTTGTAATGTCCATCAACTTTGCCGATGCAGTGTTGACTGCGGCAGGACTTACCTTCGTTGGGCTAGGCCTGCCGGTGGACGTCGCTGATTGGGGATGGGATTTGACAAACGGGCGGAACCAAATGATTGTGGGTGCCTGGTGGGTCAGCAGCTTCCCAGGTTTAATGATAGTAGTTCTAGCTCTTGGATTCACTCTGGCTGGAGATGGACTCAATGAGATACTGACGCCTAAACTTACGGAGTGATGTCAAGTGAGTGATCTGCTAAGAATCGAGAATCTGACAGTGGAGTATACCACTAGACGCGGGACAGCCCGTGCCGTGGATAGAGCCTTTCTGAAACTCGAAGAGAACAAGACATTGGGCTTGGCAGGAGAGTCCGGCTGTGGAAAGAGTACGCTTGGGAGATCCATCATGCGCCTTGTCCCATACCCAGGTAAGATTGTCCAGGGTGATATCTACCTGAATCTGGATAGAGATGTGCCTACGAAGAACGGGACTATTCTAAGCGGCGAAACCAATATCGTGGAACTCGATGATGAGCAGATGCGAGCATTGAGAGGTCAGATAATTGCCTACATATTCCAAGATCCAATGACCTCACTGAATCCTATGCTCAATATCGGAAATCATTTCGTCCAGATCATGAAGGCTCATCAACCAGACATTGAGGAAGATGCTGCTCTAGACCGTACAGCGGAGATTCTTGATGGACTTGGTATTCTCCCAGAAAGAGTGACAGATTACCCTCACCAGTTTAGCGGAGGCATGCGGCAAAGGGTGATGATAGGTCTGGGACTAGCTCTACGCCCACGACTGCTAATAGCTGATGAACCCACTACCTCTCTCGATGTCATTGTTGAGGCGCAGATTCTGGAAGAGATGCGGGAGCTCAAGGATAGATTCAATCTAACAATGATTCTGATTACTCACAACCTTGGCGTGCTGGCCCAAACTGCTGACGACATAGCCATCATATATGCAGGTCGAATTGCAGAGCATGCCAGCACTGAGGCATTGTTCAGTGAACCACAGCACCCTTACACACAGGCATTGCTGGAGGCTGTTCCAGATGTTTCAAAACCAGAGAAGAGGCTCACCTGGATTCCAGGAGCACCACCAGATCTAGTGGACTCCGTTCCCGGCTGCATGTATAATCCTCGATGTCCTCATGTAATGGACATATGCAAGTCAGTCGAACCGGACCTTATCACGAGTAACACAGGTGGAACTGTTGCTTGCCATCTCTATCAGGGGGGCTGACATTTGAAACTGGTTGAAGTAGAGAGTGTGAAGAAGTACTTCCCTGTTCAAAAGGGATTCATAGAATCCTTAATCTCGCAAGACAAGACCTTCGTCAAGGCAGTTGATGGGGTTTCCTTTAGCATAGAGAAGGGCGAAGTTCTTGGTCTAGCAGGAGAGAGTGGATCAGGCAAGACCACCATGGGTCGCCTCTGTGTGCGTCTGATAGAGCCCACTGAGGGTAAGATAGTGTTCGATGGAAAAGACATCGCGCACCTTAGGGGAAAGGAGCTCAGACTAGTCAAGAGGAGAATCCAGTTCACATTTCAGGACCCAACATCCTCATTGAATCCACGACTTTCAATCGGGGAAGCTGTCGCAGATGCTCTGAAGTTTCAAGGGATAGGAGACAGGAACGAGCGCTATGAGAGGTCCTGCGATGTTCTCGAGAGAGTTGGCCTCTCACCTGCGAGCACATTCTATGAGAGACTCCCACACCAACTGAGCGGAGGACAGAAACAGCGCGTCGTGTTTGGAAGGGCTATCATCCTCAACCCTGAATTCGTCGTCACTGACGAACCTGTGGCAATGGTTGACGTTTCCATAAAGGCACAGATTCTCGAGCTGATGATGGATTTGAAGAGAGAGTTCGGTCTGACGTACCTATTCATATCTCATGACCTTGCCACTTCTCGGCATGTGTGTGATAGGATTGGAATCATGTATCTAGGGAAGATAGTCGAAGTGGGTGACAAGGACAGTATCTATGAGGACCCACTACATCCGTACGCCGTTGGTCTAATCAGTGCAATCCCAGTGCCAGACCCGAAGGTGAAGAAGTCAGAGGCAGTACCCCGTGGAGAGATACCAAGCCCCATGAATCCACCCAGTGGATGTAGATTCCATCCCCGATGCCCCAAGGCATTTGAAAAATGCCCATTGGAAGAACCAGAACTGAAAGATGTTGGCAACGGAAGACTTGTGGCGTGTCACCTGTATTGATTGATACTTTCCATTCGAGATGGATGAAGCAACTAAGTGGTTTGGCGTGACAGAAAGCTGCTGTCAGGGACAATTCGCCCTAGCCATGAGTCCTGGCATCTTCCAGTAGATAATCAAGGACACTCTGCCAGATTGTACCATCGTCCCGGTATTTGTTCTCGAAGTTGTTGGTGTTGATCCATTCTTGAAGAGCACTCTGTGAAGCGGGTGTGAAAGAATCTTCAACGGCTGATTCCAGAAGACCGAGTGTGACCAGAGCATTCTGAATCTTCGTAACTAGATTGCCCTCGATTGTAAGAAGACGGCTTGGATCCTCCCTGCTTAAGAGAGTCATATCATATAGATGGAATATCCGCTCCAGTTCCTCAATTGGACTTGGATGGTCATCGACCCTCACATCCACGTATCTGTCATTCCCGCCCTCGTATCCACCACCCTCACGAACAACAAGAATGGCTGCAGATTGCATCCCTCTCTTGTCGCCACCGGCAGCTTGTCCAGCCCTGATAACAGCAAGCAGCTTGTCTATCAGGTCACCTTCTGTGCTCTCATAGGCATCAGCCATGTTCGTGACTACTGCTTCTCCAGCTAGGATGTTACCCTGACATGCATAGCCATCTCCGATTACATGCCCAGCCCACTCCAGACACTCGGGGCCAGTGTGTGCAACTGCACGTCCCTTTGCATCCACAATCCCGACTTGACGGTGTTCGACCTTGTCGTCATCTTGGAGAAGGATCTTCAATGTTTCTGAGGCGCTCTTTCCTTCTGACATCAGCTCAATCCCCCTGGGCCCATAGGAAGTATTGGCCCAGGCTTGTGATGCGACAGCTCCTACCTCAGCTAGGGCCCAGGGCACAACTGCTCCAACAGCTGGAAACTTCGACTGCACTATGATACCCAGGTCTCCATTCACAGGATCTCTGGCGACAATCGAGAACGTGGAAGGGCTACTTCGTTGCTTCATGCTAAAGTCCTCCATTTCACTTCGAGCAGATGGTCTATCTATCCCTCTTTAGCTAATCGGTGAACCGGATACTCGAACTCAGGACAGGCAATTCTTAAGAGATGGGAATTCATCGGAATTCATTGTCGTCGCGCCGACAATTACCAACCAATCAAGAGGTCTGCTCTCTATGGTACAGGTCTTCATCTGGTACGTTACAAGTACGGGGCTCGAAAGGAGTCTAGAAGTGGAGGCCAGCGAAACTTGCGTTAATCTTGACCTCCGTGATATTGCGTCAGTAGACCTACTACCCTTGATCTGGTGTACTAATCTGCAGGATCTCAGCATCCGGAACAACAAGCTCACGTCCGTGGACTTGTCTCCATTGAGTAGATGTCCGGAGCTCCAGTCGCTCAGGCTAGGACACAACGAGCTAGGTGAACTAGATCTCACTCCTCTGGAAGACTGCTCAAAACTGGCGGAGCTATCTCTACAGGGGAATCGGCTGAAACGTGTTGACATCTCCCCTCTCTTCCACTGTCAGCACCTAACGGAGCTCAAGCTTGATGAATCGACCACGTTGACTGCAGACCTTACACTCAAGTCTGTTGGTAGTTGGCCGGAAGTACTTGTAGAACGCTTCCACAGAATTCTCTGGAAGGTTCCGGAGTCCATTTGAATGCAGAAAAAGAGGGTGGACCCGGGAAGATACCCGGGTCCGGGTAGTGTTCTACAGGAAATCCTGTACGGCTATTGTCTGTTCTTTGCTGCTATGACCACCACTGCAACTATACTCACTCCACCTGCAAGTATAAGCAGTTGAGTGTAGTCAATGCCAAAGAAGGTCCAAGTGGTTCCAAGCTGGGTGAATCCGATGATTGGATCGTAGTCAAGTGTTTCGTTGCCAAAGTTCTCAAAGGCTATGAAGATTGCATTACCGTCTTGAGTGCCCATGGCTGGGCCGTGTGAGGCACGCACCTGAACTTGATGCGTTGCGTTTCCAGCAAAGGCATTCTGGGTGTATTCCATCCATCCGTAGCCAAAGGAGAACTTGTTACCCTCATGTGCAATCTCCGAGACTTGTCCGACTTGTGAGTGAAGGTGCTGACTCTCAGCAACTCTGAACTGGAAGACAAGTATCGAGTCATCATAGGTCCATTCCCAGCCGGAAACGCGCAGGTCGAACTTGAACTGGTCCGGTGTTGCCAAGTAGAAGTGAACTCGAATCTGAATCTCGATATCCATCGGACTCGTATGACCAGGCATGCCAGGCATTCCGGGGATAGTGGTCATCATTCCAGGGCCCTGATGAGAGATTGTGTCAGTGTTTGTGAAGTTGAAGTGCAGTGCGGTCACAACGTCATTCTGCTCCTCTGTGACAAAACCACTAAACTCCCAGTCAGCCATTGGAAGTGAGAAGACCGCACCTATATGCTGGTCCTCGCCGGGCGTGAAGGCCCCATCCATGTCTGTGTCATTAGCCTCGAAGAACGCTGAGAACATGACGTGGTAGTCAGTTCCAGGATCTGATTCATTCCACCATCTGAAATGGGGAACCTCGCCGTTCGCGCTGACCATCACACCAATCTCTGCGGTGCTTATGGTAGTCGCTCCGACCGAATGTTCAAAATGAAATCCGTGTTGATGCTGCGCGACCGCAAACGGTGCGGATGCTAGAAGAACCGCTGCGATCAGCGTGACTAATACTCCTTTCTTGATCATCATAGATGGTCACTGGTATGTGATACATCAAATGTGTATATAATAGTTCTATTCCACTTCTATGGAAATCATACTTCGAGAACTCTCGAAGTGGATTCTTAGGCTCACGGTATCAGAGATGAGCTGATTAGTGCAAGAATCAGGAGATTGAGGTTCATGACAATGAGAGTCACTATTGCAGCCCTTGAGTATCGGACCGTCTTGGCCTTGGAAACAGCCACAGTCAGAACGAGTGTACTCCAACCTATTATCGCAGTCAAGAGTATGGTGAGAGGCCACCCACTCAGAATCTCTACGGGAGGAATGAAGTAGAGCATCATCTCCACTAGGATGTGCGGCACAAAAGCCATCGGGACTGATGCCAATAGCCCCTTTGAGAACCCGCGCTTGCCGAGTATTGGCAGTGAGAGAGCTTCGACAAGCAGGTAGGTTCCAAGCCATGCACCTAAGGCTGCAAGAATCGTGATTCCTGTGTCGTAGGAGCCTTGAAGGAAGAAGAGGAACACAGGTAGTAGTCCTACCTCTGAGGCAAAGTAGCCGAACAGACCAAGAAACACCACTATCTCAAAGAAGAACCGCCAAGGGTCTGACTGAATCCGCACAACGATAGGTTTCAGCGAAACTGAATCGATTATGAGAGACTGTGTTGTTCGTCTTAGGCCAGTGTCTTTCACAACGGCCCCCACTTGGTCCTCCCCCTGTTGGATAATCTCGTAGGCGGCCTGACCCAACTCTGTGAGAGCGTAGAGCTTGTTGCCTGTCCGTTTCAGAAGAGGATCTTCGGATTTCGTGAGACTGTCAAGATGGAAGTATAGAGTCCCAGGCTCGAGGTCCAACTCAGTCAGGTCCGTATATGAAACGGCACCCTGATTCCCTATCATTACGATGATTTGACGGCGGATGGTGTGCGACAAGGCGTT
>SMTZ1_10003144_pt1 | contig 17968 bp, 17 predicted proteins | sample DeeMarSWOR136_30_FD_25667 | JGI IMG/M metagenome (IMG submission 25667)
ACCTCTCGTGGGATATTCGCAGGAGTATCATTACCCACAGATACTCTTCAGAGAGAGCTCTGTGCATGAGACGGTTACTAGAACGATGGCGGAGGCTCAGTCCTCTAACGCGCAAATTAGCCGTATTTGGCTTGATGAATAGCCTTGTCCTGAACGTGGCCCTGTTTTATGCGCCTTGGGAGCCACCCGAGGCAGAGATGAAACCGTGCACGACCACGCTGCATCTCAGTCGTAATTTTTCCGGACCATTCCACTCTCGAGCGACTCTTGGAAACCGATGCTAAAGGCATTGCGATACGTGAATGCACCCCACGATAAGCCGCTCTATTCGGTTCTATTCTTCGATCAAAAAGTCAAGTTCCAATATCCACCGACAACCGTATTATTGTTCGAACCACTAAACTGCCTTCCCGATCGGTTTCCTTATCGCTCGCCGACTGCAATTGCTTTCTTTTTGGGGATCTTGTCATGGTTGGCCATAGCTGCAACATGCATCATCGTCTCACAAATCTTCACATTTAGTTTGCAGCGTTACTTAAATGAACCAGAGCTTCACGAATCAATTCGATCACTATCAATATTTGAGATTGTGGAAAAACTAAAAGAGGTCTGGGAAAAGTCGCATGAATAAAAAATAACGGAAATTCTACAATTTCGGCGGATGAGCGGCGAAGTGGGTAGTGAAACACGGAAAAAACATTCTGCCATAAAAATACGAATTCTATTGTTAAGAGACTAACCAAGATTATTAGTCACAGTGCGAAAAATTCAAAGGTCTCAAAATGAAAGAGATAACCCCGCAAATTTCAATAGTAATCCCTGTTTACAATGAAGAAGATAACGTTGATATCCTCTATAAAGAAGTACGAAATTCTGTTGATCAACTGAATAAACCTTATGAGATAATCTTTATTGACGATGGAAGCCCAGATAACACCTTTGAATGTCTCAAGAATATTAAGAAAAAGGGAAGCTGCAAAGAAAAAACCCTCGCCCAAACACGAATTATCTGCTTCACACGCAACTTTGGTCAAACCGCAGCTATGCAGGCGGGTTTTGACCACGCGAGAGGAGAGGTCATTGTTTCCCTAGACGGAGACCTTCAAAACGATCCCAATGATATTCCCAGACTATTAGGCAAACTGGACGAAGGTTATGATGTGGTTTGCGGATGGCGTAAGGATCGAAAAGACAAAGCCTTGACGCGGATTCTTCCTTCTAAAGTGGCGAACTGGCTTATTGGAAAAATCACTGGCGTGCATATTCACGACAATGGATGTTCGCTGAAAGCTTATAGAAGCTCTGTGATCAAGTCCATGAGACCTACCAGCCATGAGTACTTTAGCAGGAGCGAGGATAGCTGAAATTGTGGTCAACCACAGAGCCAGGAAATACGGAAAGACAAAATATGGGCTCTCTAGGGTCTATAAGGTTCTGTTTGATATGATTACTATTAAAATGCTGATTCATTTCCGCAACAGGCCCCTTTTGTGGTTTGCGTCCTTTGGTCTTTTCTTTTGTTTTTTGGGCCTCGTGCTAGGGATCGCATCGGTTCTTCTCTTCGTGCAAGGGAAACTATCAATTGTTTTTCCTGCTGCAAGTTTCCTCTTGTTATCACTCTTCGGGAGCCTTTTGTCGTGGGGTTTTTTGGCAGAATTCTTTGTGAAGATAGAAAAAAAATAACAATTTAAATATATTAGCCACAGACTCACCCCGGTACGGTCATTCTTCCCTACAGGGCAGGCACGGATATACACGGACTTTTCCCCTGCGGACCTTCGCAGGGTAAAGACTTGTCTGTGTGCGTCTGTGTGGGTCTGTGACAAAAAATATTTGTCTGTGTCGGTCTGTGGCTAATATAAGGATAGGAAAGATTTGATGACAGAAGAAGCTCCCGAGGTTAGCGTGGTTGTTCCCATAAGCGAACGCCATGATGACATAAAGCAACTGTACGGGCTTTACGCTGACGAATTAATACATATGAAAAAGCGTTTCGAGTTTCTGTTTATCTTAGATGGGGATTTCCCGATTGCATATAATGACCTGCATGAACTCAAAAATGAGGGCAACCCTGTTAGAATAATAAGATTCGCCAAAAATTTTGGCGAATCCACAGCCCTGATGGAAGGATTTAAACAGGCACACGGGAGCGCAATTTTAACTTTGGCATCGTACATTCAGATAGAACCAAAAGATTTGACAAAGGTTTTTGCGGCCTATGATCAAGGAAATGACTTGGTTATTACAAGGCGATACCCGCGTAAAGATCCTCTGATTAATAGAATTCAGTCTTACATCTATCATTACGTGGTCAGAAAGGTAACTGGGGCTAGCTTCAAGGATATCACATCCGGGATGCGCTTGCTTAATAAAAAGATCTTATCTGAGATTGTACTTTACGGAGACCTTCACCGCTTTATTCCTGTCCTTGCAATGCAGAGAGGGATAAAAGTGAAAGAAGTGAACGTATCCCAAAGAAAGGAAGATGCCCAGATCAGGCTCGTAAAACCCGGTGCCTATTTAAGAAGGCTTCTTGATATTCTTGCCCTATTCTTTCTCGTCAAATTCACAAAAAAACCACTCAGGTTTTTTGGAGTAATTGGTTCTGTGCTTTTCATATTCGGAGGGTTAATCACATCTTATTTGGGTATTTTAAGGCTACTAGGCCAAATAGGCTTAGCTAATCGGCCATTATTGCTTTTGGGTATTTTACTTATGGTATTTGGTATTCAGCTTTTTTCGGTTGGATTAGTTGGTGAGCTCATCATTTTTAGCCACGCAAAAGAACTTGAAGATTATCGAATAGAGGAAATCATAGAGTGAACCTTCACTAACCCAGAACCCGTTTTTCCATCATTCCAAAATTCCAATATTCCAATTGTAAGCAAAGCGAATTAAGCTCTAAATAATAACGGCTTCGAGCAATGAAGACCAAACACAAATATCACATTTTATTTCTTATCATTATTCTCATTTCGTTTTTCCTAAAGCTTCATTATGTGGACAAATATTCAACTTTTACAGACGAGTTACTCAGTGCCAATGTAGCGAAATCAATTGCACAAAACGGTATACCCCTTTTACCCTCAAATACAATATATAAACGCGCTCCTCTTCACCATTATTTATTGGCGATACCGATCAGTTTATTAGGGATAAACTACTTTTCAATGAGAATAAATTCAATCTTATTTAGTTTACTGACTATTTGGATTATTTATCTCTTTGGAGTTAAAGTTTCGAATCGAAAGGTGGCTATCGCTGCAGCCTTGCTTTTAACTTTAAACTCAATATTCAATCTGCATGCTTTATCCGGCCGAATGTATATGACATATGCCTGTTTCTATATTTTGAGCATTTATTTCTTTTATCGAGGATTCATAGAGGGCGAATGCAGTTCAAAAATATTTTCAATTTTTTTCATGATAGCTTGTATGTTATCTTCAGAAGCAGGTTTAATAATAGGCCCAATCTTTGTTTTTTTAAGTTATTTATACAATAGAGAAACCTGGTACAAAGACAAGGTATTAATATTGGGATGTGTTGCTTGGGTATTGCTAGCCTATTTGGTTCTTTTTTATAAAATACCAGGGCAACTCTCTGCTTTCACTGCTCATGCAGGATCACCCCCGGGAAACTTTATTCACTATAAATTCCCCATTAAAAAACTAATTTATAACATTTCATATCTCTGGCGAGCTTTGGATGGATGCATGCCGTTTTCCGTGCCTTTTTTTATTGTGATGACTGCAGTCATAGCAAAAAAACGACTGCTCAAAGAACACTTTCCATTAATGGCACTGCTCCCTGCCTTGATAATTCAATCTTTTCTTCTTCATTCTTGGGTCCAAAAACGTGTTATTGTTACAATAGTTCCTTTCTATATTCTCACATGCTGTCAATTATTTTACACTCTCTGGAATTGGGTAAAAGCATGCATACAAAAGGAAGGATCTCTCGAAAGATATATTGTTTGCAGATCTAAGCATATCATAATCGCTGGTATATCATTTATTTTAATATCTGTGCCCTTCATAATTGATAAATATTATATTCATCCCGGAATTTTCCCCACATACCTTTTCAAACCTTTTTATGACTATGGATCAAGAAGAGATCCTCAATCAGCATATTTATTCGTAAAAAAACATGCCAAGAAAAACGAGATTGTTATAGAAACAAATTTAGAATATGGCCTTTTTTTTCTTGGAGATGAATATAATCACTATCACTTAATGCAAAAAAGGATTAATGATACCAATGGAAATCATAAATTTATCTCATTTGCAAAGAAATCCGAACCATATTACGGACGTCCTATCATAGATAGTCAAGAAAAGCTTGTGAATTTAATTGCTAATACTCATGCAAGAATTTGGTTGATAGTCGGAGATCTGCATCAATGGTTTTTGGGCCCTGAGATTAAGAACTTTATTCGAGGCCATTTTCAACTTCGTTTTCATAATAATAAATTCAAAGTCTACTCATACAATAATTGATTTAAACGTTTTCAATAATTGAATTGAAAAGATTATTTGTGGAGAGTCCATTTTAGTTGATCAGGATGAGAATTATACTTCTCTGGGTAAGCCTGTAATTATTTACAGACTACATCCTCAAGAACTCAATAGCTAAGCCAGACACTATGCCTAACCATCAACAATCCACAAGTTTCGACGACGGCCTACTCGCCTCCCTTAACAAGCTGCGGGAGCTTTTCTCTCAGAAGGATAAGATAGGCTTTTGTCTGCTACTCATTGGAATGATCATCGGGGCGGGCTTGGAAACTTTTAGCATCGCGGCCATACCGGCCTTTATCAGCGTAGTTATTTCCCCGGAGAAAATCATGCAGTTCGAACCGACCGAGGCGATCCTCGAATTCCTCGGAATAACCACTTCTCAGGACATATTGATCTGGGGCAGTCTGGCTCTGATTTTCATTTTCCTGTTCAAGACGCTTTATTTGTGTCTCCTGTACTACCTCCAGGTCCGTTACACTCAAAACCGCCGGTATCACCTGAGCCGTCGTCTGTTCACTGCCTATATGAAAGCCCCCTACGACTTTCATTTACAACGCAACTCGGCCGAGCTGATTCGAAACACATTGCAGGAAGTGGACCAGATCATGGGTTCTGTTGTCCAGCCGACGTTAATTCTGACGATGCAGGGTCTCATGATAGTGGCCATTACAACTCTACTCTTCGTTTCCCACCCGTTGATGGCTTTAGTGGCCACGACATTCATATGCTTGGCCGGCGGTGGATATCTGTTGTGGGTCAAGGAAAAGCTGAGGACCTACAGCAAGGAAGCCCAGGAACATCGCACACTCATGGTGAAAACCATCCAGGAGGGACTAGGGGTGATCAAGGAGTTGTTAGTGCTTCACAGGCAAAAAAACTTTGTCCAGCGCCTTGATCGAAACCTGTGGCGGATCCTCAAGGCCATACGCTTCAAGGAATTTACATTTAAAACTACATCACCATATATGGAATTTATTTCAGTGGCGGGTTTGCTCAGTATTGCCATTATTCTTATCCTCGGGGAGCAGGGAGCGGAATCTATCGCTCCGACTTTGGCCCTCTTTACCGCGGCTTTTCTAAGGCTGAAAATAAATGTCTCCCAGATTGTTGCAAACGTCAATCACCTTCGCTTCGGAGTTGTAAGCATCTCTCCAGTTTACCTCGACTTGAAGATGCTCGAAAAGAGGAAGACAAAGAGTGCGAAAACGACAAAGGGAAATCAACTGCAGCATCTCAACATTTCGCAAGGGCTCACCCTTGAAAATGTGTGGTACCGATACCCTAATAGCGAAGAATACTCATTAAAGGATATAAGCCTCACTCTCCCTCGGGGAAATTCGATCGCCTTTGCCGGTTCTACCGGAGCGGGCAAAACCACCATCGTGGATGTCATCCTCGGTTTGCTTGAACCGGAAAAAGGCCGGATAACCGTTGACGGACAGGACATCTATGCCAACCTGCCCACCTGGCAAAGCACTATCGGTTACGTCCCACAGTTCATCTACCTGATCGACGATACCATCCGCCATAACGTGACCCTAGGACTCAATGACAAGGATATCAACGAAGAACAAATCTGGCGGGCGGTTCGGGCCGCCCAACTCGAGTCTTTTGTCCAGACACTGCCAGAGGGCATCGATACCGTGATCGGAGAACGCGGCATCCGGCTCTCTGGTGGCCAGCGTCAACGTATTGGCATAGCCAGGGCTTTGTACCACAACCCAGAGGTCCTGATTATGGACGAGGCTACTTCAGCCTTGGACAACGCTACGGAAAAGGCGGTGGTTGAATCTATCAATAGCCTTAAAGGCAACCGAACCATCATAATGATCGCTCATCGTCTTACTACGGTTCAAAATTGCGATAAGCTTTACTTTATGAAGAATGGCCGGATTGAATGTTCTGGAAGTTATGATGAATTATTCAAAAATATTACAGAATTTAGAACCATGGCTCAAACTGCTTGACTAATCAACGCCCCTCGGAGCGTTTGTGTGAAATTATCATGTTTCTACCAAACCCAGTTTTCGTCCTCATAACCCTCTCCCGCACCAAACTCGAAATATTATGGACAAAAGCAGAATGAGATTCTTCTAGACTTGTATTCCGAAGATATTGAACTCTTTGGTTATTCTTTTGAATCGGAGGAACCGCTTGAGTTGGTTTCAATGTTTTTTTTGAAGGTGAGGGGGAAAATAGGTTTTCCGAGAATATTGGGGAATTGATGCGAAGATTAAGGATTTTGTTTTTCTTGCTCGGCTCGCGGAACAAAGCGAGTTCAAGGGTGCGTGGTTTCTGGATTGCGGATGAACTTACACGTCTGGGATCGAAGTGTATGATAGTATGTGGGAATGACAGGCTCTCTTTTCTTCGGTGCCTAATCAGGTTGCTTTGGTGTAACACTATATATATCCAAAAGAGGTGTTCTAGATGGGACTATTATCTTTTAAGACTGGCAGATTTATTACGTAAGCGGACCATATACGATATCGATGATGCATACTCCAGGGTAAAAAGTCAAAATACTCTGCGGAACATTAAACGTATCATGAAAAACGCTTCTGCTGTTACCGTTGGAAGTAATAATTTATTAGAGTTTGCGAAACAGTATCAGGAGAATACATATTATATACCAACCAGTATTAAATTAGAAAACTACCAATTACCTGAACGAAAGCATGAGAGTGCTCCTGTTTGCCTGGGATGGATAGGGAATGGCGCGCATTATTGCCGAGATTTGATTGAGATATTAAAAGAGCCTTTAAAGGAAATCGCCGCTCAACACAAAATTCGGTTGAAATTGGTCGGGGTGTGTAAGCAGAAAGTGTTATATCAAGAGTTTGCAAACATTCCAGGGCTTGAGACTATTTTTATAGACAGTATTGACTGGGCTGATCCCGCTGAAGTCCGTAAAGCAATGCTGGATTTTGATATTGGACTCTATCCTGTGCATGCTAATGACTTTAACTTATATAAGTGTGGATTTAAGGCCCTGGAGTACATGGCATTGGGCATCCCAGTCGTAGCCAGTCCTGTGGGGGCGAATAGTTATGTCGTCAATCAAGACGTAGACGGTTACCACGCAAATGGAAAGAAAGAGTGGGTTGATTCTCTTTCTTCATTAATAACAAACCAATCGGCGCGAAAAAACATGGGGCAAGCGGGAAGGCTTAAAGTGGAGAGGCAATACAATATATCAGAGTCCGCAAAAAAAATGGCTAGAATTATGGCCGCGCTAAAACACCGAAAGTTCTATGACTAATATGTCAAAATGCCAATCAAATTTGAAAAAAACGAATCTCTTCTTAATTGGAGCGATGCGTGCTGGTTCAACTACCTTATATCATTACTTGTCTCAGCACCCTGAAATATACATGTCTCCCATAAAAGAGCCATGTTTCTTTATAGCCGAATATCGTAGAAGGAACTTAAGCAAGATTGGTCTTGTTGATGCAGATCTTCAAAAAAGGATTGAGATAATTAATAATAAAGGGGAATTCCGAACTATTGAAAAATATCAACAGCTGTTTCGAGATATAAAAAATGAAAAATATGCTGGTGAAGCCTCTCATTATATGTATCATCCAGGAACTGCAAATATAATATACAACTATAACCCTAATTCGAGAATTATTGTTTCCTTAAGGAATCCTGTTGAGAGAATCTATTCTGAGTAGATGTATTATGTGAGAGATGGTCGAGTTAAGGTCTCCTTCAATGATTTTTTACAAACTGGTTTGTTTTGGGATAATGTAAACAAAAAATGGAATATTCCCTCTGAAAGTCGCCTCAATAAAGGATTCTATTCAAAGCTGCTTGAATCTTGGTTTTATTTTTTTGGAAAAGAAAAACTGAAGATTATTTTTTTTGATCAATTAGTCCATAATCCAATGCAAGTATGTAAGGAACTCTATTCCTGGCTGGAAATTGATACAGAATACAAACCGAGCAACATCCATTCTCAAAGAAGCGGAAAACCGCGTTCTGCTAAACTTTATAATATACTTTTTAAAAATAACTTTTTAATAAATTTTGCAAGAAATAAGTTACCACGTACCATGAGGGTTTTATTACGTGATTATATTAACATCATTCTATTAAAGCGGAATAAACTGGATAACAACACAAAAATATTCTTAAAAAAGATTTATCATAATGAAATTATTCAGCTTGAAAAAATGATTAACAAAGATTTAACTTCTTGGAAGTAAACATCCACCTGAGGAGCAGGTGGCTTTGTTCATTGGGCCAAAGACTGAGCAAAGGAGGCACGCCAGTGCCCATGATTTAAGTTTGCCTCCCGGTGCGAAGCACAGGGTTTCTTGGCCAGACAAATGACACAAGCTATAAAATTCATATTCGGTTCTGTTCCTAAAGATGGAGGAACATTTACTTTTTACCGTACGCTCAGGCCCCAGCTATTTCCGTATGAAATTGACACGCGATGCGTAGCAGTGGGCCAAAGCGAAGCTCGTTTCTGGGATGATGACTTTGCTGATGAAGGATGCTTTTGTATTGCCAAAAAAGCGAAAAATGTCAAAAAACAAGCCATTATCTTTGTTGACTGGTGTATGAGCCACGACGTTGATATAGTTATGGGATTTAGCGCTACATCTCCAAATGATTGCGGCTCACTAGGGAGTTTCAAGCAAAAGAAGTCAATACACCTTAACTTGCCCCAGATTTCCTCCACGACAAAGGGAGAATCATTATTATGAAAACAATATTATTCATTATACCATTAATATCCCAAAAGCATTGTAAAAACTGGGATGAGACATGCTTTTATTTAAATCGCACCCTTACTTCTATTGAAGGCCAAGAATCAGATAGTTACTATACATTAATTGTTTGCAACGAAACACCCAATCTTTCACAAAATTTCAAAAACACAACCATTTTGAATACAAATATCATTATAAATAAACCTTACTGCCTAAATGTAGGACGTATAGATAAACAACAAAAGGTTTATCGAGGCCTGATATATACAAGAGATCTGATTCCGAATTATGTAATGATTCTCGATGCTGATGATCTAATACATAAAAATTTGGTATCATACACAAACCAGAATTCAAAATATGACGGATTCATAATAAATAAGGGATTTCGACACGATATTGGAAAATCTAAACTTGCAAAACTTCACTGGTTTCACTTAGTAAGTGGAAGCTCAGTAATTTTTCCCTATGACCCACACGATTTTGAAACTTATAACAAAACATCATATATGAATTTTTATATGACTAAAATAGACCACAATAAAAATATAGAAAAAGATTTTCGCACAAGAAATATAAAATATAAAAAAGTGCCCTTTTTTGCAGCAATTTACACTAGAGGACATGGAGGACACCTTCGGGATGTCGGCGTTCGTCCCAGAGTTCCATCAATAAAACAAAAAATGGATCGACTTAGAAAAATAATAAGTAGGTTATCAGGAAAAAAAACAATTGATGATCACATTATTAGAGATTTCCCTGGCATAACAACTATCACGTAGACTTTCATATATCACTCGGTTCGATCAAATGTATAATAGGGATTTTTATTCAAATTATATCATTGATGAGGATTGAGCTTGGGCTCAAAAAATATCGTCAGAAAAAAACGAGTTCAGATAGTTGCCACAAAATCTTTTAAATACCGTATGCTTAAAAAGTTAAAATCCTTGAAAAAGTCATGAAGAATATTATATTCGCTTTTGGATCTGTTCCCAAAGATGGAGGTACCTTTACTTTTTACCGTACACTCAGGCCTCAGCTATTAGAGTATGAAATTGAGACGCGATGCGTTGCAGTGGGCCAAAGCGAAGCTCGTCTCTGGGATGATGACTTTGCTGATGAAGGATGCTTTTGTACTGCCGAAAAAGTGAGAAATGTCAAAAAACAAGCCATTATCTTTGTTGACTGGTGTATGAGCCACGGCGTTGATATAGTTATGGGAATCAATTCTGTGGCCATACTGTCAGCTCTGCCGCATCTTCCCAGGAGAATTAGAGTCATGGCCCGGTGCGCCAATTCTTTTGGCCATGGCTATCAAATTACGATCTCCTGCTATGAACGTTTGGCCGGGATTATCGCCCAGACTCCCCGGCAGGTTCATGATCTGTCAGAGCGTTACGGGGTTGCAAAAGATAGATTGAGCCTTATTCCCAACGGGATTGAAATAGCGAAATTTCAAGATGCAGCCTCAAGGCCCCGGAGAGAAAGTTCAGCATTGCGGCTCGGATTTCTCGGGCGGCTCGAGCACAACCAGAAGGGAGTTCTTTTTCTACCGGGCATAATCCACAAATTACATGAACAAGAGACCCAATTTCATTTGAAAGTGGCGGGAAAAGGAGTACATGGGAAGAATTTGGAAAGCGAATTGGGAGGTTATGTCCAAGAGGGGACAGTCGAATTCTTAGGGTCGTTGTCCCCATTTCAGGTCCCGAAATTTCTAGCAGGCATAGACGTGCTGCTGTTTCCCTCCCAATTCGAGGGCTGCCCCAATGCATTGCTTGAAGCCATGATGGCCGGATGTGTGCCTGTTGCCTCCAAACTGGAAGGCATCACGGATTTTATTCTTCAGGAGGGAAAAACTGGTTTTTTGTGCCCGGTTGGAGATTGCGAAACCTTTGCCTCCAGGGTTTTCGAACTTGCTAAGAACAGGAATAAGCTTCGCAAGATGTCACAATCGGTTGTCCAGGACGCGCGGGAGCGTTTCTCCCAGTCGCGAATGGCAGCGGATTATGCCCGTGTTTTGAAGAAAGTTATGTCGGAGCCTGCACCCGAGTGGACCCCAAGGCCATGGTCTGAGTTTCAGGTTGATCCGGCTTTCAAACAAACATGGCGGAGGTACGTCCCTGATTCTGTGAAAAAAGGTGTGAGGAATATGATGTTCAATCTGGGCCTTTCAAAACGGTATGAATGAACTTGCAAGGCAATTGGAATGCTGGAATTCTGGAAGGTAGGAATGATGGGAGGGCCGGAAGAAGACCGGAATACTGGAATGATGGAAGGTTGGAAAACTGGAAAGCAGAGGAGCCAAAGGCTGGAATGAAACATTTTATTGGGATTGGAAGCTGTCTTCCCAAACGTCTTCTCTTTGCTTTTTTTGTAAGGACTTGATCAGTTTGAGCAGTGCATTTTCGACCTTCAGATGGAGTTGGTCGAGTTTTTCATAGTCCTCTTCAGAGATTTGACCAGCTTGTCTGAAACTTTCATAGCAGGAGTGGAATTCTCCACAGGAACCGAGTGCAATGTTTAAGTGATTCAGGTACTCCTTTAGGCTGCGCCGACAGTAACCTTCTGAGATATTCCTTGAGATGCTGTGGGCAGCATCGATGCCATTAGAAGCCACTTTCTTGAGTTCGAATGGAAAGCCAATGAATACTTCGCAGGCCAAGACGTAGAGAGAAACCGCATCTTGCCATACCCGAAGTTTCTTAAACCCTCTATTGATATTCTTTCGATTCATGATCTGCCGTCTATCTCATAAATGGAAACAGACTTCAATGAAATATTCCGGAACCTCAACATTCCAGTACCAACACAGACGGGCACTCGCTGTTCCATTTACGCACAGCTTATGCCACAAATCGGAATAATCTTCAACGAGATGTTATGAAAACCCAAGATTCCATTATTCCAAGATTCCAGCTGCAAGTCCCCTGGGATTCCAGTATTCCATCGTTCCAGTTCCCGTAGGCCAACAACCCATTATTCCATAATGATATGAAACCAACTGTGGTCATTCTTCTCTCAGACAAACGATCCGGATCGACCATGTTTGAGAGGGAATTGTGCAAGCATCCGCAGGTCTCGCATGTCTCCTACTCGCCTCACACATATAATGAAACCCATCACTGGTTGAAAGCAGCCTGTGTCTTGAAATTGCCCGATTCGGAGTTCTTTGGGGGGAAGATTTATCGAGGCTATGGATCGCGCAGCGGAGCCCGCAAATATCTCATTGACTGCATCAAGGGCAATATCCCTGATTTTGTTGTTCCCCCTGACGACGAGACATTGGTCTTTGAGGGGTGGAATGCGCTCTGTCATCGTTTTGCCAGACCTGTTTTTTTTGAGAAATCTCCCCAGTATCTCCCTCATTGGGGTTGTCTGTCCCTTATCTTACGTTGGTTGGAAACTTCAGAATTTAATGTCCGTTTCATTGGTCTCGTTCGAAATCCCATGGCTGTTCAGTATTCTGCCATTAAGGCTTTTTCTACTAAGGCAGAGATGCGTCAGTTCGGATGGGCTCAGGCCTATCGGAACATGCTGGCCTTCAAAGACATGGCAGGGGAAGAAAGATTTTTCCTGATCAGATACGAGGATCTCATTGAACAGCCAAGGGAAGTCTTTGGGGACGTTTGTGCCTTTATTGGCCTGGAGCCTTGTGAAGAAATCGCCAAACAGGTCCATAAGGATTCAGTCAACAAATGGCGTGATGATCCCTGGTTTTCATTGCAGCTCAAGCCTAGTGTCGTCCAGATCGCAAGACATTTCGGATACAAGGATGAAGATTTCTTCAATCCACCCAAGCCGGAAATGCCTTTTGCCAAAAAATTGTCGGAGGGACTGGGCGACTTCTATAAATTGACCAGACACAGATTCATTAACCGGTTCATCAAGCCGCATCTTTTGCCAATACTCCGATCTGCAAAGTTGAGGTTGAAGTGATGAACAGTCACCCAAAAAGGAAGAGGCCAAGCTTTGGAGTCGTGTCCATCAGCTACAATGAAGAAAAGGACATGCCGGGTTTTTTGGACCACCTTTTACCATGGGTGGACGAAGTGGTGATCATTGATGACGGATCCACAGATGCGACTAAGGCACTTGCCTTATCATCCGGTGAACGAGTCAGATTTCTTGTCTCTCCAAGAAAAGATGGCGAGTACTACAGCCATCAACGAAATAAGGGCATAGATGTCTCAATAAGTGATTGGCTTCTTCATATGGATATTGATGAACGAGTGCCACCCGACCTTGCCAGGGAAATCCAGGCCGCTATTCAGGATAGAAGTAAAGACGCCTACCGCTTTAAACGACTCAATTTTTTTCTACACAGGCCCATGCGCGGAGGCGGCTGGCAGGACTGGAACAATGTTCACCTGGCCAGGCGTGATGTCCTTCGATTTGGCGGGATGTACCATGAAGACCACATTGTGAATGTCCCTGCTGAACGGGTGGGACAACTTCAGTCAAAGATGTGGCACCTGAATGACAACACCTATCTGGAGCGAATGGGTAAGAGCTATAGATACTGCCAGGAGATTGCCCAGCGAATCAAATCACGAGGCAGAAAAATTCATTGGTACGATTTGTTCCTTGCTCCGTTAAAGGAGTTTGTCTCCAAGCTGATTATCAAAAAAGGGTGTCGTGACAAAACCATTGGTCTCCTCTGGGCCCTTCATGCCGGTTGCGCCATGTTCCGGGCATGCGCCCTAGTCTGGGATGAGCAGAACCGTCTGGACAGGTCAGTGGTTGAGGAGGTGTTTAGGGAGAAATGGCGGCAGTCAGTAACTACTCAGGTTCAAAGGTCCGGGGTTCACGGTTCAAGGTTCACGGTTAGAGAGCGATGATGATCGTACTGGGGTGAAATGCAGGGCCAATTTCACCGGGGTCTAAAATTATTGTATCAAATAGAATCCAATCAAAATAGGAATTTCTATTTTGGACGCAGATGAACGCAGATAGTCAAGATTTTAAATATAAAGAACTAACTGAGAAGATTATTAAAATCTTCTATAGAGTTTATAATAAACTTGGTTATGGTTTTCTGGAAAAGCTTTATGAGAATGCGATGATGATAGAATTTAAAAAGGACGGTGTTCCTGCCGTTTCTCAATTCGCAATAAAGGTATTTTATGAAGGTGAAATTATAGGTGAGTACTATGCTGATATGCTGGTCGATACGAAGGTAATTGTAGAGATAAAAGCAGCAAAACGTTTGGTACAAGAAAATGAAGCACAATTATTGAATTATCTAAAAGCAACCGATATTGAAGTTGTACTTTTACTCAATTTTGGCCCTAAACCAGAAGTTAAACGTAAGGCATTTGATAATTCTAGAAAATAGTTTTCTGCGGCATCGGCGCAAATCTGCGTCCTAATCAATTTAACATTATGAATATATTAGTTACCGGTGGAAGCGGGTTTATAGGTACAAATCTTGTTGAGGAGTTACTCAAGGAAGGCCACAAGGTAAGTGTTTTCGATAAGCGCCAAAGCCAGAAATATCCAGACCTTTGTATTGTCGGTGATGTTCGAAATAAGGAAAAGCTGACTAGTTCTATGCATGGAGTTGATGCGGTTTATCATTTGGCTGCTGAACATCATGATAATGTTACTCCTAGTTCACTCTATTATGAGGTCAACGGCGGCGGTGCAGAAAACATTGTCTATGCTTTGAAAAAAAATTGCATTAAAAAATTGATTTACACCAGTACTACTGCGGTATATGGATTCAACTCGGGCGAGCCTAATGAAGATAGCCCCATTAGACTATTCAATGATTACAGTAAGAGTAAATACAAGGCCGAAACCATTTTCAGCAAATGGGCTGATTCTGACAATTCAAATTGCCTCATCACTGTTAGACCAACTGTGATTTTTGGTGAAAAAAATCGAGGAAATGTTTACAATCTGCTTCACCAGTTAGCATCCGGTAGATTCATTATGGTCGGGTCAGGTATAAACAAGAAATCAATGGGATATGTCCTTAATCTCATACGCTTTTTAACAAACCTATTAAATTATAGTCCTGGAAAATATGTGTACAATTTCGCAGACAAACCCGATTTAAGTGTAAATGAATTGATTAATATTACTCAAAATGCCCTTGGCAAAAAGCCCAAGTATAATCTTAGAATCCCATACGCCCTTGGTCTCATGTGTGGTTATGGATATGATATATTAGCTAAAATAACCCGGAGAACATATCCAATCAGCTCAATTCGTATTAAAAAATTCTGTGTGAATACCGTTATTAGAACTGATAAATTGAAAGAAACCGGATTTGTCCCACCTTATACCCTCGAGGAAGGCCTGAACCGGATGATTCAAAGCGAATTTCTATAATTCTTCTTTAGAAAGGATTAACAAGATCTTCAGGTTGGAATTCCATTTCCGTAACCAAAATTTCACAACCTGTATCCATTTATAAACATCTTGTATACACGCCAAAACAGTGCTATAATTAAATATAAATGCCGTGAATAACCAAGTATTCAAAATTATTAATAAAAGGAACCAAATAGGAACAATTGACAAGTGACGTTGAGCCTCCTGCTCAACAACTCTTTCCGGCACCCTTTTTGCTTGATCTGCAAAGCTTAGATAAACAATTTGATAGTCTACAAAACATAAGAAAGGATAAAGAACTATGAAAAAGAACTTTGTGCTGTTAACTGTGTTTGTATTCGTATTTTTATTAACTAATATTTTTGCTAGTGTAAGCTATTCCCTGCCCGTCATACCATGGAGAGTGGGATTTGGTATGGACACCCCTGCTGGTAGTGGTCGGCATCTAGTAACACCGAGTACTAATGTCATCAAAGTTACCAATCTGAATGATTCTGGAGCCGGATCGCTTCGGGATGCAATTGAGAATAAAAATAGCCCGAAGGTAATCATATTTGAAGTGTCAGGTACTATTGAGCTTTCAAGCCGGATAACTGTAGGTGGTTTTACTGGAAATGATGCCGAGACAAAAGGTTCTTACATGACGATTGCTGGGCAGACAGCACCATCCCCAGGAATTACGATAAAAGGAAAACCATTCAAAATTGAACGCAACTGCCACGACATTTTGATACAGCATATACGTTTTCGTCACGGCGATAAGAATCTTGTGCCAGAAGAATATGAGACATGGGATACTTTTATAATGGACGCTCATTATAGAACAACCCCACCAGCATGGTCTCCACCTCATAATATTGTCATAGATCATTGCTCTTTTAGTTGGGCGGTTGATGAGACCATCGAAAGTGGTGCGAATGATATGTCATTTACCAACAATATTGTTAGCGAAGCTCTTAACAGCAACTTGCACCCCAAAGGCCCACATAGTAAGGGTTTTCTGGGCCAAACTCTCAGTGCGGGACAATCCAATAACAATCTGTTTTTTGCCAATAATCTTATTTCTCATAATGTAGATCGCAATCCATGGATTAAAGGCGGAAAGGTAGTAATAGCAAACAATCTTATCTACGATTATAAGTATGGCATTTATGTGAGTGACCCCGGTAGTATTGGCCCTATAAAGGCTTCCATAGTTGGCAATTATTTAAAGGAAACAGCAACAACTGAAAAGTGGTCGATGTATATGGTAGCTGGTACTAGTACGGCTAGTAGGATTTATTTGGCTGATGGCGACCCTGATGCGGCTAATTATTGGGCTGGAATAATCCAAACTAATCCATGGAATCCTACGGGCGGATATTTTAGAAGTTGCGACTATTGGACCCCTTGTGATAATCCAGTACCTGAGATTAACCGAGCAACCTCCCCACCAGTATGGCCCACGGGATATACTGCAATGAGCGCCGCAGATGCAAGAACTTATGTACTAGCAAACGCAGGGGCGCGGCCTGCTGATCGTGACTCGGTTGATACTCGCGTAGTTTATCAAGCAGAAAATGAAACCAAACCAAATGGTGGTATAATCGCAAGCCAGGATGATGTCGGCGGTTGGCCCAATCTTGCACAAAATACCCGTAGTCTTACTGTGCCAGCAAACCCTAATGAAGTACAACCAAGTGGTTACACAAAGTTAGAAGAATGGCTACATGGGTTTTCAAGAACTGTAGAAGGAGGTGGCATCAGTCCGCCTCGTAACCTGAGGGTACTGTAAGCTTGTCGTGTCTAATTCGACCTGATTAAAATAGTCACAAGACCTATGCAAATATTTTGAAGATGTATCAGCCTACCATATTCATTGCCTCATGAGCCTCATTACTGACGACTGTCTGCTCAGGACACACTTTTCCTATCAGTAGAGGTGGCTTACCCTGTGCCTTTTGATCCTCTTAGGCTTACGCCAATTTCAATCGGTAAAAAAACTGCATGAAGAATCCATAGGATTCCCTACGCAGATTGTGCTTTATAATGAAGTCTGTCCGTTCCTTTTGATGCAACGCCCGGATCAAGTCTTGGCTGTCGAAGCCGCTATCGTGACAAAACCATTGGCCTCCTTTGGGCCCTTCATGCCAGTTGCGCCATAGGGATCAGCAGCTGACGCGGCAGTGTTTGGTATTCTCAAGTAGCTATTTGTCATAATTTTGGGGAGATGAAAAAGGGACAAAATAATAAAAGCGATAGGAGAAAAGAGAAGCTGTTTTGGCTCGGTCTTTTTGTCTTTCTTCTTACCGCTTTGCAAAAAGCTCGGATCGAAATCGGACCGATGCCTATATATTTTGCTGAAGGTCTTTTGGCGGTATTGCTTTTTAGGACCTCTAA
>SMTZ1_10008453_pt1 | contig 17958 bp, 12 predicted proteins | sample DeeMarSWOR136_30_FD_25667 | JGI IMG/M metagenome (IMG submission 25667)
GGCACTGCTCGTATTTGCCACAACAATCTGCTGGAGCTACGGCCGCGGCAGCCGGAAGGGAATCCGCGTATTCGAGCGAACCCTCAAATACATGCTGATGTTCATGGTTCTCTCTTTTCTTCTCGTGGTCATCAAAACCGGAGTGGACTGGATCGGGATGGTCAAGGATTTTTTCTCTTTTCATATTCCGCGGAATCGTGAGGGTATTACCATAGTTCTAGGGCAGCTCGGGGCAGCCGTCGGCGTTAACATGACCTTTCTTTACCCTTACACTCTACTGGCCCGCGGATGGGGCAAAGAGCATCGCGGGCTGAAGAATTTTGACCTGGGCACTTCGATGTTTATCCCTTTTATTCTCGCGACCAGTTTCGTCACCATTGCCTGCGCCAACACCCTGCATCTCCAGGGAATCGAAGTCCAGGGGCCACTCGATGCGGCCCATGCCCTTGAGCCTCTTGTGGGACTCACCTTCGGACGCCTGATCTTCTCCTTCGGGATTCTGAGCATGTGTCTCACCACTCTCATCATCGAGATGCTCATCTGCGGGTTCGTGTTGAGTGAAATGTTTCGCTTCGAGTACCACGGCTGGGGTTATCGAGCCAGCACCATGCTGGCCAACATCGGGATCCTTGGAGCATTCTACGGCATGCCCCTCTGGCTGCCGGTCATCGTATCTTCGTTTAACCTCGTCATGATGCCCGTCGCCTATATTTGTTTTTTCATCCTGCAGAATAAAAAAAGTTACCTTGGGGAAGAAGTCAACCGGAGAATTAAGGGAACGGCTTGGAATATCATTCTCGTTATGGCTATTCTGGTTGTGGCCGCGGGCGCAGTGGTAAAGGTTCTCTCGGTTCTCGGATACTGGCAGAGTTAAGAAAATAACTTTTTACTTTGTTATGAGTCCTTCAAAATTTAATATTGGAAGATCTTCACTCGTCCAAGGTCCTGGTACAGGCCACTGTCTGAAGTCATATTTTTATGGAGTATTCGGAAACCCTGTTTTTCTACATAAAATTTAAGATTTTGGCCGCGAGGCACAGATGTGATAAAGAATCCGGATTTGTTGGTGTTTCGGAGTTCATAGAAAAACTCGCCTCGAGCATATCTCTGAGCATCGGAAGAAACAGCTAAAGTGCGCATATTAATACTTATTATTTTATTCAGTTCTGCTGAACTCATTTTGTAGAGCGCAGCAATTTCGGCTTTACTGATTCCTTGCTTTACAAGAGTCTGAACCTCATTAATAAGGATGATAAGATCAATTTCCTTCTCGAGTTCAATGATCTGACTCAGTGTTCTATCGTTCCGATATATCAATACCAACGCGCTCTCTACAGGCGTATTGGCTTGAGCGTTATAGATCTTTCCACCGATGAAAATGTCGGATTTTGTAATGGAGACATTATAATCGCTTGCTACCCACTCCATCGGAATTTCAGGGATTCCCACGCCAAACGAAATTTTGGATTTTGCCAAAGAGCCAGCTGCCCAGGTTACAGGATGGATATAGCCAAAATCAAAACCCTTTTGTTCTTTGGGAGACCCTCTTGTTGGAAGACCGATCAACTTGTCGTTAAATAATGCGCTTCCTCCGCTGCTGCCCCCGGCCATCGTAGCGTCTGTTTTTATCGAGCCTTCCACTGCATAAGGAACATTCTGCGTATAACCTAAAAATTTTCCTTTGGTTTTAGTTAAGGTATCTCCACCCTTAGCAGGATAACCAATAATTGTGAGGTCTGCGTCATATTCAATGCTAAAAGGATTGCCCAGCTCAACATACGGAAAATCAGTTCGTGTGACTTCTTCGCCGGTCTGGTAATTCGCGATTATCTTTAAAACACATATATCCAATTGAGCGTCCAAGGCAAGAGGTGTGGCAATGTATTTTATGACTGGTGCTTTAAGAGGATCATTATCACTCAATTCATAGACCAACATATCTTTACTCGCAGGACCGTACACGATCAGTTGATCATTTTCGCTGTCATAATCTTGAGATCCTTCAAAATTGTAGACATGATAATTTGTGAGGATCAATCCTTCCGGACTGACGACTGTTCCGGAACCCAAAGGAAATATCATCATTCTCCTGTCTAAGAGTTTGCCGTGATTGATGACTTTATCATTTGAAATAACAGGATTTTGGTAGTATTCAACAATGAGTTCATAACCCAAGCGGACAAACGGCCTGTAATCTTTCGGTGCTGTTTGTGCTGAGATGAAGGTGTATGAACAAACCAGCAAGAGGATAAATACAAATTTGAAGTTTTTCATTTTCCGTTTCATGGTTTCCTCCCTATTGGTTTATCCATTGAATGGATTTCAGAATATCCTCATATGTTTTTACAGTTCTCTCGAAGTTTTTCGGATTAGCTTGAAGAGAAAAGACATACGTGAATCTCTTTGCAGGAATAATGTCCATACACATCCAGTAAACAGTAGGAAATTCCTTTGCCCCTAATTGACTTTCATCAACATGACTGTACCTCAAATGCACGCCTTTCTTTCCCCCGATTTCGCTTTCCTCGACAAAAAAACTAATCGTATCAATATCGCCTGTGTAGTTCAGCGTGTTTATATCCGATGGGTCAACCGATTCTTCTTTTATTTTTACAGAAAAAATGAATTCTCCTTCATCGTTACCCACTGCTCTGAAGACAGTCTTGCTGAACAATGCATCAGAACCGATGGGTGAAAGACCTGTAGATGGCAACAATGAAAGTCTATGGGGACGATATTTAAATGCAATTCCAAAATTCTCATCCTCAAAATCAGCGTCCTGCATAGCCATGTTTTTGGCTATGCCTCCCACAATAAGGAAAACTATGACTAAAATAAACACAAGGTAATCCGGCCTGACTTTGACATCAACTTTCTTATGCAGAGGCTTCTCGGTCAACTTTCTCATCATAAAATAAACAAAGGTGAGAATCGCAACGGCAAAGATCAATGTCAGGAGAAAAGAAAGCCAGATTGCGCCTTTCAAGCCAGTCAGATAAACGAATTCATTCAGTATATGATAAAGCCCAATCAGCATCGTGCCAACAACTACTGCCAGAATGGAAGCTGGCTGAACCTTTTTCTCTACAAATTTCACACGTCCGATAATATAACCCACAAGAGAACCAATGCTGGCGTAGATCAGAATATTCGTCGTGCCCGTGTATGCGATGGAAAAGAGCGTAAACTCAGGATGAGCCGAAAGATAAGTCAGGCTCTTGACGAGAGCAAATCCTGAACCGACAAACGCTCCGTAAACCATCCCGTCCACAGGTTCATCAAATTCAGCCGTCCCGTAAAAGCCATAACGTATCACCAAATAAAACAGGAAACTGGTCACAGCTCCTATCACGAATATCGAGCCGAGAATCATGGCTGCCTTGGTCTCGAAAAGCCAGGAATCTATCCTGAAGATGGATTTCTCAAGAGGAAAAGTCAATAAGGTCGCGCCAGCCATCCCTGCCAGAAAAGAGACTATGACGTAAGACGCAGGTTCGGGTTCAATCCGGTCCTGAAAATAAAAGAATAATGTCCAGATAGCGCTTGGGACTAAAACAAAGACTAAAAGCAGTATATTTCCCCATATCCCCTTCATGTTGAGATAAGCTTGACTTCCGACTAAATACAGAACTATGAGAAAAATTACCTGAAAACCAACATTTAAAATACCAGACTTAGAAAAATTTTTTACACGAGCCATCCTCCCTCCTTTGTTCCGATGTGATTATAAGGAAATCTAATTCTTCATACGGATATAACCGGCTTCTAATCTGGTTATTTCCGTTATGTTTTTTGGTAGGCGGCACTTTTGCGGTTGAATGGAAATAATTTAATTATTTGAAAGCCAAATGTTGTGTCAATAATATTATCATGAATTTTTTATGTCAAGAGCAAAACCTGACACCCACCCTCCAGATAAGATAATTTCACATAAAAATGGCAAGCCACGAAATAGAATTTTCAATTATATTCACTCCTAACCTTTTTCTATGGCATTGACAACATCTTTTTTGTCATGATAATTTTGTCTTGCCATACACATAGCTTGAAATAAAGCGCGATGAGGGTAACTCAGCCTGACCGGCTCATAAAAAGCCATTATTCAGGTAAACTGGAGGAATCATGTCTCGACCAAAAAAGAATAAAGGCATCACTCGACGCGGGTTTCTCAAGGCTGCTGCCGCGTCAGTTTTAGCGCCGGCAATCATTCCATCCACTGTATTCGGTCGAACGGCCCCGAGTAACACAATCCAGATAGGATGTATAGGGGTTGGCCGACAGGGCCAAGGCGACATGCAGGAGCTGATCTACCGCGGCCTGGAGACCGGGGCACGAGTTATTGCCGTGTGCGATGTCGACGCCCACCGCATGGAGGATGCTCAGTGGCTGGTGGATAAGATCTACTCAATGGAACTGGGCAAGGACTACACTCAAAGCTGCGCGGCCTACCGCGATTTCCGCGAACTGCTGGCTCGAAAGGACATCGATGGCGTCCTGATCGTTACGCCAGACCATTGGCATGGTCCCTTGGCCATCGCCGCCGCTCAAGCCAGCAAGGACATCTACCTGGAAAAACCGCTGACATACTCGATAACTGAAGGCCGGAAGCTCGTTAAAGCCGTGCGTCGAAACAAGCGAATCCTTCAGGTGGGCTCCCAGCAGCGGTCCTCCACGTATTTCCTGATGGCCTGTGAGTTGGCGCGTAATCAGCGCATCGGTAAGCTTCACACTATCCACGTCTGGTTGCCTCAGGACCAGGGCACCGGTGACGCGGAGCCGATGCCTGTACCGGTCAACCTCGATTATGACTTCTGGCTGGGCCCAAAGCCTCAAGCATCGTTCACCGAGGACCGCGTTCATCCGCAGAGAAGCTACAGCCGGCCCGGATGGCTTCAGGTCGAAGAGTACAGCCGGGGAATGATCACCGGTTGGGGCTCCCATATGATCGACACCGCCCAGTGGGGGAACGGCACGGATGACACCGGTCCGGTCGAGATCGAGGCGAAAGCAGAGTTTCCCGACCGGGGCCTGTTCGACGTCCACACCACTTTCCGTGCGGAGGGGATGTATGCGAACGGTGTCCGCCTGATCATGGAGACGGGTGATCCGGCAGGAGTCCGATTCGAGGGCGACCGGGGCTTTGTATTCGTCCGACGAGGAGCGATAGAGCCCTCTGACCGGGAGCTCCTCCGTGAAAAAATCCGCGATAATGAGATCAAGCTCTACCGCAGTACCAACCACATGAGGGACTTCCTGGAGTGCATGCGCAGCCGGAAGGACCCGGTGGCGCCGGTAGAGGTAGGACACCGCTCGAACACGATCTGCGTGATAACGCACATCGCCATGAAGCTGGGACGTAAGCTGCGGTGGGATCCAAAGGCAGAGCGGTTCATAAACGACGATGAGGCCAACCACTGGCTGGACTATCCGCACCGTAAACCGTGGAACATATAAACAGGAAAAGAGCTTTGATGATGGGTCGAATCGTATTGTCTATCTGTCTGTGCATGACGCTGGCCACGGGATCCCTGGCTGACCAGCCTGAGATCGAGCTTCGCCGGGATGATGAATCCGGCCGGCTCTTTATTCTCATCGACGGCCAAGAGATATTAGTCTATCAGTACATCCACTGGATTGACCTGCCCCACTATTTCCCTATGAACAGCCCTTCGGGGAAAAACATGCTGGTGCAGCAGACCGAGCCCTATCCCCATCACCGGGCGTTCTGGTTTGCAGACACTGTCCGGCTGAACGGAGGAAGAGAGGTCAGCACTTATAACGCGCTCTACTCCGGCCAGAAGATAGGTCAAAATGCCTACGGGCCGCCGTTCCGCGACCATATCCGCCATCTCGGCTTCGGCCAGTGTGAGGCGAAAGGCAGCCGGGCAGTAATCGAGACGGAACTGCTGTGGGAGATGGATGGCAACACTCCAGTGCTGGAAGAGCAACGACATCTGGTGATCCATGCGCTGGGCAAAGGTGAATATCTGCTCGACATAACCTTTGTACTGACCGCCGCCTTTGGCGATGTGGAGTTTGTCAGTGACGATGTGCACTACGCCTGGCCTTACCTCCGTCTCCACCCAGTATTCAGCGGTGAGAACGGTGGAACCATCACTGCTGGCAACGGCGCCACAGGCCAGGAGGCCACCAACATGAAAGTTGCACGCTGGATAGATTACTCCAATACAGTCGAAGGGATAAGAGAAGGAGTGGCGGTGTTCCAGTGGCCAGGCGGCCAGAAGCATCGATGGCTGACGCGTGAGTACGGCTGCTTTGGGCCGCGACGCGTGGAGGGCCAGAGTGGCAAACCCTTCACGCTGAAAAAGGGCGAGTCGATCCGTCAGCGCGTGGGCATCCTCGTCCATAAAGGCAATGTGAAGACAGGTCGGGTCGTTAAGCGGTATCAGCAATACATAAAAGGCAGATGGCAGTGATAAATCGGCGAGAATTTATCTGCGCCCTATCCTTCGCAGCTGCTGCGCTGGGACTTTCGCAATCGGTATTTGCCAGGGAGAAGTCAAAGGTCAGGATCGACCGCATCGACCTCTATCCCGTGCGCTATCCGATGACCGGTTATTTCAAGTTCTTCACCGGGCCGCATGGTTCAGCCGGTCGCGCCGCCATTCTCGTGAAGATCACCACGGATGACGGGACAGTCGGCTGGGGCCAGGCCTTGCCGATTGCCAGGTGGAGCTATGAAACGCTGGAAACAGCGACCGTTGTGCTGCGGGATTATTATACGCCCGTATTGATCGGACGCGACCCGACGGATATCAAAGGGGCTCATATCGAGATGAACAGAGCTATTGCCCCGGGTTTTACGACCGGTATGCCCATCAGCCGCGCCGGGATCGACCTGGCACTCCACGACTTGAGCGGTAAACTACAGGGCAAGTCGCTGGCGCAGATGTGGGGCAAACCGACTGGCGGGCCGATCACTCTCAGTTGGACAGTTAACGTAACAAAAATCGATGATGTCGGACACGTCATGGAAGAAGGTCAAAAACGTGGTTACAAAAACTTCAATATAAAGGTGGCCCCTGATCCGGATTTTGACGTTGAACTGGCGCGAGAGGTCCGGCGTCTGGCTCCGGAAACATTCCTCTGGGCAGACGCCAACGGCGGCTATGAGCCAGATACAGCGCTGAGGGCAGCCCCCAGGCTGGCTGATATGGGTGTGGATGTGCTCGAAGCGCCACTCCGGCCCAACCGCATCAGCGGATACCAGGCCCTCAAAAAACAGGGCGCCCTGCCTATCCTGATGGATGAAGGCGTGGTCTCGCCCACTGACCTTGAGGAATTCATTAAACTCGGAATGCTCGACGGTGTGGCCATGAAACCCGCGCGCTGCGGCGGGCTGTCATCCAACAAGCGCCAGATCGAGCTCTGCCTGGAACACAAACTTATCTGGCTGGGCAGCGGCCTGACTGACCCGGACATATCGCTCGCCGCCACACTCGGTCTTTACGGGGCCTACGGTTTGAAAAGACCCGCTGCGCTCAACGGTCCGCAGTTTCTCACAGCCGATGTCCTGAAAAAACCACTGCGAATCGAGAACGGTATCGCTTATGTGCCCCAAGGACCGGGTCTGGGCATCGATGTCGACGAAAACAAGGTTGTTGAACTGATGAAACTCAGTGGCGGTGATAAACTGATTAAAAACTGAACTCGTTTTGTTGGAGACTAACGATGAAGCTTGCGAGCATCGCGATTCTGGCAATCAGCTTTATCTTTACACCGGCTTCGACGCAGATGAGGCTCGTCGATGATTTAGAGAAGGGAACGCTGACGATTATCGACGGCCAGGCTAATATTTTAGCATATTGCTTCGGAGGCCAGCTCCAGGAGGGTTTGGACCCGAAACACACGCGCTCATGCTACATACATCCGCTTTTTTCTCTGGACGGGCAGGTGCTCACCGATAATTTTCCCCAAGATCATCTGCATCACCATGGCGTGTTCTGGACCTGGCCGGTCGTCAAGACACGAGGCCAGGACACCCAGACCTGGCACCCACATACTCCGTCTCTGCGGCAGCATTTTGTCCGCTGGATGGAACGCAAGGTTGAAAAAGAAACAGCCACGCTCGTCGTCGAGAATGTCTGGAAACTGGATGACAAAGAGATTGTGGCTAAAGAGACTGTCAGCCTCCAGGTGCACCCGGCGGATGACATTGGCCGGGCGATCGACCTGGAGATTGTAATCCAGGCTGTCGGTGGGCCGCTCGAACTCCAGGGTGCCCAAGACCAGAAAAAAGGCTATGGCGGATTGTGTCTGCGCGGCGCTCCGATGTTCAAGGGCTCTGCGTTAACCACCGACCAGGGCTTGTTGAAGAAGGACTCTACCAACGTGCCCTTCCGCTGGGCGGATATGTCGACCGAAAAGCTTGGAGTAGCGATCTTCGTCTCACCCCATCACCCCGACTTCCCGACCACCTGGCTCATCCGAAACAGCTACGCGGGTGTCCTCAATGCCTCCTGGCCTGGGCTCAAGACTGTTGTTCTCCAACCGGAAAAGCCGGTTACCCTCAGTTATAGGCTTTACATCCACCGCGGTGACGCAACGGCTGGACGTGTCCGTCGAGCCTATGAGCAATATCTTTCCACGCTTCCACAGAAATAAACGCTAAGTGCCTTCCTTAAATAAAAATGGGGGATAGGAAGGATTTTGATTGGGGATTTTATTCCAGCAGCCGTTCGAACGACGAGCTATATCATTCGTCAGCTAACTGAGTTTCGATTCTTGAATTTTTTATTTAAAAAGCGGTTATTGGCCGATTTTTTGAATCCAGATAAAATCAATCCCGATTTCAGGTTTTTCCACTTGCGGGTCAGCTCCTTCGAATTTTAGGGTCAATCTGTGCCACCCAGGTTCAAGTTCCATGGGCGGCAGAGTGAAATTTCGAAGAAGAGTGCGGAAGGGACGATAGAGGTCGACAATTTCCTGCTGATTGGCCAAAGCTGTCGGCTTATTATCCACCAGAACAGATAATTTGCCTGATTCTGGCGTCAGGGCAGCGGCAAAATGGATTCGCTTTCTCCCTTTTTCATTAATCCTGAACGTAAAGGCTTGTCTCTCTCCGACCTCTTGGGGGTTCCAGACGATTAGTTTTCCGCCTGCCCATAGTCTTCCTCTTTCATATCCAGTTCTCAGCCAGCTTTGAACGATTTCTTCTGCATCGTAAAAAACAGAATTCCGTGCCCCCATCCTGGTTGCCGGCTTCCAGTTTTCAGGCAGCTCTAGGTGGCGGAGGTCTTCGGGCATGATTGCCAGATGATCATCTGTCAAGCCAGGACGCGCGTAGTGATAGCCGATTCGGGAATAGGAAAGTTCCGGGGTGCGTTCATGGCTTTTCAGTTCCATGAAAAAACGGATAGTGTTCTGGAAGGGCAGTGCGTCCAGGATGTGCCAGCGAAAATTGGTCACAAACCCCCTGTTTCCTGGCCCGTCATTGCGCGGCTGTCCGCAGTAGGGAAAGTGAAATATATCCGGAGAGGACCATGAGTAATTGTAGTAATCTTCAGAACCTGTGCCAAAAGTAGAAGGGACTGTATCATCGTCTATAAAGATCTTTTCATCGCCTTCTCCCCACCAGTTTCCGTATGGAGTGGGCACATTATTGGGATTAAGAAGGTAGGAAGTTGTTCCGACATAAAGCCCTTGTCCATGGGCAATCAGAAAGGGAAGGTCCTGGACCGCCTCGTTAGAGGCAATCAGGCTGTGGTTGACACGCCAGCGGGCACGGAAATGCATGGAACGATTTTCATCCCAGATGTAATCCATGAGCAAAGTTGAGCCTTCAACACGGACTGATTGATCTCCGAGGTTTTCGATCCTTATCTTGCATGATTCTTGGAATGGCATGACATAGCGGCAAATCATTGTGCCATCAGGTTGGACAGTGAACGGCAGAGACTGATAGGGATTGATGCCAGGAGCGGCTCCGAAAAAGTCACCGATGGGTGCCTGGACCTGCCCCCAGGGATGGTCGTCACAGAGAATATGAAGCACTGTCTGACGGAGAGCTTTGTCCATATCTTTCGCACTGACTTTAATGGTTAATGTTTCCATGGCTCTGGGGCCTTTAAGAGATAGAATTTCGATTTGATTAGAGGGATTCAGGGTGAAGCGGAAAGGGATTGCCGATTCTTTCGAATGAAGTTCCAGATGTTTGTCCGGGTCAGAAAGTACTGTCAGGACTCGCTCAATCACATCCTTATACGTAATCAGGTCTCCCAGGGAAAAGGAGATGACCTTTGTTCCTTGCTCGTACAAACGCACTCCCACCTGAGCATAGGCGGCATCACGCTGGTAGACAGTTTTTTCAAGGAGGTCTCCATTCAGATTTTTGGCTTGAGCGAAACTGTCATAGAAACGGTGGAAAAAATCAATGGCGGGGCCTTCAAACAGCGGGGAGGAGTTTCCGTCGATAAAAAGCTGGATGGTTCCTGAAATAGCGGCGCTCCATAAACGCACGATCGCGCCAGGCCCCTTGACATCAGCGATCAGGTATTCTCCGATTCCCTCTTCATCCGGTTCCTTGAGGACTTCTTCAAAGTTGGGAATGGGTTCTTTGCCGAATCCATCTGAATTGGCGAACCAGTCTGGACCCCCTGGGAGGTTGCTGCGGCGGTCAAATGAGGAGTACTGCACTGTTCGATAAGATGGAGAGGGAAAATAAGTCAGATTAACCATATCGATCATCTCTTCGAAAAGGGTTCCTGTGGTTATCGTTTTGTTGCTGAAAGTGTTCTTCCCACAGGAGATTGAGAAGAGAAGAAAAATTATAAAAGAGATAACAAGAGATTTCTTTTGCATTGGAATCCTCCGGATAGTCAGGGAATTATTCATCTTCACCAATTTACCATTTGTAACTCGGGAAGCTTTTCCTAATTTATCTTTTTTTGGATTTTTTCGCAATGAGTCTGATAGAACAGCTAAAAGAGAGATATGTGTCATAGAGTGTGTCATGGCACTTATTTGTAAAATGTTATGCTATTTCCTGTTTATGCAGGAGGCCGATATGATTTTATGTTGACTGGATGGATGAAAAAAGTTAAATTTTATAGCCACTCGGAAATGAAAAATTAGTTTATTACCCATTGAGAATATCTCTTGAAAGGAGGATTGAGCATGAGAAAAAGAATTGTCAGAGCTCTTTGTTTTTTAATTATCCTGTCCTTTCTCTTCACCCCTCTTTCAGCCAAGAAGAAAACCCCAGAAGCCTATTTGAAGGGGCTTGATGAATTCATCACAGAAAAGATGGAAGAGTGGAAGGTTCCTGGACTGGCGATTTCTGTAATCCAGGATGGCAGGCTTGTTTATTCCAAAGGATTTGGCTTCCGGGACGTCGAGCAAAACTTGCCGGTTACACCGCAGACGCTCTTTGCCATCGGGTCCTGCTCAAAGGCCTTTACGGCTGTAACGATGGGGATCCTGGTGGATGAAGGACAGTTGGAATGGGACAAGCCTCTAAAAGAATATCTCCCCACGTTTAAACTCAAAGATACGTTCGCCACAGAGAGGATGACTCCCCGGGATCTGGTGTGCCATCGGTCCGGGCTGCCCAGGCATGATGCGATGTGGTACAACTCCTCTGCCTCCAGAAAGGAACTCTTCGACCGTCTGCCGTATCTAGAACCGAGCAAGGATTTCCGGACCACATTCCAGTACCAGAACTTGATGTTCATGACCGCTGGCTACCTGGTAGGGCAGATCGCGGGAACGAGCTGGGAGAGATTTGTCCGGAACCGGATTTTTATGCCGTTGGGTATGACCAACAGCAATTTTTCAGTCAATGACTCCCAAAAAGCTCCGGATTTTGCGCTTCCTTACATGGAGAAGGATGACAAGATCATGAAGATTCCGTTCCGGAACATCGACACTGTCGGTCCCGCGGGCTCGATCAACTCCAATGTCACAGATATGGCGAACTGGGTACTGCTCAATCTCAACAAAGGAAAAATCGGCGACCAACAGGTCATCTCTGAGTCGAGCTTGAAGGAAATCCATTCTCCCCAGATGATCAGTTCCAAATCCTATAGATATAATGAGTCGTTCTACTCGATGTATGGAATGGGCTGGATGATTTCATCCTATCGGGGTCATCTCAGACTGGTTCATGGCGGAGGCATCGATGGCTTTACAGCTCAAGTCATCCTTCTGCCCAGGGATAATATCGGGATGGTCATCCTCACAAATAGGGGTGGCACGGCTCTCCCACCCATTATTTCCAATAATGTGACTGACCGTTTGCTCGGGCTTGACCAGATCGATTGGAACAGCCGGATCAAGAAGCAGGTTGAGGAAGGAGAAAAAGACGCCGAAAAAGCGAAAAAAGAGAAGGACAAAGACCGCAAGCTGAACACCAAGCCGTCTCATCCTCTGGAGGATTACGCGGGAGACTATGAGCATCCGGGATATGGTGTGATCTCCATCGTGAAAAAAGGCGTCCAGATGACTGCCGAGTACAATTCTATCCCTTTCACCGCCAGTCACTACCATTATGATGTGTTCGAGATCAATAATGAGATGATGGATGAAGCCCTTAAAGTTTCCTTTTTTACTGATCTCAAGGGCAATATCAGAAGTCTTTCAGTCCAGCTGGAAGACGCTGTTGAGCCGATCGTATTCACCAAGATGCCCGAGAAGGCCATGATGGAAAAAAGTTTCCTCGAGAAATTCACAGGAGAGTATATGATCGGGGAAGTCAAATCGACTGTTTTTCTGAAGGGAGAAAAGAGTCTCTTTATCTATGTTCCCGGCCAGCCAGAATACGAACTGGTGCCTTACAAAGGCACGACATTCAATTTCAAGGCGCTCTCCGGCTTCAGCATTGAATTCATCATGGATGAATCCGGGAAGGTCACAGAAGCCAAAGTCACTCAACCCAACGGAGTGTTCACAGCCAAGAAGATTAAATAACGGTAATATGAAAATATGGGGACGTTCCCTCTAGAAAAAGGGGACAGGCCCCTTTTTTCGGTACTGTCCCTTTTAGTCATTATTCCTTAAGAGAAGAGGGCCTGTCCCCGTTTGTGGAAGTCAGGCAGAGTGCTTTTTTTATTTTCTGTTTGTCTATCTTCCACTTATGGGAATGTGGTACTGCACTCCAGTATCAATTTCTCTTAAGGGATTTATTCAGGTAGAATATTGTTTTAGACGCTTTTTAAGTACAGATTGAAAAAATGGATAAGGACACAAAAATAATCAACATCATCCTGATGGGATTCGGTAACGTTGGCCAGGCGTTTCTTCGCGTTTTGAAAGAGAAAAATGAATTGTGCCGGACGCATTATGGTTTGGACATCCGTGTACTCTCAGTGTTTAGAAGCTCAGGCGCATTTTTTTCTTCTCAGTCAATGGAGATTGGCGAGATTCTTGAGTATTCGACTTTTTCCCAGAAAAGTCCTGATTGGAAGCCAGATCTGAAACTCACATCAGTGCTCGAATCTATCGAGCCAGGGGTACTTGTCGAATGCACTCCTTTTGGCAGCCAAAGCGGGGAACCTGGCCTCAGTCATATCCGTAATGCATTGGAACGTGGATGGCATATCGTCACGGCCAATAAGAGTCCTCTTGTTGTTGATTTTCAGGGTCTCTGTGAGAAAGCCAGTAAGAATCATGTGGAATTAAAATTCAGCGGTGCCACGGCGGCTGCGCTTCCGACTCTGGATGTGGCCCTCTATTCTTTGGCCGGCACTGAGGTATCCCGGATAGAAGGAATCCTCAACGGAACAACCAACTACATCCTGACGCGGATCAAGGAGGAAGCGAGCTACGATGAGGCGCTGGAGGAAGCCCGGTCCAGGGGAATTGCCGAAACCGATCCATCACTCGATGTCAGTGGATGGGATACGGCCTCAAAGATTTTAATAATTTCGAATGCTGTCCTGGAGACGGATTTCTCTCTGGATGATGTGAGAATACAGGGAATCGAGTCGATTCCATCCAAGCTTCTGAATCAGGGGAGAAAAAAAGACAAGGCTCTGAAATTGCTGGGAAGGCTGTGGAGGAAAGCCGGTGAGTATCAGCTGGAAGTGGCTTTGACCGTTATAGACAACTCCCATCCTCTTTTTGGTGTGGATGGGACAAACAAAGGCATAGTCTTTTTCACGGACACGATGAATTCAATAACCGTGACAGGGGGAAAATCAGACCCCATAGGAACAGGAGCTGCGCTTCTAAAAGATATTATCAATATTTACCGGAAGAGATTTTAATGTTATGGGGACGTTCCCCAAGGAGCCACCTTAGCTCATTAATCTGAAGGTTTTTGCTTTTTGTGTATAAAATAAAGTAGTGCAGATGAAGTTTTTGAGCTAAGGTGGCTCCTTGGGGAACGTCCCCATCGTGCCATCTTGCGCTGGCAGACTTTTTTTGATAATTTAATCATTCTCTCTTTTTACACATTGAATGCAGAGGCAGGAGTGGAGAGGTGTCCGAGTGGCTTAAGGAGCACGCTTGGAAAGCGTGTGTGCGGCTAGATGCTGTACCGTGGGTTCGAATCCCACCCTCTCCGCACTCAGAGCATAAAGGAGAAGATATGGATACCAAAGATTTCATTGTCTTGGAAGATCTATATGGAGCCCATAATTATCATCCTTTGGATATCGTTATCACAAGGGGAAAGGGCATTTGGGTATGGGATGTGGAAGGGGATAAATATCTTGATTTCTTGAGTGCGTATTCAGCGGTCAATCACGGCCACTGCCATCCCCGAATCCTCAAAGCCTTAGAAGTCCAGGCAAGAAAGTTGACCCTGACATCCCGTGCCTTCCGCAATGACCAATGGCCGCTGCTGGCCAAAGAACTCTGTGAATTGACCGGCTATGAGATGGCCCTCCCCATGAACTCCGGAGCCGAAGCGGTGGAAACAGCGATAAAGGCAGCCCGCAAATGGGCTTATCAGAAAAAGGGAATTCCTCAGGATAGAGCCGAGATCATCGCCTGTTCCGACAATTTCCATGGGCGGACAATAACCCTTGTGAGTTTATCCACCGAACCTCTCTACAGGAAGGATTTTGGCCCCTTCACTCCAGGATTCGTTATTGTGCCCTACGGTGATCCTGATGCGCTCGAGGCAGCGATAAATCCCAACACGGCTGCTTTCTTGGTCGAGCCTATTCAGGCGGAAGCCGGTATTAACATTCCACCCGAAGGTTATTTTAAAAAGGCCAAAGAGATATGCGAAAAGCACAACATTTTGTTTATCGCTGATGAAATCCAGACAGGACTCGGACGGACCGGTAAGCTCCTTGCCTGTGACCATGAAGGAGTGAAGCCGGATATACTCGTCATCGGGAAATCCCTGGGCGGAGGCTGCTATGTCATATCCGCAGTGTTGTCTCCCCGGACCATCTTAGGTCTTTTCAAGCCAGGTGAGCACGGATCAACCTTTGGAGCCAATCCACTGGCCTGTGCGGCGGCTCGTGAAGCGTTGAGCGTCCTTGTTGAAGAAGAAATGATCGAGAATTCGGCTGAACAGGGGGAGTATTTTCTGGAAAAACTGAAGACTCTCAAAAGCAACCAAATCGCGGAAGTCAGGGGAAAAGGACTGCTCATAGGAATCGAATTAGAGCCAGAGGCAGGCGGGGCGAGGCGTTTTTGCGAAGCCCTGAAGGAGGAAGGGCTTCTCTGCAAAGAAACCCATGAGCATGTCATTCGGTTTGCTCCTCCTTTGATCATCAAACAGAAGGACCTCAACTGGGCCTTCAGGCGAATTCAGCATGTCTTCAAGCATATCAAGTAAAAAGTCTCTAATCCTGATGGGACCTTAAGTTCTCTGGGTAACTCATGCAGCCATCGGTTCCTTATGATGATCCGATCTCCCCACCCATAAAACCGAAAAAGATGAGAAGAAAAGACAGAAAGATCAAGGATAAAGCGGGGATAGAGAGAATCATCAAAAAAGCCCTTGTCTGCCGAGTGGCTCTTTCTGATGGGAATTCTCCCTATGTTTTTCCAGTGTGTTTCGGATTTAAGGACGGATGCCTTTATTTTCATTCGGCTCAGGAAGGGAGGAAGATTGAAATCCTGAGAAAGAATAATAAGGTTTGTTTTGAGATGGACATTGATACAGAGTTGGTTGAGAGTGAAAAAGGATGTGAGTGGGGAATTCGGTATTCGAGCGTTATTGGATTCGGGACGGCCTCATTTGTTGAGGATGTTGAAGAGATGAAGAAAGCTTTAGGCATTTTATTCGAGCATTATTCGGGTAAGAAGTATGAATTCTCGGAGCAATCTTTGGAACAGGTTACGGTCATCAAGATTCAAGTTGAGAGCCTGACAGGGAAGAGTTCTCTTCTGGGGGGTTGAAAAAAAAGTTCCAATCTTATATTATATTCATATCTTGGTAAGCGAGGGTTAATAATGAAAAAACACATTCTATTCATTTTTCTGGGTTTATTTTTAATGGCAAGTTGCCAATTTTACTTTCCTCCTCCCACGGAAGCTCCGCCACCTGTAGAGCAATATCCTGTGGAGCGAGTTCCGGAACCTGCCGTTGGACTGGATGTTTCCTATTTCTATGAATCCCTTTCTCCATACGGAATTTGGGTGTATCATCCTAGCCACAGGTATGTGTGGGTTCCCTCCAGAATGTCCCTCAGCTGGCGTCCGTACACACGAGGTCAATGGATTTGGACAGACTATGGCTGGACATGGAGTTCTCAGTTCGCCTGGGGATGGGCACCTTTTCATTACGGACGCTGGGGTTGGGAATCAGACCTCGGTTGGTACTGGGTACCTGGAACCGTATGGGGTCCTTGCTGGGTCACCTGGCGTCACAGCGACTTCTACATTGGATGGGCTCCACTCCCGCCAGGAGTCCGTTTTGTCCCGGGGGTCGGAATCAGAAACGTCAACGTAAGAATTCCTGGAAGATACTGGGTCTTTGTGGATGGACCTAATTTCCTGCATCCTTCTCTCAACCGGTATGTGTTTCCGTATGAGCGGAACGTAACCATAATCAATTACACAGTCCACCAGACGAATATCATTGTCCGGAATAACAGAGTGCACAATGAGGGAATCGGGTATGAACGAGCCCAAAGGATCACAAAAAAGAATATCACAAAGCACGCACTCAAGGATGCTCAGAAGGCTGATCAGAGAAGGATTTCGGCCGGAACGGTTGAAGTGTACAAGCCTAACATCAAGAGAAATGAGTCAGCCAAGCCGAAGAACACTGTGAGAAGAGAGGATGCCAAGTCAAGAATGACTGAAACCAAGACAACCGCAGGGGGAGCTATCATAAGAGAGGTTCCTGACAAGAAGGCAGAGAGTTTGAAAGAGGCTCAGAATCGAGAGATCCAGCTAATTGAGAGAAGCCAGCAAAAAGAGATGCAGGATCTTGAACGGAAAAGACAGGAAAAAATAAGATCTGTTCAAACACAGGCAGAAAAGGCTAAGGCTGAAAAAGAGTACAAAGAAAAAACCAGCCAGTTGAAGAAAAGTCATGAGGTGGAAAAAACCCAGATAAAGAAGAGGCACGAAAAAGAAACAGAAGCGAAGAAAAAAGAGACAGAGAAAAAAGAAGGGACCAAGAAGAAAGTTAAGAAAAAAATTAAGAAATAGCGCGCTTTAATTTTTTATGCGGAATATTTTTTCGCGATATCTTCAGGGATAAGTTCAGGCCTTCCTGTTCTTGCATTTATGAGGACATAAACGAATTCGCCTTCTGTAGCCAGTTTATCCGTTTCCTTTTTCAAAATTTGGAAATGAACTTTTACACTTTTCTGCCCTATTTCCTCTATCCAAGTTCTGATGATAATCGTTTCTCCGAGGAATAAGGGTTTATGGAATTCAATGAAGGCGGATTTGGTTGTCCAGGAGAGGCCTCTTTTAAAAAATTCCTCCATGGGCATTTTATAACATCTGCTCATCTGGTCCCACCGTGCGAATAGCACATAGTCGAGGTAAACAGATTGGTGGACATGTCCGTTGATATCGACT
>SMTZ1_10002659_pt1 | contig 17946 bp, 13 predicted proteins | sample DeeMarSWOR136_30_FD_25667 | JGI IMG/M metagenome (IMG submission 25667)
TTCTTGAACCGCCTCGAGACCGTGATATCTGCGGTTTTTTCTACAGGATCTGATCCGAAGCCTTATCCGCCGATATCTCAAGGCCCCAACTAATGTCTTGATCTGTTTATACCCGTGCCCGTTCCTCACTAACAACTTCCCACATCCCTCGCATCTAGTCTGCCTCTCGGCTGCAATGGCTTCAATCTTCCGAAGAACCTCCAGAAGCATATCCGAAAAAAACCTCCTCCCGCAGTTGCAATAGCTGTTTCTCAATCCAGTGGACATCGTACTGTTTCAATGCTAAATTAATATCGAAGATAACTTAATTTCCTTCACGGCTCACCTCCTGTGTTTTTGGTTCAAAACAACAGTATAAGGTGAGCCACTTCTATATTCCAGCACAGTTTTGGGGATGATTCCCGCCGTGAATAAAAGAATTTACAAAAACAATTTCTCGATTATAATTCTATTCAGGCTTGGTTCTCTTCTCATGCTTGTGGGCGTGCTCGACCCACGTGAGGGTTGACCATAAACAGGCCCTGTGGAGGATTAAAAATTTTCTTTGCCTGATTACCTTATTTTGGGATGAGCTAAATAGGTTTTTAAAATCAAATGGTGATGACGCCTGAATTCAAAAAAAATTTTTTGGTCCTTTTTATTCTTCTGGCTCTTCTTATGATTTACTATAATTCCGTTGTCCTTCGCGGGAAAACCTTCATGACCACTATCCAGAGAAGCTATCAATCTGGATCTGGTCAATATCACGATTCTGGACATCCGACACGGGAGTTTCCGACAGTTGATCCTGCGGCCGCGAATCAAACCAACCTGCCCAGCGTCTGTTTAGAATATCACTATCTAAAAAAGCTCCGACTGCCCCTCTGGAATCCTTACAGTGGCTTGGGAAGGCCCTATAGCGCGGATATGACCTCTTTAACATTCTTTCTTCCTATCTATGTGTTCAAGCTGTTTCCCTCTTTAAGGACGTATGACCTATTCTTGCTGTCGAGACTGTTGATATCGGGATTTTTTCTCTTTCTTTTACTCCGCTCATACAAGTGTCCCTATTGGGCAGCTATGGCCGGGGGGGCTTTCTATATGTTTAATTCCCATTTCCATGCATTTATCGATATGGACCATATCAACGTGACCACGCTGTTATCACCGATGGCCTTTTTTTTGACAAAGTTTTTGTTCTCTCTGGATAGGAGATATCTTGTTGGGTTTATTCTCTGCAGTGCGGGTTCCTTTTTCGGCGGCAACCCGAACGAATATATCCTCGTCCACCTCTATCTAACTGTCTATTTTATATTTTTATCCATGATCAGCCGTGTGGGAGCCAGAAAAATATTCAGGTTTCTTCCTGCTTATGTTATGGCCCTGGGGATGAGCGTTTTGTTGTCTTTGGTAAAATTGATCCCCTTTATAGAATTCTGGAATCATTCTTACAGCTGCAGAGCCGTCGGCCTGACGGGTACGACGGAATTTCTGCCTTTTAAAAAAATTTTGACTGTGATGTTTTCCCCAGATCACATGTTCGGAGGTCCGAATTACATCGGATATCTCATAACGTCCCTTATGTTTTATTCCCTTTTCAATCTTATCAGAAAAAAATGGAAGCTCAGAGAAAAGATATTAGCTTTTCATTTTGTTTTTTTGTTCTTAGTCATAAGCAAAATCAATGGGGCCGCTTATATAAATTGGATTGGCACTTTGCCTCTTCTCAGAGATATCAATTATGTAAAATACAGTTCTCTTGTCTATTATTTGATCACACTTATTTCCTCTTTCTCCCTAACGTACTTGTTGGATGATATAAAAGAGACAAGAAGCAAGATATTGAGTTTGTTCAAATTTTTTTCATCTTGTGCCCTTCCTCAACTCATTTTCTGGATGATCTCCAAGGATTCCCTTTTTTTGGTTGCCGATAAAGGCCAAGAATTGGTTTTCGTCTTCTTGTTTTTTGTTTTAACAGGCTCTTTTCTCATCCTTGAAAAAAAGTCTTATGAAAATAAGGCCGTCACACATTTGGCGCTCGTCATACTCGCCCTTCTTGCTGTTTTTGAGCTGAGATTGAACAATCCTCAACATTATAGAGAGAGATTCAAGATAAATGACAGGGCTCCCTACACCAAATTTCTGTTGGAACAAGAGCCGCCCTATCGAGCCATTGGTCTCGATCGTACCCTTTCGCCTAACCACAATCTGATCTATCCCATATCCACAATCAACAGGATATTTGCCATAAGGCTGACCCGGCCGACGATTCTGCTGTCTAGGTTAATAAGCAATAAATTTGATAGTGCTATGCCTCAGACATATCTCAAAGAAGAAATCATGAATAATGCCCTTCTCGATTTATTGAACACAAAGTACTATATTTCAGAATCCATCATCGATTCGATAGTGATTGATCCGGATTATGCCCATGCTCATAAAATACAAGGATTGATCGATAATCCCTCGATGAAGTACACACGCCGGGGAAGCTATTATCATTCTGTCCATCAGGGCTGGCAGCAGTCTGCAGATTCTTCGGTCGGAATACCGGTTCGTTTGCCTCATGGAGATGTCTATTTAAAATCCACGGCATTAGCCTTCGATTTCGATGGGAATAAGCGAGAGAATCCTCAGAACAGGCTCCAGTTGATGATATCTGTCGGGCAGGGAGAAAGGAAGGACCCGGTTTATGAAAGAGTATTCACAGCCCACAGGGAAGGGGATCCAGATTTCTTCAACTTGAAGGTGGATTTAAGTGCCTATTCCGGTCAAGATGTTATCCTTCATTTTACCCTAAAAAATCCAGGGGCAGAGGATGAAACAGATCGATTATTCTTCTTCGGTGATCTGAGAATAACTTACAGTAGAATAAGAAAATCCTCATCAGTCAACGAGTACGGCGAAGAGGCCACGGATTCGACCTCTTTCGAGGTCGTGCCTTATGAGGAGATTTTTTCCCACCAGGCCACTGTCTACAGGAATACGAGAGCCATGGAGAGAGGATTTGTCCTGTATGATATAAAGCCCCTATTCGGCTTAGAGGAAGCAGTGGAGGCGATGAAAGAAAATCCCCTCCTGTATAAACACACAGCTCTCATCGAAGGAAACCCACCGAGGGATACTCAATGGGGTGTAGAGGGGCGATCTAAGGTCGTTTTTGCTGACTACAGGGAAAATTATGTGAAGGTTGAAGTCGAGACTTCAGAGAACGGCGTTTTCATCCTGAGCGATGCGTATTATCCGGGGTGGAAAGCGCATTTAAACGGAAAGCAGGTAGAAATATATCCTGCTTTTGGTGCCCTAAGAGCTGTTTTCCTTCCGAAAGGCGTGCATAAGCTCGAATTCCGTTACCGGCCCTGGACTTTCTATTCAGGGGCATTTTTAACTCTAACCACCCTGATCTTCATCGGTTATGTCTACTTCTCAAAATCAAAATGGATAGAGTGACAGGAATGACGTTTATTCTCGCCTGTCGGAGACAGATTTAATTTTGGAGTCGGGTCGGATGGGTGGGCTCGTATGGTTGTAAATCAGAGCCGAAGGCAATTATTTCGTAAATCAGCTATTTTTTTGATGTGTGTCTTGGGCATCATCGCTCCGGCCTATTATGTGAACCTCATTACGGAAAATGCTGTGAATGCGCCTGTCTGGGATGATTACGACGCGCTGCTCCTGTTTCTTAATCACTTTTTGGTTACAGACTCAGTAGCGGGAAGGATGGCGCTGGTCTTCATTCAGCATATTGAACACAGGTTGGTCTTTCTGCGTTTGACAGGTCTTACTGTCTTTTGTCTCAAAGGTGATCTCGATTTTAAATGGCTGTGCTACATCGGGAATGCGGGCTTAGTCTTTCTTGCCTATTTTCTCTTCTCTGCTTTTAAATCGGGCAGAGATTTTAAATTGTTCTATTTTACTCCTGTTTTATTCCTGCTTTTTCAGCCTCAATACCATGATACAATCCTCTGGCCCACAGCCCTGATCCCCAACGCCTATGTTTTACTTTTTGCTCTCATGACCATTGTTTGGATCGAGAGAAGGAGTCGCCTGGCCTTCGTCCTTGCTTCTATTTTTTCCGTTTTAACCATCTTGAGCCAGGGAAACGGCATCCTCGTCTTTTTTGTCGGTCTCTTGGCCCTGTTTCTCCAGAGACATTATAAGCGAGCTGCGGTATGGATGCTGGTTTCTGGGCTTGTTTTGGGAGGTTATTTTGTCCGTTACACTCAAATGTCCGGACAAGCAGGGGTATTCAGCGCCTTCCTGAACCTGAAACAGACCATTCTTCATATCCTGTGTTTTGCCGGATCGTCTCTCGGCTTTTCCTCCTTTTATCCCTCGCTTATCTGTGGGATTGCGATCATCCTGTACTTTGTTTTTTTGACTGTGGCCAAATATTATAAGGACAATCCCGTTCTCTACAGCTTTTTCTCCTTTGTGCTCCTTTCCATAGGCATAAATGCTCTCTTCCGTTCAGGGCGGGGAGTGGAGTTTGTTTTATCCCAGTCGCGGTACAAGTTTTTTTCTGTGTTTCTGGTCATACTGGTTTATCTCTCTCTGTACGAAAAAGTCCGGGGAAAAAGATTTCATTTTTATGTCGGCCTTGTTGGCGTGATGGCCGCCATGACGTTTTTCATCGCTTCGATAAATTTGTACAGTTCTCGGGTAGAGGGGAATTCCGAAAATTTAAGGCGGGGTTTGCTGAGGTGGTATGTTGAGGGGAAGGGATTAAGTTATCCCTTTATCGAGAAGGCCAGTCAAATTCTTAGGGAATCAATGGAGAGGGGAGTCTACAGATATCCCAGAGAAATTCTCGAGGAGTTCTCCACGACACCCGATGTTTTTCGGCAGGATAGGGGCGAGGGGAATATCCTGCCTTTTATCGATACCATAGCTGAGAATGATGAATATGTTTATATCGATGGCTGGGCCTTCCTAGAAAAGAGGAAGGGGAAAAAACAGAGGACACGTCTTGTCTTGAAGTCTCCTGATCATTCGCTGGCCTTTCCGACCGTGACCATCACAAGGCCTGATTTGGTCGTCGAATATCTCTCGCGAGACCTCAAGGATTCGGGATTCGGAGTCCTGGTCAGGAAAGGCCTGATTCAACCAGGCAGATACGAGATTGGGGTTTATACCGAAGCCCGGATCGAGGATACGGTTGAGTCTGGACTATGGTTTTCAGGAAAATCCATAGACATCAAGAAATAGCAGATGGACTGTCATTCAGGCGTCCTGGATGGTCCTCACTTGTCATTAATGATATTTTCATATTCGGCACAGAAGGTCATGAACCTTAAATCATTGTTTGTTTTTTCCTGATTCAGATAAAGAGCCCCGTCTTTATAGCTATCATTCGCATTCGCCCAGAGGGTGATGGCGTCTCCTTTTTTTGAATCAGGAGATTCAAAGAAAAAATAGTACGTTTTGCCTTTTGAATCCGGAATCGGGGGGAAATCAAATGATCTGTAGACATTATCCAGGACACTCGAGGCATTAAATCTTTCCGTATAGATGTCTTCCTCTGCCGTCGGCGACTGTTTTAAATGGAAGATGACTTCTTGCTGGTTTTCTCTGGCATAGGTGGCCAGCATGACTTGAATCCGGGTTAAATGATCATGGCGGCAGATGAAGGTCTGTCCGACTTCCTGGCCTTCGGTGATCTCTCCCACATCGAAATTCGATTCGTCCTGTCGGCTATCCATGACGAGCCGCTTTGTTTCTCGAATTTCTAAGGGAAGAACTTTTTTGAATATTCTCAGTTTGAAAGGATAACCCGATTGACTCATGACTGTGTTTTGTTCATAGCTCTTCTCGAACCAAGGCTGGTAAAGGATGGTTTCCAGCCAACCCTGAAATTCTTCATTGAAGATAAAATAATCTGGCTGGTATTTCTTTATAGCCCACTGAAAATCTCCTTGGCGCACATGTTCAGAGACTCCAGGCGTCACTAAGCCAACCAAATCTACCGCTTTTCTTTGTGCATGGTAACCCAGATATCCTATCTCCAAGGCGGCCAGACTGGCCGTGGATGGTGTATTGTCGGCGATCCAATCGCCTGTTTTGGCATAGAGTTCAAGCTTGGGGAAGGGAAGAAATCTGGACAAGTTGACGTAGGCTCTTACACCGCCTGATAAAACAAGAATGATAGAAGAGAGGACCACACAGGATAATATCCTGTAGGACCAGACAGAAAGCGGATCGATCTCTTTAAATTTGGCTATTGATAATTTTATGTCCTGGTTGAATATTTTGATTCCCCATTTTTTTGTCTGTTTTTCTTTAAAAAAACGGGGGACAGAGAGGATGAAGTGGATACTGAAAGCACTCGTGAGCATCAGCATAAACACTAAAGGTATAGGATACCAGTGATAGAAGGAGACTTTAAGGAAGGTGTAACCAAGAATATGCAGGATGGCCCAGGATGTCATCAACAGCCATACTTTTCGAGAGAAAAGGATCAAGATCCCCCCAACCAAGATCAACGGAATAAAGAGATAAAATAAGGCGTTCTCTCTCAACAGAAGCTCGGTGAAACTCAGGATCCCCGGCAAAAATTTTCTCCACAGACCAGAGGCATACTGGGCCTGTTTGGCCCCTAACGTGGCGGGGAAAAGGGTGTTAAAATGGGTAAGATAAAAAAGAAAAAAGGGAACACAGAGGACAAAAAACAAGATCGTCCCTTTAACCGGGAATTTTCTGTGACTGATGACATAATCGGCAAAAATGATAACGGCAGGTATGATTCCATCGGCTCTTGTCAAGAAAGCCAGGGCGCAGAACAGGACAGTCAGAACATATTTTTTTTGATCATAAAAATAAAAGGCGCAGATCACCATCAGCAGCTGAAAAAAGGTCTCACTTCCAACGGACTCCAAGAACCAGGGATTCATCAGGACGAACAACCCACACAGAAAACCCACCAAGGGGTAGCCTTTCTTCAGTGTCAAAAGATAGATCAAGATAAGGCTCATCCCTAAAGAGAAGGTGCTCAGGAACCCGCCGATAGTGGGAATGGGAAGACCAAGATAACCAAAGAAAGACAAGATCAGGGCATAAAAGGGGGCCGTGACTCCGAAATGGTTTTCTCCTGGATTATAGGAAAATCCTTTTCCAGCGGCAAAGTTTTGGGCATATCTGTAGGTAATGTAGGAATCTTCTGTTGAAAATTTAGAGAAGAGAAAAATGGTTAAAAAGGATAAAGAGATGAGGATTAAAAGATGAAGCGCAATTATTTCTTTTTTGTCCATTAAATCAAGGATGGGATGAAGAGGGAGCCCTACTCGCCGAGGCTTAAAGATGAAGAGGGGATAACTTTCTTGCTTTTAGCTCCGGGTTTTATCCACATGAGTTTAACACTGGCAAACCCCTCTCCTTCGAAGTACTCCAGCTTTATCTGATGGTAACCCTTGGTCAGGTTTATGTTGGCCCCATAATCCTCTGCCGCATGGACGTTCCAATCATCGATTATCAGCTTGTCATCGATCCACAGCCTGGTCCCATCATCACTGTTGGTGATGAACTTGTAGGTGCCGCTTTTTGGAGCTTTTATCCTGCCCGTCCATCTGATTGAAACGTTGTCTGAAAAATTGTCGACGATATCTCCTAGAATCCAGTCAAAATCAATCTTCCTGTCTTTACGGGTTTGAATCCTTTTCTCAAAGTTTTGGTCTGCAAAATACTCTCCTCTTAATCCGTATCCACGAGAAAGGATAAAATGGATCACTGCGGCCGCAAGAATGATTCCCATTAATGAGGCCGAAATCATGATGGCCAACCTCTTGATGTATCTTTTCTTCTTGAATTCTTGAGTGGTCAGGAGCGAGCTCTTGATGAATTTATTTGTTCTCGCTAAAAAGTGTTCTGTTTGTTTATAGCAGGAGTCAAGAGTTTTTATGCTTTCTTCACTGAGCTTTAAAGGATGGTCCAGGCTCTCCTGTTCAGCCTCCTTGAGTTTTGTTAAAATTTCTGCAGGTTCGATATCTGATTGGATGTCCTTTTTTATTTCAGTTTGGTTATAGGAATCCAAGAGGGCCGAGTCATCCGGAAGAGAATCCATCTCGAGCATCAACAGGGCTTTGATCGTGTTCATCAGGGAATCTCTGAAGAGAGGGATGCTCGTCCGGTATTTTTCAGATTCATACAGAAGAACAGCCGATTCAAAATAATCTTCGGCCATAGCAAATGTCAGATATACTTTCTCTCGTATAGCCATGATTCTCTCATCTTTCATGACCTTCTCCTCATATATTTTTCTATTATATATACCTAATCTCGAGTCAATTTAAAAGAGAATACTGAAAATATTTTAGCTATAATTCCTGATTATTATACGGATCCTGCCTTTTTAGAGACCGCCTGATTGGGCAAGGTCTTTGAAGAAGGGAAGATGAGGATATTTTTTTTAAAGAAACATCGAACACTAATATTAACGCAATAATTCCTGTGATATCTCCTCTTGGGTGGCCTGAATGCCGCCCTCGAGCTCCCGTAGCGGAGGGGGGACCCGTCGGTTTCCGACGGGGGGAACCGACGGGACTGGTTCCCCGGGGTTCGGGGGCTGAGGGTGGTATCAGGCCGCCCATATACTGTAACCTTATTTACTACGTTTATATTAGAACCTCAACCTGAATAAAGGAACTTTCCAGATAGCCTCGAAAATAATTTTTTTAGATATCTTAGAAGCACCTCGGGTGCGATCCTCGAATACGATCGGAACCTCTATGAAGGAATACCCTTTCCTATAGGCTTTGTATTTCATTTCGATCAGAAAACCGTAGCCTCTGGATGTGATCGTATTCAGGTTGATATCCTCAAGAACCTTTCTGCGCCACAGATTAAAACCACTGGTAAAATCATTCAATGGAGCGGATAAAACGAGACGGGCATAAACACTGCCGAGCTTACTCAATATTCTTCGTCCGGGCGGCCAGTTCAAAATACCTCCTCCTGGTACGTATCGGGATCCAACAACGAAGTCATATTCATCGATCTGGTCGATGAATTCTTTTAAGTATCTTGGATCATGGGACAAATCGGCATCCATTTCACACAAGTATTCGTACCCGTGATCCATCCCCCACTGAAATCCTGTTTTCATGGCCGAGGCTAATCCCTGTTTGCCATCCCTCAGGATTAAATGGATATTCGGGTCATGCCTCTGCATGTCTTTGACGGCGGTAGCCGTTCCATCGGGAGAGTTGTCATCGACGATGAGGAGTCTGCAGTCATTCAAGGGCATTCGTATTTTATCGATCAACTCCCTGATATTATGGACTTCGTTGTAGGTGGGGATTATGATCAGGAGACGATCGGTTGATATGGTCCGCGGCTTGCCGTGTGGATCACTCATTTTTGTCTTCTAGGATATTATGTGATGAAAGGGACTACCGGGTTTCTCCGATGTAGAATTTGGGGTTTCCCGCAGGAACGGGTCTGGAATAACTGACCAAAACAGGAGACTTCCCGAATTCAACAATTTTAACGATGTTTTTAAAGGATCTGTTTAACCGAGATGATATCTCTTTTCCATCTGAGTCTCGGGAATCATACCCATAAAACGGAACAAGGACATATGAACCGGGGATCGACTCTGAGAAGTCATCCGTTAGTTTTAATCCTTCAAAATATTTGATTTTATAATTTTTTTCCAATTCACTCGTATCCAAGTCAAGCTCTGTGGGGACAAAGATTATCGAATCATAAAGCACATTGGCTTCTATCCACTTCAGGGAGAGATTCCTTGAATCGGGTTTGAGGTCGTAAGCGCTCGCAATTTTCTGGATGGGGAGGAAGATGAGGATGACAGCTGTAACAATTAACACAGGAACTGCTTTTTGAATGATTTTATGGCTGGCTAAAAAGGGGATCTTTTTGAGCCATAGATTGAGATGTTTATAGGCAAGAATAATCCCAAAAGCGCAGTATACACAAACAAAAACATAGATGATGAGGATATTTCTTAAAAAATGAACAGTGAGCGAGGACAAATTAATCAACAATAATAAAGGGAAGCTGACTAAGATAAGGCCCTTTTTGGTGTCAGAAATTAAACTGGAAAAGAGACCTAGAAGAGCAAGGGCTATAAATCCAAAGCCGTACTCATCCACGAGGGCCTGACAATAGTAGGAAAACTGGGGCCAACCGGGAGTCTCTGTGAAACCGAGATGACCTGATTTGTAATGGGAGATGTTGAAGGCGATACCGTCTAAAAATGTGTTGAAATCTAGAAGGCTGTAAGGAGTACAGACAATAAATGTGATGGCTGTTATAAGGAGAAAAAGCAAGATTTTTTTAAGTCTTTTCTCTTTGGAATAGAAAATAATGGCCAGGACTGAAGGGATGAGGATTAGATAATAATTATATTTCGAAGCTATGGACAAGCCGCAGAGGATTCCTGGTAAGACAGCTTTAGGCAAATAGGAGTCGAATTCCAGTTTATTGATGATATAAATGATGGTTAAGACGGCAAAAAATGTTCCAATGATATCAACGTTTAGGTATCTAGCCGATTGATACAGATACAATGAAGAAAGGGCCAGCAGTAAGGGAGGAAGATAGATAAGATGTTTTTTCGGAAAGACATTATAGGCCATGATTCCCACCAAGGCCATTCCTATGACTGATAACAAAGCGAAGAGCATTTTAGCAGGGAAGACCAGCCTTTCTGGGGAGTAGAAGGGATAGGATATCTGGCCAAGTTCTGTCGTGTCCCTAATGTCTCCGTGGGAAACGGAATTGACATAGCCAACCACGAAGGCAGCCGCCGTAAGATAGAAAGGTAAGGAAGGGTAGATAAAGGTATGAGGGTTGAAGTCCCCGGTTTTTAAAATGCGTAAAGCGGGTTTGGTTATGGCTTCTTCATCGGGATGGCCGATATAGGGTAAAGATCCGTTGATAATTTTGAATCTTGCGTATAAGGAAAAGAGGAGGACAAGAGAGGCAATGACCCAGATCCAAATGTTTTTTCTTGCCGGGATCATCGCCATGGGCCGTTTGCTAAGGCTTAAATTTTTGATTATTATCTAATATAAACGCAGTTAATAAGGTTACAATCTCTGGGCGGCCTGAAGCCACCCTCAGCCCCCGAACCCTGGGAACCAGTCCCGTCGGTTCCCCCCATCGGATAAGCCGATGGGGCTCCCCTCCGCTACGGGGGCTCTAGGGCGGCATCCAGGCCGCCCAAGAGGGATGTCACACGAATTATTGCGTTAATATTAGATATTCTCAATCAGAGCTGGAAATGACGAACTGGATAATGCTTTCGGGCTCAACCTGAAACCTGCTTAAGATCCTCCAGTCTGATTTTTCACAGCTGTCTAGATGATTATAATCAAATTTGTGTATTTTTAAAAAAAATTCTTTTTGAACAGCGGACACCTCGTCGATATCGATGGAGATGTTCTTCAATCTCTTTTTGTTGGGATTGATCACCGTCATCACCAGCTCCTTCTGGTCATTCAAAAGGGCCAAAATCTTCAACTTCTGATGAGGATTGACCAAGGCCAATCGTTTCCCTCCTAGCACTCCTCTGGCCATCATCCGGAACACATAAAAAGCCTTGGTCTTTTCAACAGAATTTGGATCATCTGGATCATACCGGAGGACCCCCAACCCTTTTTTGTAATCCATCGGTTGGGCGGGACCGAGATACAGAGAGGCAAAGGCGTTTCCGATGGTTTGGAGGTGTATTATCTGCGCTATCCTGAGAGCTGTTTCATGATCGTTGACATCGTGGTTGGGCCACCAAGCCCATTCGCTGTTGAACAGGAAGCCTTTGGCTTGAGGAGCAGATTGGGATAATAGGCCTTCTGCCTCTTCCAGGATTTTGTCATCCTTCAAATCTCCACCGACATTGTGATAGGAGAGGCCATCCAGGTAAGCCTGGCTCTCCCGAAGAATCTCTTCCAGCCAGAATCGATTCCAAGAGGCAAGACCAGGAGCGATGACTTTTGCCTGAGGGACGGCTTTCTTGATACCCTCGTAGGCATTCTTAAGGAGAAGACTGTAGGGGAAGGGAGCGATTCCTCCCGATGGTCCCTGATAATCAGGGAGAAAAGACTCTCCATCGAAATAGCCTAGATCAGGTTCATTGGTTATCTCAAAATATTGAGATTCACTGGGCCAAATGTCTTCAATGGATTTGGCTAATTGATAACAAAATTCTTTCCAGACTCGCAGAGATTCTGAGGATTGGACTATCCGAGGAGGACTCCAAACGCTCTTGTAGGAAGGGTTGATGCAGATAAGGATTTTCCACCCTAAATCGCGACATCTCTGGATAGAGTAAGAATAGCTGGTCCCTTCACTCTTGGCCCAGGAAACGTCCTTGTTCTCCAGTCCCCTCCGGATCCGGTCGGCGAGCGCCTGCCGAGTCTCTTCCAGGTCAGGAAGAAAATGCCTGATCGAGAACCCCATCCTGACTATGTTGATCCCAACCTCTTGTCCGTAGGTATCCCAGGCAGGCGCTCGAGAGTTTAGGGGGCCAGCGCCGACAGGCCCGCCGTCCCCCCATCCTCGTCCGCTCCAGCCGATGTGCGTCAGACCAGACCCTATGGGTGAATCGTGGATTCTGATTTTTTTCACTTCGGCTTAGATCAAGCTGTTGAGGAGGCTCCGGAATTTCTGGGTGCAGATGGCTCTTGTGTAATGGACCTCGAATGCTTTTCTTCCCTGTTGGCCCATCATCTCAATCTGCTCTTGGTTGCGGAAAGCCCAGAGGACGGCCTTTTTCAACGCTTCGACAGCGGAGGGTTTGACCACCAGGCCGCATCCAAACCTCTTGACGACGCTGTCGATTTCACTCCCCTCATCCACGGCCGCGATGAAGGGCTTGGAAGCCGCCATAATCCCGTAGACTTTGCTGGGGACGATGATCCCCTTCATCCCCCGCTTCAGCGGGATGAGGTGGATGTGGGCGGCATTGAGGGAATATTTCAGGCACCTTTTCTGTTGATAAGGGAGGAACTTGATGTTCTCCAGTTTCCGGGAGGAGGCCATCTTGAACAGGGCTTCCTTCAAAGCCCCCTCGCCGACCAGGATGAAGATGATCTCCTCGTAGCCCCTGAGCCCATCTGCCGCCGCGACAACGTTTTCCAAGTCTTGGGAGAGTCCGATATTTCCCGAGTACATCACCACAAATTTTTTCTCTAAACCATGAGTCCTCAAGAAGTCGTTGTCCTCTCTCTTAACAGGATAGACTTCCTCAGGATCTGTCCAGTTCTCGACGACTGTGATTTTGTCAGGAGGAAGAGAGTGATCTTTGACCAAGCTGTCTTTCATATCTGCGCCTGGGACGATGATCTGGTTGGCCTCTCTGTACAGAAACCCGTTGACGCTCCTTAAAATATTTGTGAGCACCGGATTGGTTAGACGTTTGTTGACGATACCGGCCTCGGGCCAGATATCTTGAGGATAGTAGAGGAATACACTGCGGCGGAGCCGGCTGAGGAGGTAGGCGATCGAAGCCAGGAGAGGAGGGTCTGTCTCGGCGATAACCATATCTGTTTTTTTAAGCAAAAGGGCCCAGATCAGGCATCCCATGAAGTAGGTCAGCAGGTTGAGGAAGCGAGCCCAAAAGTACTTTTTGGGTAAGGAGGTGCTGTTGATTCTCCAGGTGATGATCCTGCCATGCTGTGATTTGGAGATGGGTTTGAGTGTTCTCACTCTTCGGTAAACAGGATTACCACAGATAACCTGGATATGGAAATCCTGGGCCAGGTCTTCGCAGAGCTGAGTGAGCAGCTGCCCCGTCGCCTCGACATCAGGGTAGAAGGATCGGTTCAGGAACAGGAGGCGTTTTTGTTCGGGCACGGGATTAGCTTAAATTCATGTAGGCCTTGTAGACGCGGAGAGCCTTTCGGACTTTGTCGGATAGGCCTCGTCGGGTCGAACGGAAAAAGTATCTCTCGATCTGCTGGGCGTCTTTATACCGACCGGAAACCTTCAAAGCCTGTTTCAATTTTTTTCTCTCTCGGAGGAGATACCCGAGATTTTTTAAGAATTGGATCTTTGCCTTCAAGAAGGGAATCCCCCTACCTGAAAACAGGAAGAAGACAAAAAGAACGCCTTCATACAGGTAGTGACTCAAGGCATACTTCGAGAACAGCCGTCCCTGGTAATTTTTCACAAACAGGAATTCGATGTTCCTCCGCCCGTAATCGAGGAAGAACCGGCTGTCCTTATCCTGCTTAACGCCACCGTAGTGAAAACAGACAGCCTCCGGTTCGTATAGGCACCTGTAGCCGAACAACCGGAGTTTGAAGGCCAGCTCTGTGTCCTCGAAGTAGATGAAATACCGAGGGTCGAACAGACCGATCCGTTCGAGGACATTTTTCCGGTACAGGCAGGCCGTGGCCACAGCCCCGAACACTTCTTTACGGCTGTTGACTTCTTCCGAGTCAACCGGAAGGCCTTTGTAGTCCCAACCGGCTCCGAAGCCCAAAAATTCTACTCCGGCCGTGTCGATGATATCTCTCTTGTGGTAATTGATGATTTTCGTGGCCACACTCCCGACAATCTGATCCTTATCCTGGTCAAAAACGTCGACGGCTTTCTCGAGCCAGCGGGGATCCAGGACGGCATCGTTATTAACCAAGGCGATATACTCTCCTTTGGCTTGAGCCAAGCCGATGTTATTCGCCTCGGCATACCCGAGATTTTGGTCAAGGGAGATCAGCTGGTTCAGAGAATATCGGTCTCTGACCAGCTTCAGAGACCCGTCAAGGGAGTGGTTGTCGACGAAAATGATTTCCCGGTTTTGGTAGGTTTGGGCGAGGAGGGAATCCAGGCATTCTTCGATCGTCTCCCGACCATTCCAGTTGACGACGATGAAGCTGACCCTGCCCTTATCCATAAAAATCCTGTATGACCTGGCAGATAGACTCGATCTGATTCTCCCTCAATTCTGGATAGAGGGGGAGAGAGAGGACCTCACCGGCCAGTCTCTCTGAAACGGGAAAATCATCATTCGTGTAGCCCAAATACCGGAAAGCCTGCTGAAAATGGACGGGTAAAGGATAATGGATGCTGGTCACAACGCCCTTGTCTTTGAGTCTTTCTTGCAGTTTTTCCCTGTCGGGAGCCCTGATGACATACAGATGGAACACATGCTTGGCATCGTCCTTCTCAGTCGGGGTTATGACCGGACTGTCCTTCAGCCGATCGTCATAGGTGTGGGCATGGTCCCTTCGGAGTCTGTTCCAGTTGTCCAGATGCGATAATTTTGTTCTTAGGATCGCAGCCTGGAGTTCATCAAGCCGGCTGTTGTAACCCTTGATGACGTTGACATATTTTTTTTCTTCTCCGTAATTCCTGAGCATTCTCAGCTTTGCGGCCAGCTCCTCATCATCCGTCAGGACCATCCCCCCATCCCCGTAAGCTCCCAGGTTTTTGGTTGGGTAGAAGCTGAAGCATCCCGCCTTCCCCATCGTCCCCACCTTCTTGCCCTTGTATTCGGCTCCGTGGGCCTGACACGCGTCCTCGATGACTTTAAGCTCATAGGTTCGAGAAAGGGCGATGATCCTGTCCATATCCGCAGGATGTCCGTAGAGATGGACGGGAATAACCGCCTTGGGTTTGTGGCCGTCACGGGAGCCCCTTCTCGTGAACCGCTTCTTCAGGTAGTCTTCCAGTTTATCGGCATCAATCGTGTATGTTTTGGGATCAACATCCACAAAGACAGGCCTGGCGTTGGCGAAGACAACAGCTGAAACTGTAGGAACGGCCGTGTTCGGAACAGTGATCACTTCGTCTCCAGGCTCGATCCCGCAGGCGAGAAGGGCCAGATGAAGGGCCTCGGTTCCTGAACCGACACCAATTCCGAATGTCGTACCGCAGTACCGCGCAAATTCAGCTTCGAAAGATTCGAGCTCCTCTCCCAGAACAAACCAACCCCTGGACAGCACTCTGTGAACGGCCCTGTCGATGTCTTCTTGGATCTCGAGGTACTGTTGAGAGAGGTTGACAAAAGGAATCATCGCCAGGCTCACCAATAATACGGCTTGTATTTTCGGTAGTAGGCGATCGTCTTCTCCAGGCCCTTTTCTAAGCTTGTTTTCGACTTCCAGCCCACAATCCGGAAGATCTTGCTCGTGTCTGAGTAAAAATCACCGGGTTCTTGAGCTTTGCGCTCTGGGGTGAAGGGGGCAAATTTCCACCTTCCGCTCCCGGCGATGTCGATGATCGTCTTGGCCAGCTCCAGGAAGCTCGACGGCTGTTCATGACCCACATTCAACACTTCGCCGAGGGCCTCATCGCACAGAACACACTTCCAGATGGCCTCGACCGTATCCTCGACATACAGGAAGTCACGGAGGATAGAGCCGTCGCCGAACACTTTAATCGTCTCATCATCCAGAGCGAGTCTGACAAACCAGTTGGCGACTCCGAATCGATCGTGTCTCATCTGGGCTCTCTCACCATAGATATTCGTCAGTCTCAGAGTGACAGACCGGATACCGTGATTATCATTGTAAATCTTGAACAGTTTCTGGGCGGTCAAGTTGGAAAGCTCGTAAATCCCTTTGGGATTGATCGGCGCATCCTCTGTCACCGGAAGCTTGACGGCTGGCCCATATTCCCCGCGGGTCCCGGTGTAGACCATCCTGGCCTCCTTGTTATATTTTTTACACGCCTCTAAGAGGACCGCAGATCCCTTGATGTTGATGTCGATATCCGGAAACGGGTCAGAAAGACTCAAGACATGGTCATTCTGGCCTGCCAGATGGAAGATGTAATCTTTATCCCGGACGATGTATTTCATGATGTTCCTGTTTCTGACATCACTCATTTGGACATCCACTTTGTCTTTTATGGGTTCGATGTTGAATAGATTTCCTCCGTGGCCCTGGATCATGGCATCTAAGAGAGTCACTTTGGCTCCAGTCTGAACGAGTTTGAGGGCGAGATTGCTCCCGATAAACCCCAGCCCACCGGTGATCAGAACCGCCTTATCCTTGAATAGGGTCAGCTTCTCATCCATGGCCGTCAACTCCCTCTTTTTTTATGACCAGTTTCCACCAGAGCTTCAGGATGTCTTTGCCCACGTGGTATATTCTTTTGACATTGAAGAATTGAGATTTTCCGTAGGATCTGAAGAAATGATGAACCGGGACTTCGGCAAAGTGAAACCCCGCATCCTGGATTTTTTTTATCATCTCCACACATATGATTCCGCTGTTATATTCTAACTTGATTTTATCAAAGACTGATCTACGGATAAGCCTGAAATCACAATCCACATCCTTGAGTTTAAAACCAAACATCAGTTTCATGATCAGGTGGTAAGTTCTGCCGATAATTTTTCTGTGGAATGGGTCTGATCGGCTTATTTTGTATCCATTGACGATATCTATATCATCCTTCACTTCTGGAATAAGCTTTGATATCTCTGATACGTCATACTGAAAATCTCCATCTGTATAAAATATCCATTCTTTGGTTGCGGAGTAAAAACCTGTTTTTAGGGCTCCTCCATATCCTTTGTTTTTCTCGTGGAAGATCACCTTTAATCTTTCGTATCGAGACTCACATTCTTTTAGTATCTCTTGACTATGGTCAGAACTCCCGTCGTCAATGACAAGTATTTCATAATCATCTGTCAGCTTTCGTAAGGTCAAATCCATCAGGGCAACCATACTCGCAATCGTCCCTGCGTCGTTATAGCAAGGGAAAAAAGCTGTGATGCTGCAGGGCTCTTTCATCAAATTTGACGCTTCCCTTCTAAACTAAAAGTTCTTTTCTTAGGGACTGCCACAATCTATACATCGTGGACATAAAAATATCAATACTCCAAATGCTTCGAAGAGACCTTTAAAGGCGAGGCTCAATCCATTACCCACTCACGCGGGCACAGGCTTCGCCGAAGACCCTCCCACCCTCCACAATGCGGCTGAGCCTGTGCCCACGAAGGTTGTGCCTGAGCAGGATGGTAGCAGGTAACGGACAGGGGCTCACCTTTATTACACCTAT
>SMTZ1_10004629_pt1 | contig 17943 bp, 8 predicted proteins | sample DeeMarSWOR136_30_FD_25667 | JGI IMG/M metagenome (IMG submission 25667)
AAAGACATGCCGTCTGGTCCCCCGACGGCCGATGGGTAGCCTACAGCTCGGATGAGTCCGGCCGCTGGGAGGTTTACGTAGAGGCATATCCCGGTCCAGGCCCAAAGATTATGGTTTCGATCGAAGGCGGTTACCAACCCGTGTGGTCACAGGACGGTAAGGAATTATTCTATCGCAGTGGTAACAAGATGATAGCTGCGACTATTGAGACCGAGCCGGAATTCAAGGTAACAGACTTTGAGGAATTGTTCGAAGGACGGTATCTGACCAGCGTAATTCACAACTACGACATTGCACCTGACGGGCGGTTCCTGATGATCCAGGAACCGCGAGAATCCACACCTTTGAGTATCAATGTCGTGACCAATTGGTTTGAAGAATTGGAACGGCTCGTGCCGACGGGAAAGGATTGATGATAGATTGACTAATCCACCGGAATTGTCAAAGCTGAATTCCAATATATTCCGGGCTGGTTCAAAAGTAAAAGGAGACAGGCGTGAAGAGGAAATTATATGTATCGGCCATATCGTTTTTTGTTTGGATGGCAAGTGCTTTTGGGGCCGTTCCAGTTACGGTCGAGCTGGTGGAAGTAAAGAAGATTTGGGACATGGCGCCGCACAGGGTCCGATGGAATGAGCGGTTTTACTGCGCGTTTCGTGAGGGTAGGGGGCACGTTTCAACCGACGGCAGGATAAGGATACTCCAATCTAAAGAAGAGGGCGTTTGGGAATCGGCGGCTCTTGTTGCGCTGGAAGGTTACGACCTGCGTGATGCGCACTTATCAGTAACACCTGACGGCAGATTGATGCTGTTGGGAGGAGCGGCCCCGCGCAAGGAGGATAATCAAAGCGCGCCGACGGGTACTTTTGCGAGTTTTTCTGAAGATGGAAAAAGCTGGACTAAGCCGCAGATTGTTGTTGAGCCGGGGCGGTGGTTGTGGTGTGTAACATGGCATAAAGAAAAGGGGTATGGTGTTTCTTATGCAGCCGGTGAAAGGATGCCGTACCTTGAATTGCTGGTGAGCGAGAACGGGACAGACTACGGGTGCCACGTGGATAAGCTGTATGGGACGGGATATCCCACCGAAGTGACACTGCGTTTTGATGGAGATACCTGCTATGCGCTTGTGCGGCGAGACCGGCGCGGTGAAGAGGGGAGCAGTGCATTGCTGGGGGTGAGTGAGCCGGATTACAAGAAATGGCAGTGGCATGATCTTGGAGATAATTTCAATGGATTTGGCGGGCCAAACTTTATAAGGATACCGGGCGGACATTGGATTGGCGCAGGACGAATGCACGACGGTGGTGCGCACACAGCGCTTACATACATCGATATCGAAGAAGGCACAATGACGAAATTGTTGAAACTGCCGAGCGGCGGAGATACGAGTTATCCCGGGCTGGTCTGGTATAGAGATATGCTTTATGTCAGCTATTACTCCGGCCATGAGGGTAAGACCAGTATTTATCTGGCGAAGCTGAAGGTCAAGTCAAAGCAGGGAAGTGCAGAAGGCTTCGGGGCCGAGGTAAATCCTACAGGAGATCCTATCGGAGGAGGTAAAAGATACAAGCGGCAGATTGTTCGCAGTGATTATCTTGTGAAGACATTTGAAGAATTGCGCGCTGCTATAAAAAAGGCCAAGTCCGGTCAGGTGGTTTATGTGAACGACAATGCCGAGATAGATGTCACAGGTGAGCAGGAAATAGTAATACCGGGCGGTGTAACCGTTGCGAGCGGGCGGGGTCGAGGGGGCTCTGAGGGGGCATTGTTATACAGCGATGAGCTTGCAACGTCACCTTTGTTTTTGGCGGGTGGTGAGAAGGTGCGCGTCACCGGGCTTCGGCTGCGCGGGCCGGACCAGGAACGCAGGACAGAGCAAATGCGAAAGCTTTACAAGGAAGGACGATACTACAGCATTCCCAATTCGGACGGGATAATCTCGTCATATTCCGGGCTGGAGGTTGACAATTGCGAGCTGTGGGGGTGGAGCCACGCGGCGGTCTTTCTTAAGCGCGGAGCATTGAAGGCACATATTCATCATAACTATATTCACCACAATCAACGTTCCGGCCTGGGATACGGGGTATGTCTGGACCAGGCGGATGCTCTAATCGAGGCGAACCTTTTCGACTGGTGCCGTCATCATATTGCGGGTACGGGCAGGCCGGGTACCAGCTACGAGGCGCGTTATAATATTGTTCTCGAAAATGCCAACAGCCACAGCTTCGATATGCACGGGGGGAGAGACCGTAAGGACGGGACGGATATAGCCGGTGACTCGATTAAGATTCATCACAATACATTCAAAGCGACGGACGTTTCGGCATTCGTGATTCGAGGACGGCCACAACAATCGGCCGAGATTCATCACAACCGGTTTCTACATTCGGGCCCCGACAAGGCTGTTCGTCAGACCAATGCTACCGGTAATATGCGTGTTTATCAGAATCAATTCACTAAAGAGCGAATCCTGAAAGATTGAAATATAGGACGGGAGATTTGGATTCATCGGCCTTGCAAAAGACATAACGTCTGAGGTACAATGCGTGGATAAGTATTCGTGCGAACAAGGAGTTTGTCAGCGTACATATAATGTATTGTCAGAGTCTGAAAAGCGAAAGGAGATTGAAATGAACATGAAATGCTATGTTTGGATTGTGTTGTTAGTTACAGTGTTGGTGGCGGGGTGTAATGGGGGGCAGCTCAGTGTTGTGGCGGAGGGCGCAAAAGTGGAGAAACTTGCGGGCGGCTTTAGGTTTACCGAAGGGCCGGCGGCGGATGCCAAGGGCAATATCTTCTTTACGGACATCCCCAATAATCGAATCCACAAATGGTCGCTGGACAGAAAGTTATCAACTTTTCGCGAGAACTCCGGCGGGGCCAACGGTCTTTACTTTGACAAAAAAGGCAATCTTCTGGCCTGTGAAGGAGGGGGGCGGCGGCTGGTTTCCATGACTCCAAAAGGTGAAGTAACGGTTCTGGCCGACAAGTACCAAAACAAAAAATTTAACAGTCTCAACGACCTCTGGCCCGACCGGAAGGGAGGTATTTATTTTACCGATCCACGTTATGGAAACAGGCAAGGGATGGAGCAGGACGGCGAACATGTTTATTATCTGGCAGCCGACCGCAAGAAGGTTATCCGTGTAATCGATGATATGGTCAGGCCTAACGGGATAATAGGGACACCTGACGGGAAACTGCTCTATGTTACAGACCACGGCGGGAAAAAGACCTTTGTGTATACTATTAATAAGGACGGAACACTTTCGAACAAGAAGCTTATTGCAAACGAAGGTTCCGACGGGATGACGATTGATAATAAGGGCAATATTTACCTGACTACGAATGCGGTATTGGTTTACAATAAAGAGGGGGAAAAGATTGAAACGATTGAGGTGCCCGAAGGGCCGGCCAACGTTACGTTCGGCGGAAGGGACAAGAAGACGCTCTTTATCACAGCGAGGACCTCTTTGTATTCGGTCCGGATGCGGGTCAAAGGCTTATAGCGGCTAAGAACAGGGCGATGTTAATTCTGAGAGGACAAGCTGATGAGCGAGCCTGAAGAACAAAACGATAAGGGGCCAAGTGAGGAAGAATCCATTCCCACCGCCAGCATGGGCGGTTCAGGTGCAGGGTCAGTCGGTCAAATAGGTCCCTATAAGCTGCTCAGTGTTCTGGGCGAAGGCGGTTTCGGAGTGGTCTACTTAGCTGAGCGTCAGAGACCAGTCAAACGCCGAGTTGCGCTAAAGGTCATCAAGCCGGGGATGGATACCAAACAGGTCATCGCCCGCTTCGAGGCTGAACGCCAGGCCCTGGCCCTGCTGGAACACCCAAATATCGCCCACGTCTTCAATGCCGGAACTACTGATGCGGGTCGACCGTACTTCGTTATGGAATACGTCAAGGGCGTTCCTATAACTGAACACTGCGACCGCCATAAGTTGACTATCGAGGAGCGTTTGAATCTTTTCCTGCAGGCCTGCGAGGCTGTCCAGTACGCTCACCAAAAGGGCATCATACATCGCGACGTGAAGCCTTCGAACATACAGGTATGCATCCAGGGCAAACAGGTCATTCCAAAGGTGATAGATTTCGGCGTGGCCAAGGCCATCAGTCAGCCATTAACGGAGCGGACTCTGGTTACCGAGCAGGGCCAGTTTGTCGGCACGCCGGAGTATATGAGTCCTGAGCAGGCGGAGATGACCGGCCAGGATGTTGATACTCGCTCTGACATTTACTCTCTTGGTGTTGTACTCTACGAATTGCTGACAGGGGTCCTGCCTTTTGATCCTGCAACACTTCGTGAAGGCGGGGTTGACCATATTCGTCAGGTCATCCGGGAAGAAGATCCGAAGACGCCGAGCACCCGGCTGAGCACACTCTATGGCGAAGAGTCAACAAGGCTGGCCCAGCGTCGTCGCGTTGACCCCGGCGCGCTTCAGCGCAGGCTTCGCGGCGATCTTGACTGGATCACGCTCAAGGCTATGGAGAAGGACCGCACCCGCCGTTATCAGACGGCACACGCTCTGGCCGAGGACATCCAGCGGCACCTGGCCTACGAGCCTGTATTAGCCGGACCACCCAGTAAAATATACCGTTTGAAAAAATTGCTGCGTAAATACCGAACGCAGGCCATTGCTGCAGCAACGGCAGCAGTTCTACTCGCTTTTATAGCAGTTATTTTGGTGATGTATGTTCAGGCCGCTATTCGAGGTAAAGAAGTCGATTTTCTCAAGGATAAAGAGATTCTGTCGAGGGCTATGGAATTGCGTTCCAGCGGACAGTTCCAGGATGCCCTGTCCAAAGTCGAAACGATTGTTGATAGTGAACACGTCGGCCCCAAAGCGCGGCTGCTGCGAAGTCGACTCGTTCTGGAGTTAGAGGGTCCTGCCGCTGCCGTGAAAGAACTTCAAAAACTGCTGAATGAACGAGATGAGATTGCTTGCCATGCCTATTTTCTTCTGGCCAGGATATATATCGAAAGTGCCCCTGGTGATCCTGAAAAAACAGAAGAATACCAGCAGAAGGCCAAAGAACACCAGCAGAAAGGTGAGAAGTTATTTTACGAGTCCGCTGAGGCGTTTTTCAACCGTTCTATGATGGCCGGCACCGTGACCAAAACTCTCGAATGGTTAAACAAAGCCATAGACCTTGATGAGGATCATTACGACTCCCTCGAAGCACGAGCATTGGCATATTATGCGCTGCGGAGATACGGCGAGATGGAGATCGACGCATCTGTAATGATTGGAAATGAATCGAATAATTCGCAGGGTTACGCCCTTCGAGCGATTGCCCGGCGGGAAAAGGCGAAAGAGGAGGGCAAAAAGGAACTTTTGAGTAAAGCCATTAAAGACCATAATAAAGCAATCAGACTTTCACCTGATGACCCCGAATTGTACGACCAGCGCCGCCGGACGCACCTGCAAATGGGCAATTACGAAAAAGCCCTCTCGGATGCACGGGAGTGTGTCCGATTGAAGCCGGACGACAAGATGTATCACTTCCATGTTTTTTGTGCCCTCGTTGCTTCGGGCCACTCTGAAGAAGCGAGGACCGAATACGAGGCAATCATAAAGTCCGGCCTAATGGAGAAATGGGAGCTTCATCAATTGGCCGCAAAATATGTGTCTGATACGCTGGATGCCGGTCTACAATGGCATCCGTCTGAGCGCAGACCCGGAGGTGCCGCTTTTGGGGGGATGCACGAGTCGGCCGAAGTTTATAATCAGTTGGCTCAAAAGGGCAGGCGGGTGGTGCCCGAGGGCTTTCATCCTACCTGGTCGCCTGATGGAACCGAACTTGCCTATAGCTGTGGAATTCTTGGCTTTAGTGGTATTGAAATCATCAATCCGGAGTCTGGAAAAACCCGGCTCTTGACGGTTCCCGGTCTTGATCCGGCGTGGTCTCCGGATGGAGAGTACATTGCCTTTGTCCGTATTCGACAGCCGATGTTACTAACTGATTTTACTACAGAACGTGAGGCTAAACAAGTGCCTCACGAGCAGCGAGAGGTATGGGTTATCAAAGCCGACGGCACGGAGGAGCCGAGGTTTCTGGCCAAAGGTAGCTTTCCCTGCTGGAGCCGGGACTCAAGGAAGATTTATTACCATTGGCAAAAGGAAATGAAGCTATTATCGATTTCCCTAAAAGAGGGTGGCAAGCCTACACCAGTCGTCTGGTGTCCTGGTTACTTTCCCGTAGTATCACCGGATGAACAGTACGTCGCCTACGGCGAGATGGCCGTGAGCGGCGAGCGGCGAATCGTGGAACTTTCGACCAAGTCAATTATTGCCCGGTGGCCTGCTCCTCCGGTATCATCATCGCCGTTTCTTAACTGGTCGCCAAACGGAGAGGAACTGAGCGTGGGAAGCTACGGCAATTCGGGGCTTTGGATCTACGACGTGAAAACGCAAAAGGCCTCAAGGGTCCTGAGCGGTTCATTCGCGTGGTGCAGCTTTTCCGGCCCCGACACACGTAAGATCGCCATCGAAAGGGTATATGGGGGACTGCATCGTGAAATCTGGGTTGCCGACCTCGCCCCCGACGTTTCTATTATGGAATCGCTCGGACCAGGACGAACGTTAGAAGAACATTGTCAGGAAATGGTCGACATCTATACTCGCAGAATCGAGGCCGAACCTAATGATGTGGACAACTATTTTTTGCGCGCAAGTTTCCACATTTGCCTTGAGGACAAGGAGAAAGCTTTTGCCGATGTAGACAAGATTGCCGATATTATGAACAATCCATCAATGAAGGCACAGGCATACGCCAACCTGGCATACCGCTTAGTTGACACACCTCAGCAGGTGGTTGACCCTGGAATCGCCGTGGAGCTTTTCCGCAAGGCCCACGAAATTCAGCCCAAGAACTGGGGCTTTCTGACCGGGCTTGGGGAAGCACACTACCGGGCGGGTCAGTGGGAAGAGGCAACCGCCGCATTTAACAAATCAAATGAACTGCCTGGTAGTGAAAGAAGTCTGAATTTCCTGTTTCTGTCTATGGCTCACTGGCAATCAGGCGACAAGGCCACGGCAGCAAACTCATATAAGAAGGCGGTTGAATTGCTACAAAAAAGCAACATCGACATTGCCTCTTCACAAGGGATATTTCTCCAGGTTTTCTACATGGAAGCGGCTGAACTGATGGGTATCAAGGAGAAAGAATTTTACCGTAAGGCGCCTCTTACCGGTGAACAGATTATGACGGTAACCGCCCGAGCCGACAGCAGCCATTTGGATATGATGGTAGAGCATATAGTAGATGGGAGCGGTTTAGCGGATGGAGACGAAGACAGCCTGCTCGAACATGAAGAAACACCTGAAAATATGTGGCTCAGCGAACAGGGCCGGACGGGGGGGCTGGTCGAGTTTGACCTTGGAGGTGTATATGAGCTGGGCTCAATTTTAGTCTGGAACTATAATGAGAGGAACCGGACAAGGCGAGGGATCAGGAAGGCGGATATTTCGGTTTGGATCCAGAACAGCGGCTGGCAAAAGATATTTGATGATTTCGAGTTTACCGAAGCAGAAGGCAGCTTTGATTACGATGAGCCGATACTTGTGAGATTTGACGGGGTAAAGGCCCAAAGGGTGCGTTTTGACGACCTTACCAACCTTGGCGATGATGAATATATCGGCCTGAGCGAAGTTCAATTCTTTGAGATGCGTGGCCCTGAAGCGATTAGACCACGTCCTGCTGATGGTCAAGATATAGGTGTGCCGTTGGGCGTCAAGCTGAGCTGGACACCCGGAGCGGGTGTGAAGACCTATGAAGTCTATTTCGGCGCCGACGCCGACAGCCTAAAATGTATCGGCAGAATTGAGGCCGGTGACATCAGTGAAGTAAACTTACCAGGTTTTGAAAAGCGGCGAAGGTACTGGTGGCGAGTTGACGCTGAGAAATTAGACGGTTCAGTGAAAAAAGGGGAGCTCTGGAGTTTTTCGACGGGTAGGATAGTCGGCTGGTGGAAATTTGACCGGATAGAAGGCCGCATCGCTGCAGATTCATCCGGCAGCGGTCAGGATGGAAAACTTGTCGAAGGTGCTTGTATCATTTCAGAACCTGAAAGAAGCAATGTGCTGAGTCTGGACGGAGAAGGTGACTATGTGAGCTGCGGTAGAGATTTGAGATTTGATATTACCGGCGAGATTACGATTTCGGCCTGGGTCAAGGTAAATAAGTTCGATAAACGCTGGCAAACTATCATTGCCAAAGGGGATACGGCGTGGAGATTGCAGAGGAATCGTGACACTGATAATTTTGCATTTTCCTGCACCGGTCTGGATGTTCCTGGCGACCAGTATTCTACCGTACGGGGTAAAAAAGGGGTGAACGATGGAAAATGGCACCATACTGTCGGAGTTTATGACGGCAAGAGAATATGCCTTTACATAGATGGCGAATTAGATGTTTCAGCGAATGCTACGGGCAGCATAAACACCAATAGCTGGGAAGTCTTGATTGGCGAAAACGCCGAACGGCCGGGACGCTTTTGGAACGGCCTGATTGACGATGTGCGTGTCTACAGCTATGCACTAAGCGAAGCCGGTATAAAAGCCCTTTACGCCGGCAAAGGGCCCGGCCCAACAGAAGACTGAGAGCAGGTTTATCACCATGGTTTGGCGTGTTGACAATCTCAAGATAAAACCTTAAAATGATTGTTTAATAGTAAGCACAGGGTCGATTACCTGAAACAGCGTGTTAGGAGCATTCTATGGTAACAGGACGGGGCCGTAACCACTTTTATCGCAGTCGGTGGGGAGTGGTGCAGCTTCTGTTGTGGATATGCTACTGCGGGGCTTCGATCCACGGCGTGCCCGGAGAGACATCCTCGGCAGACCAGGAACTCTTTCGAAGTGAAAAGGGCTTAGAACGTCTGTCTCAACTCGGAATTAAGCAGGTAGTGTTTGCAACAAGACTCATCTATGATGATCCGCATTGGTATGCCAACATTGGGTACTTCTGCGACGATGAAAATCACAAGGCTTATGCAGGCAACGGCAAGCCGGACGAGAGCAAGCTGTATTTATTGCATACCGTGACAGGCCTGATAAGAGTTCTGCTGGACGGCAAAGGCGGCAGTATACGAGACCCGCATGTTCATTACGACGGCAGGACCGTTCTATTCTCATACCGCAGAGCAGGAACGGATAACTACAATTTGTATGAAATACAAACCGATGGGACGGGGCTGAAGCAGGTGACAGACGGGCCGTACGATGATTTTGAGGCGGCGTACCTTCCGACCGATGACATAGTCTTTGTCTCGACGCGCAGCAAACGCTGGGTAGGCTGCTGGAAGACACAGGTCGGCACGATGTTTCGCTGTGACAGAGGAGGTGATAACATATATCCCCTCTCGTTTAATCTCGAACATGATAATACTCCCGCGATGCTGCCGGATGGACGAATACTCTATACACGGTGGGAATATGTTGACCGTTCACAGGTCGGGTACCATCAGCTTTGGGCGATGAATCCCGACGGGACGAACGTGGTGGCGTTTTATGGCAACCAGAAACACTATCCTCTTTATATCGAAGCTAAAGCGATTCCCGGCGGTGACGATGTGCTTGTAATCGATTCGCCCGGGCATGGCCGGTCGGACCATCGAGGACATGTTTGTGTTATAACGCCCAGGTTCGGTCCTGATGACAAACGGGGCTATCGTCGCATTTACGGCAAACCGGCATATAACGACCCGTATCCAATCAACAGCACCCATTTTTTGGTTGCCTCTTACAAACAGCTCCTTCTCGGCACACTCGGCGGTGAAAGTTTTCCCGTCCTGACGTACAGTGGCCGGGCTAACATCCATGAGCCCGTTCCGGTTTTTGAGAGGCCGCGGGAAAAGATATTGGCCGACCGTACGAATCCGAATCAGGCGACCGGACAAATGATTTTGGCCGACGTATACAGCGGCCGAAATATGGAAGGCGTCCGGAAGGGCCAGATCAAGAAACTGCTGATATTGGAGGTCCTGCCCAAGCCAGTGAACTTCAGCGGCGGGATGGACCTGACCAGCTGGCTGGGGACTTTTCTGTTGGAGCGTGTCCTGGGCACCGTCCCTGTTGAAGATGATGGTTCAGCCTTTTTTGAGGTTCCTGCCGGCCGGACCGTTTTGTTAGTGGCCCTGGACGGCAACGATTTGTCCGTCAAGCGCATGCAGAGCTTTACCAACGTCCAGCCGGGCGAGGTGCTGGGTTGTGTCGGCTGCCATGAAAATCGGGTGCTGACGCCGGCCTCGATTAGTGCAAACCGCCTCATGGCCTTAGGTCGGCCTCCCAGCCGGATTGAGCCTTTCGAAGGGCTGCCGGATGTGCCGGATTACCGCGAACATGTTCAGCCTATACTCAATGAGCATTGCGTCAAATGCCACAACTACAAGCAGCGAGAGGGACGCGTGGTCCTGACCGAGGATTTGGGGATTATGTGGTCACTCAGCTATTATATGCTGCTTGCCAAACGGCAGGTGGCCGACGGTCGCAATGGTTACGGCAACCAGAAGCCGCGTACGATCGGCTCGTCCGCCAGCGCCTTAATGCAAAAGATTGACGGGTCCCATCACGATGTTAAGGTTACAGACCAACAATGGCGAACGGTCTGGATGTGGCTGGAGAGCGGGGCACCTTATGCCGGGACGTATGCAGCTCTGCGCAACGGCCCCGAGCAGGTAAGACAAAGCAAGGCCTTGGCGGCGTTCCATTCGCCTGTTTTGAACGTTACGTGCCGGCAGTGTCACGGCCCTGGCAGGAAAGCGGCCGCCATACCATACGCCTTGTCGAACGAGGAAAGGGCCAGATACCAGAGAAAGTTTCATCTTGCCCCGCACGAGCGAATTGTGCGCGATGAGGATTCTCGCTTTTCCGCGCACGTTTTGCTCAACGTCTCGCGTCCTGATTATTCGCCTATTCTGCTGGGTCCGCTTGCCGAAACGGCCGGTGGCTGGGGCACTTGTGAGCATCGGTTCACCGGTAAGGACGACCCCCAGTATCAGGCGCTGCTTGCAGCGATGCAGAACGGCAAGAGACAAATGGAGAAGGTGGCCAGATTTGGAACACCGGAATTCAAGCCGAACCGCCAATACGTTCGTGAAATGAAGCGGTTCGGCGTCTTAAAGCCCGACTTCAATCCGGATAGAGAGCCCATCGATTTTTTTGAGACGGACCAGCGCTACTGGAAGCTATTCTGGTACGAGCCCCATAGCGATAATAAATGGGCTTATATCGATTGAACTCTTTGCTTGAAAGCGGGCCTTAGTTTAGCATTTTAGCAAATGTTGTTTTTGCCCATGCCCTTTCAGGTATCAACGCCAGATGGAGTGCAGTTCCCAGACGTCCAGCGTTTCGAGTTTTGTCGTACCACCTTCGCTAAAGAGCTTTATTGACTTGTCGTCTTCGGGGAGGATGCCGCCGATGGGCATATACACGCGTCCCTCGTTGGCGAAGATTTCAATGCTGTTGCGATCCACGAGCAGTTCCAAGTCGACTTTACCGTTGACCGGCTTGAGTGCCGCCTTACTGCCCCGACAGGTCAGTTCGACTCTTTCGGGATTGTACGAGATACTTGTGCCTCGAATAATAAAGCCGAATTCCTTTGCATCACCAATGAGGCACCGGGCCTTGATATGGAACAGCTCACCCGACAGTTTTGACAGATGCTTTTCACCGGCCTTAACAGCCATTTTCTTCCAGGCGTGCTTTGAGCCGTGTATATTCTCGATTTCGCGAATCGGCTCGGCAAACATGCGTATGCCTTCGTCCGTTTTGTGCAGTGTCAACTCTACGGGAAATAGTATGCACTGGTTAAACGGCATGCCTGGAGTTGCGATCCTGCCCCAGGCCATCTGAATCCGCCGCCCGTCACTTTCCGGCACATTGTTGAACGTTTGTGACGCGTAGAAACAGTTGCCGTGCTGGAAACGAATCGCTTTGCCCTGCGGCTTGAACTCTTTGCCGTCAAAATCGCCAATCAAATAATCGCCGGAGCCTCCGTAAAGAATCCATCTTGTATTGTCCTTGTCGCCATCGACCGGCAGCTCAAACAACTCAGGACACTCATGGAAACACTTCAGCTCGCTATGCTTGGTCCACGACTTCAAGTCAGTTGAGCTGAAGAAGCCCATCACGCTGTCATCCAGATAAAGCACCATCACCCAGCGTCCGGTGGGTTTGTGCCAGATGACCTTCGGGTCCCTGTTGCTCCCATTGATGTGCCCGAGCACCGGATTGTCTTTATAGACGGCCCATGTTCGACCGCGGTCGTTGCTGTAGGCCATAGATTGCGTGAAGGGCTGATTGCGCGACCATGCGTTTGTGCCTCCGGCGGAGGTATAAGCGCAGACGATGACCTTTTCGTCGCCGGTCTGCCAGCCGGCGGTGTTTTTCTCATCCACGACCGCTGAGCCGGAAAAGATTGTCCCCAGATGGTCGGGATGAATAGCATCGCCCAGCTCCTTCCAGTGCACCATGTCCTTGCTGACGGCATGTCCCCATGTCATGTTGCCCCATTTCCAGCCGTATGGGTTATGCTGCCAGAACATATGGAACTCACCGTCGTAGTACACCATTCCGTTGGTGTCGTTGTTCCAGCCGCGCTTCGACGAGAAATGGAACTGCTGCCGGTTCTTCTCGCGGTAGAAGGTCCCGGCCTCTTTTATCGTATTGTCCTGATAGATCAGCTTGAACGCACGGGATTTGCGTCCGAGTGAATTTACCCTCAGTGTGGCCTGCTTGTCGTGGAAAGTAGCGATATCCAAAAAGACCCAGTAGTCGGGCTCGTCGTCGGCCAGCTCAATCTCGAATTGACGCACGATTTTTCCGGCTATCAGCACATCCATCCGACGTCTGGCCGCGCCGTGTTTGACCGGCATGTTTAGATACCGCTTTGTAAACCGCATCGTACGTTCCTTTTCCACCGCCACTTTCTTATTACTCTGAAAGATGTGATCGATGTTGATATGTCCCCATCCGCCTTTTTGCTGGTCGACAATCTGAATACAGACGTTTTTACCCATGAGATCCGAGACATCCCAACCGGCCCAATCCAATGCTTCGCTTCCTCCGGGTCTGTCATTGGGGCCCGTGGCCGTCCGGGCGACTTTGCCATCCAGCAGGAGATTGATGCACGCTTTGCCCGGATGCATGCCGCCTCCGATTAAAAAGTTGATGTACTTACGCTGAATCCTGAAAGGTGGTGATGTGAGCGTACCGGTCGTGTCGTCCCCTTTGTAATAGGTATTGACCAGGGCTTTTCCTTCAAATCCGCTGACATTCATCTGGCCGGATAACGTTCCACGAGCGGGTCCCGGCCCGAACGCCTCGCCCTCTACTTTCCAATCGCCATAGGTCTTACCCTCGAAATCGTCAATCAGGATGTCCTTCTGCTCATCGGCCCCGATTACTGTCGCAGTAAGAAAGATTGTCAGAATGATACTCAGTGTCTTATTCATTTTTTTTGTCCTTCCAAAACAGCATTATATTTGTTCCACCAGCGCCAACCTGAAAAATGCGACGGGACTTCGCCCTCAACATACCACAAAAGCACAGTGTTTTCAATCAGTTTGGCGGAGTCACACTTACATCTTTACTATGCTTCGATTGTTTTATGCATAGTAAAAAATCACGGTGCTCTTAGTTGATGATCCTCCCACTCCGGGAGATCGACCATGCAGTCCGTAATGACTCCCAAGGTGAACAATGAGACCGACCAAAAGTTTATCTTTGTACTCGGAACTGAATTTTATGTCGTTAGGCAGGACTATTAACACTTCAAACCGCACGATCGGATGGTTGAACCGTACAACCTGGGATAGAAAGTGGGAGCGCATAAAAAAGGCCGAGTCAAGAAGCCCGGCCTGTTTGCGTTCGAAAGCAACGGTTAAAAAAAACTATCTTTCAAACTCTTTCCACTGCTCAGCAGTCAGGTCCTCAGTGGTCAAATCTCCGAAAATCACACGGAACTGGTCGTCCGAAACCTTCCATTTCAACAGTACCTTATCAGCGTCATCCGGGCCGACCGACTCGCCGTAATACACGGGTTCTTTTTTGTCCGTCACCAACGTCATATAGAAGAAGCCGATAGACTGAAGCGGCCGCATTATATCCATCGTTGTTTTCAGGATTGTATCAAAGATCTCTTCTTCTGATATTTCGGAATTCTGGCTCATCTTTTTTAGTTCATCTATTTTTTCGATCAATTGAGGTAGGTTTAGAAAATCTATAGCTTTGATCTCCTGGAGGAGATCCATCATATTCAGCTTTTTTGGATATCGCCCGGTTATCTCAGCAAAGAGTTTTAGGCCTTCAATGCCATCGCCATCGGCCTCAGTCATACCCGGCATCTTCATACCATCGGTCGGGAAGGGCTTGAAATCTTCCGGTATGACCGGCTCAAAATCGCTTGCCTGGACAGGAACGTTCCACCGGTAATCGTAAGTAGCAGAGCTTATCTGCTTTTTCTCTCCGTACTTGATGTCCCTCTCGGAACGGAACGGCAGCCAGTTTTCGGCATCCACCCACAGGGTAAGCTCGGTGCTTGTTGGGTCACCGTCACTTGCGCTACTTGCGCTAAGGGAAGCAGGATCAGTCGTCCGGAAACCTTCCACCTCTACACCGTCAATTACCGATCTTCCCAACTCAGTGTACTCACACGCCATAATTTTCTTTATGATTTCCCTCGGGTCGTTGTCCTGCTGCTTAATAATGGTGATGAATTCCTCGCCAAATGGCATTCGGTTGTATTGTTTCTTCTCCAGCATAATTGTAACGATCATCTTTTGCTCCGGGAGAATATATGACTCTTGGGTCGTTGTCTTGCCGGTATTGGGTTTCCTGCCATAATCGTCCGATACGATAGTGGTCATTTTTTGCTCCTGCGCAGACGGAAACATGCTTCCTGTAATTTTCATTTCCACTGTGTACATATACGCACGGGTCTGCTCAATTTTCTCAAGGACATCGGCCAAAGCGATTCCCGGGCCTCCATTGTTAAGAAATGGAAGACCTGCCAGTATGGCTATAATAATTACCGCCGCAGCGGCAAGTTTTGTAATCGGACTTTTCATAATAATTCTCCCTATTGAAAACACTTTGGTTCGTGTTGATGGTGAGTGATTTTTAATTGCTTCAATTACTTTATCCTGACGAATTGTCATGTCTGCATCCAACTTCTCGCCCAACTGCAGGAGTAAACTGTTTTCGTTTTGAAGCGCCTGAGCATATTTGCTGCAATCGGTGCAGCTACTAATGTGTTCTGCCAGAGAGTCACTTTCTTCTTTGCTCAAAATTCCGAGGAGATAGTCTGCGATTTTTTCCTGCATTTTTTCACAAGGCATAATCATTCTGAATCTCCCTGCTTTGCTAACAGGTTATGTAATTCCGTGATGGCGGTCCGAAGTTTGAGATACACAGTTGAAGTTGACGTCTCCAACCTTTCTGCTACTGTCTTTACACTCTGGCCGTCAAAGTAGTACATCACAAGCGGGGCCCTGATCTCCTGTGGTAATTTCTCTATAGCCTGCTGCAGTTTGTCATTATCAGTTTCCCTTTGATTTGCCGGCATCGCTCTTTCGGCTGCGACTGAATTGGCGTACTTTTTCCTGTGGATGAAATTGATACACAGGCTTTTTGCGATACGCGTAATCCACTGGCTGAACTTTGAGCTATCTCTTAACATTCCTATCTTTACATAACCTTTCAGCATAGCGTCCTGAGCGATATCTTCGGCATCATAAACATTACCGAGAATCCCCAGACAAGTTAAAAAAACGAGCTTGTAATGCCTTTTCACAAGAAGCCCATAAGCACTTCTGTCTCCTGCAAGGCAGGCAGTAACTAAATCTTTATCTGAACAATTGTTCAATAGAAGCTCCTAAATTCGGTACCGTTATAAAGACAAACAGGAAGCACCGAATTTACAAAAAAAGTTCGGCTTTCTGAAATTTTAGAGATTTTTGGTAGAAAAGACATAAAAAAGGCCGAGTCAAGAAGCCCGGCCTCAGAAGGAAAGGTACCATTTTGGGCAAAATGACACCCTTTTATGTGATAAAGATTATTTCTCCTCTTTATGGTCTGCGTAGATTGCCGCCACCTCATCGGCAGTGAGGGCGTAACTATAGAGACGGACATCGTCGATTAGACCATTCCAGAAACGGTCAGGCCGTTCGGAATTTTCGCCGATATAGACAGGATGGTCATTGATTTTTATAGTTCCCGAAGCTGTTGAAGAAACATCCAGTTTTCCATCCACATACAGGCAGATTTGTGAGCCGTCGTATGTGCCGGCGGCATGATGCCACCTGCCATCGTTGACATCCATAGTACCGTTGATACTGCCCCACTTGTTTCCGGGGACAACAAGACCGCTGCAGGCAAATTGGAGTGCATTATTGCCTTGGTGCCTGTGCAGCCTCCAGGCACTGTTTCCCTTGGCGATGATAGTCTGCCATTTTTTGTCGAAGGCGTTGATTTTTATCCAGGCTGAAACCGTGATTTGCTGTGTAATGTTGAATGCCGGGTCTTTGCCTAAATCCACATAGTCACCATCTCCATCAAAGGCAAGCGCGCCGTCCACTATCCCTTCGACCCAGCTTGTATCGCCAACGAGAGAGCCATCGAGGCCTTTGTCACCGGAATCTGCTGCTATATTGCCGGAACCTTCATCAAGTTTCCACCAGCCAACAAGTCCTCCTGTGTTAAAGCTCCAGACGTCGCCGGCTGCAATAGCACCATCGGGCTGGACCTCATCGACACGCCAGTAATAGGTTGCGGCCCTTTCCAAAGCCGGTATCGTGACGCTGCAGGAATCGGTCACCTCGGCCAACAACGTCATCTGATCCGCCGACGTACCGAAGTACACTTTATGTTCGTTCACATTTGCACCGGGCATCCAGCTTAGCTTTAATCCCTCAAGCTCAGTACCCACTGTTCCATCGGCCGGCTGAGGCCTGATCGCGGTGGGCTTGATATTCAGAGGTGCCGCTTCAAGCTCGGCCAACTCATTGGCTGTAACATCTTCTACTGTCAAGTTACCGAAGATGACCCTGTATGTATCATCGGTTATCTTCCACCGCATCAGGACGGCTTCCACATCGTTCGGGCCGACGGTTTGGCCGTAATAGACCGGCTCCTTCTTATCCTCAACCAGTGCCATATAGAAAAGCCCGATCGGGTACACCGGCAGTATCGCTTCCATCATCTTAGTCTCGAGTTCGGTTTCTGTCATTTCCTCCGGGTGATCCTTCTTTATACGCTCGAACATAATCGGCGAGATTTCGGCCATCAGGTCCACAATACTAACCTGCTTCGGATAACGCCCCAACAGATCGGCAACCAGCTTCAAACCTTCTATCGCAGCCTCTTCGGTCATCTCAGGCCACTTCAGGCCCTCAAAGAGGGCCTCGTAATCATCCGGTATGACCGGCACAAAATCCGACTTTTCCACCGGAACATCCCACTGGTAATCGTAAAACGTACTTCGGCTCCGCGTTTGTTCGTTTATGCTCATATCCATCTCAGCGAGATAGGGCAGCCGACTCTTCGAATCCACCCACAGCGTAACTTTGACATCGGCCGTAGTGCCGCTGGAGATACCCGGATCGGTTGTCTCGAAGCCATAGACCTCAACGCCGTCTATTTCCGACTTGCCCAGCTCGGTGTACTTAACGTCAAGCATTTGCCTGATCAGTTCACGCGGGTCGTAATTCTTCTTCATTCTCACGAGCATATCATCGTTGATTTCCGTCCGGGTAAACTGCTTCTTCTCATGCATAAGCATGACCATGAGCTTCTCATCGAAAATAATGTAGCTCTCCTGCCTGGTCGGTTCCCCGGTATTAGGGTCGATCATCTCCATTTCAGTTTTTATGCCGAGGTCTTTGGAGATGGTAACCGTGCCTGTCATATCCTGACCCATGGGCCACCCCGGCATCATAGG
>SMTZ1_10002661_pt1 | contig 17942 bp, 19 predicted proteins | sample DeeMarSWOR136_30_FD_25667 | JGI IMG/M metagenome (IMG submission 25667)
AGACAACCTTCTCAAAAGAGAGAATATTTGAACTTACCCATATTGAAGAATGGGTTAGAAAGAACCCCAAAATATTATGTGATGCTGATGAAGATATCCTAATTATCAGCAAACAGCAAGTCTCTGAAACAATGAAACGCTCTGACCTTGTAGGAATTGACAATTTGGGAAATATCACGGTTATCGAATTGAAGAGAGATATTGCTGAACCAATGACAGAATTTCAAGCAATTCAGTACGTATCTTATTATGCGGACACCAAGTATGACCAGGCTTGCGAAATCTACGCCAAATACTTAAGAGAAAATAAAGGTGAATTTAAGCTAGGTGTTGATACAGACTTTCTAAAAGCAGCGCAGGAATCAATACGGAATTTCTGCGAACTGGATAATTTCAATGGGAATCAGAGGATAATATTGGTGGCTAGAGAATTCAAAGGTGACCTTCTATCTGCGGTTACTTGGTTGATTTATAAAGGGATCGAAATAAAATGTATAAAATTAACGCTGTATAAACACGATGGGGATCTTTTCATCGCGCCAACAACGATACTCCCAACACCAGATATCTCAGAGAACATTGTGAGAGTCAAACAAAAAGACGAGCTAGTAAAGCAGGAGAGACAAGCGGTAACACGACAAAAATGGCTAGGTAATATAGAAGACCATTATAATAAGCTCCAGCCACCGCTTGGGGAATATCTGACACGGTTGGTTTCTGAACTGAAGATTGAACCTAGTGGTATGTCTGGCTCAGGCTTCCATCTTCTTCACGGTGATAAGAAGATAATGATTACCACTTGGCAAAGGAGTAAGATAGAAATCAGGTTCTCAAGAACTAAGAAGGAAGATTTGGAAAAGCTATTAAAAGACCTTGACATCACTTCTCTAGTAATAAAAGAGAAAGCAGACATTGAATCTTATGGACTAGCAAATCCAACACCCGCAATTGACTACAAAGAGGAATTTGGCAGCTTCAATGATGTCATCACCTTCTGCAAAGTTTGGCTGGGGACTGGTTAGTACGGGTTTACCTCTTTTGACTAACCTCGTGCTATAATTTGGGTATGTAGGAGACTCAAACAGGATATTCAATGCTTAAGCAAAGGCTTATAGAATTATTGACACAAGCGGCAAGCGAAGCCCAGGAATTGGGTAAGTTACCTTCAGTTACTTTACCTGAGGTTACTGTAGAACGCCCCCAGAATCCAGAATATGGAGACTATGCCTCAAGTTTTCCCTTGAAATTGGCTCGGGCAGTCGGGGTCAGTCCTCTGACCATTGCTAATGATATAGTGGGGCTTACCACCCCCAGTCCTGAAATTGATACTATTGCTGTGGCGCCACCAGGGTTCATTAATTTCACCCTTAAGCGCGATTGGTTGACCAACCAGATAGATTCAATCCTGCCGGCTGGCGATGCTTATGGAAACATTGACCTGGGAGAGGGCAGCCGAGTCCAGATAGAATTTGTCAGTGTTAATCCCACCGGACCGCTTCACGTGGGGCATGGTCGTGGGGCTATTCTGGGTAGCACCCTAGCCAATGTCCTCGCTGCTGCTGGCTATAAGGTGGAGAAGGAGTATTACATTAATGATGCTGGCAATCAAGTAGATGCCTTTTATCGCTCCCTCTATGCTCGCTATCAACAGTGTTTGGGTATTGATGCCGAGATGCCATCTGAGGGTTACTTCGGTAATTATATGGTTGACCTGGCTAAGGAGATTGTGGCTGAGGCAGGAGACAGATTTCTTACTCTGCCAAGTCAGGAAGCAATCTTGCAGTTAGGTCAGTTTGGCTTGGAGAAGATAATAAACCAAATTAAGAGCGACCTTAAGCTATTAGGGGTGAGCTTTGATGTCTGGTTTAGCGAGCGAAGCCTTTATGATAATGGGCAATACCAGACAGCAATGTCGCTCTTACGCCAAGCGGGTTATATAAGGGAGAAGGAGGGTGCTACCTGGTTTGTATCTACTGTCCTTGGTGAAGACAAAGACAATGTAGTAGTGCGTAGCGATGGCTCACCTACCTATTTTGCCTCTGATATTGCTTATCACTACAACAAGTTTATAGAACGCAAATTTGATAGGGTGATTAATATTTGGGGGGCTGACCATCAGGGGCATATATCTAGAATGAAAGCAGTGGTTGGTGCCCTGGGTGTTAACCCTGAACGGCTTGAGGTAATAATCTCTCAGATGGTTACCTTGCGTCGTGGTAACGAATTGATACGTATATCTAAGCGCAGCGGTGATATTATTACCCTGCGTGAGGTGATTGATGAGGTGGGAGTTGATGCCTGCCGCTTCTTCTTCTTATCACGCTCGGCTGATAGTCAAATGGACTTTGACTTAGAATTAGCTAAAAGGGAGTCGGCAGATAATCCTGTTTACTATGTGCAGTACGCCCACGCTCGTATCGCTAGCATCCTCCGTCTAGCTCAGCAGAGAGGGGTTAACTATGAGGATGGGGATGTTTCTCTACTCTCTAAGGAGCCTGAGTTGATATTAATCCGAAAAATGCTACTGTTACCAGAGATAATTGAGATAGTAGCTAATACTCTGGAACCTCATCATCTTACCTACTATGCTCAGGATTTAGCTACTGTCTTCCATAGCTTTTACAAGCAATGCCGGGTCATTTCCCGTAATGAGGCACTAACTAAAGCTCGTCTCAAGCTAGTTGAGGCGGCCAAGGTTGTTCTAGCTAAAACCCTTCAACTTATGGGGATGGCAGCACCGGAAAAGATGTAAGAGTGGTAAACAATCTCAGCCTTGTCGCTATAACCCTTTCTATGTTACACTTTCTGATTGAGGAAGTTAGATGAAGCGTCGTGTTTTCTCTGGGGCTCGTCCCACCGGGAGACAGCACCTGGGGAACTTCTTGGGAGCAATACAAAACTATGTGAACCTTCAGGACGAGTATGATTGCGTCTATTGTATTGTTGATGTTCATGCTCTAACCTCATTGGAAGACACCGGTGGGTTGCAAAAAAATATCAACGAGATGGTGCTGGACTGGCTAGCAGCTGGTCTTGACCCTCGGAAAAGTATCCTTTTCGTCCAGTCTCATATCCCTGAGGTGATGGAACTGCATACCCTACTCAGCATGATTACCCCCTTGGGCTGGCTACTCAGGGTGCCTACCTTTAAGGAGAAGGCAAGACTCCAACCCGAGAATATTAACTATGGGCTGGTAGGCTATCCGGTTCTAATGACCGCCGATATTGTGCTGTATAAGGGTGAATTTATACCGGTTGGTGAAGACCAACTGCCCCATATAGAGTTAGCCAGGGAGATTGCCCGCCGCTTTAACAACCTATTTGGCTACACCTTTCCTGAACCGGAAGCCAAGCTTACCTTGTTCCCGTTGATACTGGGATTGGATGGTAAAGAGAAGATGAGCAAGCAAGTGGGCAATGATATTGACATATCTCTTTCCGATAAGGAGACGACAGAACGGGTAATGACGGCGGTTACTGACCCGGCTCGTCGATACCGTAATGACCCCGGGCACCCGGAGATATGCAATATCTATCGGCTTCAGCAATATTTCAATCCTTTTGGGTTAGATAATATCGGTGAGCAGTGCCGCACAGCTAAAATTGGCTGTGTTGATTGCAAGATGCTATTGGCTCAAGAGATTAATTCTACCCTTAAACCTTTTAGGGAACGGCGGGCGGCTCTAGCTGAGAAGCCAGGATATTTAGTTGATGTATTAGCTGATGGCGCTCAACGAGCCCGAGCTATTGCCAAAGAAACCCTAAAAGAGGTTAAGCAAAAGATGGGGCTTCTTTAAGTTTAATCTACCTCACCCTATTCTTTTGTGAAATCCTAAACTCGCTTCGCTTCAAATCCTAATATCTAAATACTAATTGTTATTCCCGTGTCATTGCGAGGGTGAGCCGAAGCCCTGAGCGAAGCGAAAGGGGAATCACGAAGCAATCTTAAGAAGCACCCAAAAATATCCCCTTTCATCTTTATAAGGGAAAAGGGGACAAACAGAGATGGGATTAATAAAACAGTCTACTTCTTATGCCTATCTACAAACCGTTTCATCCGGGATAGGGCTTCCTCAATATCAGCCAATGAAGTGGCATAGCAGCAACGGACATACCCCTCACCACACTGTCCAAAGGCTGTGCCAGGGACAACCGCTACCTTTTCCTCAATTAGCAGATTTTCGGCAAACTCCTCTGAGGTCATGCCGGTACTCTTTATTGATGGGAAGGCATAGAATGCCCCCCTAGGCTCAAAACAGGATAAACCAATATTGTTTAACCCCTGAACGATTATCAAACGCCGCTGATTGTACTCCTCAACCATCTCGGCAACACTAGCATCGCCTGATTTTAATGCTTCAATAGCGGCTACCTGCACCATTATCGGTGCACACATCATAGTATACTGGTGAATCTTAGTCATTGAGGCAATAACCTCTGCAGAAGCGGCAGCATAGCCGATACGCCAACCGGTCATAGCATAAGCCTTGGAGAATCCGCTGAGAAGGATGGTGCTCTCCTTCATCTCAGGTAGTGTCGCCAAGCAAGTATGCTCCACACCATAGATGAGCTTGGCGTAAATCTCGTCACAGATTACTAATAGCTTATGACGCCTAGCTATGTCTGCTATTGGCAATAGTTTATCCTTGGGAATTACCGCTCCAGTAGGGTTGGCGGGGTTGCCAATAAGAATCGCCTTAGTCTTGCTGGTAACCCGTGCCTCAATATCGGCAGCACTAATCTCAAAATTATTCTCCTCGCTGGTCGGCACCATAATTGGTGTGCCTCCAGCCAGAATGACACAAGGGCTGTAAGAAACATAGCAGGGGTCGGGCATAATAACCTCATCCCCGGTGTTTACAATAGCTCTCATTGCCAGGTCTAATCCTTCACTAACACCGACTGTAATTAAAAGTTCACTATCTGGATTATATCCCAGCTCATAGTTATCCCTCAGGTATCGTGACAGCTCCTGACGCAGCTCAGGCATCCCTAAATTTGAGGTATACATGGTATAGCCCTTCTCCAACGAGTAGATAGCTGCTTCACGAATATGCCACGGGGTGACAAAGTCAGGCTCTCCAACACCGAGGGAAATGACCTCTTCCATAGAAGCCAGCAGGTCAAAGAACCTTCTTATCCCGGAAGGGGATAATTGCTCTACCCGCTTTGAGGTAAGACCATATTTTCTACGCTGACTACGGGGTCTTGTTGACATGATAAATCTCCTAACGGTAATTAGAGTATTACCGGCTGCCGCTTAACCTCCTCTTTCCCTTCCAGGATTTCACCATCTTCTTTATATCGCTTAAGCATAAAGTGGGTAACTGTCCCCTGTAACCCCTCCAAAGGGGCAAGTTTTTGCGATACGAAGTCAGCCACCTCATGCATGGTTTTACCTATTACCAGAACAGCCAGGTCATAGGTTCCTGAGAGCAGGTAGACCGAACGAGCCTGCGGGAAGCGGTAAATACGCTCGGCTATAGAGTCAAAACCAACATCTCTCTCGGGAGTAATCTTGACCTCTATCAAAGCCAATACCTGCTCCTCCCCCACCTTTTCCCAGTTGACAATAGTTTTGTATTTAAGGATGGTTCGGTCTTTCTCAGCCTGCTTAATGAGCTTGGCAACCTCAGTGCTGGGGGTGCCGGTCATAGTTGATATTTGTTTGGTGGTAGTTCGGGCATCATTTTCCAGTATTTTAAGAATGTCTTTTATCATATTTAGCTCCTTAGTAATTCGGTTAGCGACCAGTGCTTTTCCGTATCATTATAGCAGAGTTGGAACAGTTTGTTATCCCTGGTTCTGACCTGAAAATGCCTCTCTCCCGGCTCCAGCCATGCTTTTTCTATTTCCACCAACTCATACTTTATACCCTGCCACAGAAAAGACTCGGATCTTTCAGCGTAGGTATTCCCTGAATAGCAGTTAACTTTTAGATTATTCAACTCCATCTCTTTTGGTTTTTATTAGGTAATCATCATCCTTTTAAGCACACATAATAATCTTCGATTTTCTGGGTACACGCTTTGTTCCCTCTCCCTCTGGGCTAGAGCCCTCCACGGAAAAGTCTTTAATAACGGAGGGGAATTAGTTTATATAAGAGGGGCTCTGCCCCTATTGGACTCCTCATTTCAGTTACTTTTTTATAATATCTCGGGGAATATAATCTGGTTTCGGAATAGGGCTCTGAACAATTATATTTCCTTACACATTTATCTTCTGCTTCTCAACAACCTTATATTTCTTTACCTTAGATGATTTCATTTTTATGTATAGCAACAAATTGAATTCATGGCAAAAAAGATGACCATCGTAATCGTCAGGGTCAATATATGAAGGAAATTTAATCGGCTTTTTGCATACGATACAACTAATTTTATCCATTTTGTCTCCCCCTAAATCATTCCACCTTAAATTTCGGGTCTCCTCTTATGCCACTCGGTTGCCTGCTGGTAGGCGTGAGCTATTTTCAATATTGTTTCTTCGTTGAATGGCTTGCCGATAATCTGTAGTCCAATGGGCAGACCATTGTCGAAGCCGGCGGGAATGGAAATAGCTGGAATACCGGCAATATTTATCGGCAGGGTGCAGATATCACTGAGATACATCTGGAGAGGGTCATCCACCTTCTCACCGATTTTAAACGGGACGGTGGGAGAAGTTGGAGTTACCAGGGCATCATATTTGTCAAAGGCATGGTCAAACTCCTGCCGAATAAGGGTACGAACCTTCTGGGCTTTAACATACCAGGCATCATAATAACCGGCAGAAAGGGCGTAAGTTCCCAGCATAATGCGTCTTTTTACCTCATCACCGAAGCCATACTGGCGGGTCTTCTCCAAAGCCTCCCACATACTGTCGGTGTCCAAATAGGAGAAGCCATACTTCACCCCATCGTAGCGAGCCAGATTAGCCGAAGCCTCTGAGGGAGCAATGATGTAGTATGCTGCCAGGGCGTAGGGAGTATGGGGTAGTGATACCTCCCACTCTACCTTCGCCCCAAGCTCTTCGAGCTTACTGATGGCGGCTCTTATGGCTATTTCCACCTCTGTCTGCATTCCTTCAACAAAATACTCTTTAGGGATGCCGATTCTAAGCCCGTTAAGGTCGGTAGTCAGGCATTGAGTATAATCGGGCACAGGGGAAGGAACTGAAGTAGAGTCTCTACTGTCGTAGTCGGCAATGGCATTTAATACCATAGCGCAATCCATAACATCCTGGGTTAAGGGACCAATCTGGTCGAGAGAACTGGCAAAAGCAACCAAGCCATAACGACTTACCCTGCCATAGGTAGGTTTTAAACCGGTAACGCTGCAGAAACCAGCCGGCTGACGAATACTGCCTCCGGTATCTGAGCCCAAAGCGAAAATGGTCTCACCGGCAGCCACAGCCGTTGCTGAGCCTCCACTACTACCCCCGGGGACGCGACTTAAATCCCAGGGGTTATGAGTAGGAAAGAAAGCAGAGTGTTCAGTAGATGAACCCATAGCAAATTCATCCATGTTGGCTTTACCTACCAATACCACGCCACAGCCATTTAATTTTTCCATGACGGTAGCGTCATAAGGTGGCACAAAATTTTCTAGTATTTTTGATGAGCAAGTGGTTCGTATTCCTTTGGTGCAAATAACATCTTTGATTACTACCGGAATGCCAGTGAGAAAGCTAATATCACCAGAGGCGATAAGCTCATCAGCCTTTTGGGCTTGCTTCAAAGCCAGCTCATCGGTAATGGTAACCAGGGCATGAACCTTTGGCTCCACCTGGTGAATACGCTCTAGGCTGGTTTTGGTTAGTTCAACTGAGGACAACTGCTTGGTCTTAAGCAGCCTGTGTGCCTCATGAATGGTCAATTGACTCAATAGTAACCCTATCCCCCTTTATCCCCCTTCCCCTTATCAAGGGGAAGGGGGAAGATAATTTATATAGAGGGGCTTCGCCCCTCTAAACTCCCCTTTAATTACTCGAGTACGGCTCTTACTCTAAAGAAGTTTCCCTCCTTTCGGGGGGCATTGGCTAGAATCTGACTTTGGTCTAAGGAAGGTGTTACCTCGTCGTCCTTGGTTACATTCTGGAGAGGAATAGATTGGGCTGTGGGCAAGATACCACTAGTATCTACCTGCTGTAATATCTCGAAGTTCTCCAGGATGTTAGACAATTGCTCTCCGAGTCTTTCCACTTCGGCTTCGGTTAAGCCCAGCCGAGCCAGGAGACCAATATGTAACACTTCCTCACGGCTTAGTTTCATTTACTTACTCCGTATAGTTATGTTTACCAATTATAGCACCCATATTTTAGTATCGGCAACAGTAGCAGTCCTGCTATAATAGAATAGAGGAAGTTGGGGAAGATAATGAGAGGTAGACTTATATTAGCCATTGTTAGCACCATACTTGAGGAGTCAGCTATAGCGGTGATTGTGCTGGTAGGCTTGCCCCACTTAGACATTCACATACCTCTGTGGGGTCTTATCGCCTTGATGGTAGCATGGGGTACATATTCTATTACTACTTATCGGATGGGCAGCCGGGCTCTGAGGAAGAAACCGGAAATAGTTCTGCCTCTGATTAGCAGCAAGGGCAAGGTGGTAAGCCCGTTAACCCCAGGCGGTATCATCAGAATTAAGGGAGAGCTTTGGCAGGCTACCTCGATAGGTGGGAACATAGACAATGGTGAGGAAGTTACCGTAGTGGGACAAGATGGACTTAAGCTAATATGCACGAGGAACCCTGGTGATTTAAAGGATGGTGAGTAATGATATATATAAATAGGAGAGGCAAGCCTTGCTTTATATTCTACTAGGTCAGGATGATTTCTCTATCGGTCACTCCCTTGAGGAAATAAAGAGAAGTATAGGTGACCAAACACTTTTAGAGGCTAATACCACCACACTCGATGGACAACAACTCACCTTAGACCACTTAAGAACTGTTTGTGAGACGGTGCCTTTTCTGGCTGAAAAACGCCTAGTCATTATCAACGGTCTGCTGGAGCGCTTTGAACCTAGAGGTAAATCCAGCCGAAAGAGAAAAAACACGCATATAACCAACCAGCAAGACGAGTATAAATCGTTAGCTGCCTGTATTACTAAAATACCCGATAGCACCATATTAGTATTAATAGACAGTAATGTAAAAGGTAAGAATCCTTTGCTCAAGGAGCTTTCGTCCAAGGCGGAAGTAAAGTCTTTCCCTCTATTGAGAGATGCTAAGCTGCGTCAGTGGATTCAAAGATATGTGGCAAAGGAAGACTGCAGCATATCTCCTCAAGCAGTAAACTCAATAGCTAAACTTGTGGGTAGCAATTTACGGATTATGGCCAATGAAATCAATAAGCTACTACTATTTACCTCGGGTCGCCGTATTGAGGAGGAGGATGTTGACATGGTAGTAAGCTATGCTCAGGAGGCTAATGTTTTTACTATGATTGATGCTATCCTTGGTTTCAAAGCTAAGGTAGCCGAACAAGCGCTACAGCAGTTACTGCAAATAGGAGCCGCCCCGGCTTATCTTCTGGTTATGCTATCACGCCAGGTTCGGATGATTGTTCGAGCCGGAGAGCTAAGACACCAAGGAGAGCCCAAGACAGAGATTCAAAATAGGTTAGGTTTGACCTCAGAATTTGCTTTACATAAGATATTAGACCAAGCTGATAGGTATCCTTTGGAACGGCTTAAGCAAGTATACAATAAACTCTTAGAAGCTGACCTCTCCATTAAGACAGGAAAATATAATGCTGAGCTTACACTCAATATTCTAATTGCTGAACTGTGCCAGCAAGGCAAGGTATAGGTAGTTCACCTCAAGAAGGAGTTTAATGGCACTGCATTATCATATTGGCACATCAGGCTGGCATTATGAACACTGGCGGCACCGATTTTATCCCGTGAAATTGAGTAAGACGAAGTGGCTTGAATTTTATGCCACCAATTTCTCTACAGTTGAACTCAATAACAGTTTTTACAAGCTACCTTCAGAAGCTGCTTTTACTACTTGGCGTGACTCCTCACCAGCCAACTTTACCTTTGCTGTAAAGGTTAGTCGTTTTATTACTCATATTAAGCGGCTGAAAGATACCGAGGAAGCGGTAGGGAGGTTCATCGGTAGGGCTCAAATATTGGGAGAGAAATTAGGCCCGCTTTTATATCAGCTTCCACCTAATATGCGTCGTGATGATGAAAGGTTAGAGGCATTCGTATCCATTTTACCGCAGGAGCTGAAGCACGTGTTTGAATTTCGGCACCAATCCTGGCTTGAAGAGCCGGTTTTTAAAATATTACATAAGTATAGTATTGGGCTTTGTGTTTTTGATATGCCATCCCTTAGTTGTCCCTTGGTGGCGACAGCTGATTTTGCCTATGTCAGGTTTCACGGCAGCACCGGACTCTATTGGAGCTGCTACTCCGATGATGAACTAGCTGATTGGGCAAAGAGACTGGCTGATTTAGCCGCAAACCTGAAAGAAGTTTATATTTATTTTAATAATGATGCTGAAGCCTTTGCCGTGAGAAATGCCATGACACTTCGTGGTTATCTGCAAGCATAATTAGTTATTCTTCCGCTTAATAAGGGGATGAAGGGGATAGGGCTTTAACCAATTCCATTACTCTTTGTTGGACAGTATTAAAGGTAAAAGCTATAATCGCAGATAGATATGCGCTGTAAATATAATTTAGTTATGCCTTAGAACTATCATGACTCTGGGTATTAAGACTTGACACGCGTGCTAAAACATTGCATATTTAGCGTGGAACTATAAATAATGAGGAGGAATAGCGATGGCTAAGTAAGCAAAACCGAAGGCAGGGATGGAGGAGAACGTTACTGAGTTAGCTCACATTCTTACCGATAACCCATTAATAGAGCAGCGGATTCGTGAAACCATCGAGCATCATTTGAAGCGGGGAATCGATGGTGAGACCTATATCAATATATTTACGAGCTTGAAAATCCTCGTGGGAACAAAAGCAAGACGCCTTATAGTGGATTCATTCCTAGCTAATTCGAGCAAATTCTTCGAGGATATAAGAGAGCAAATTGAAGGTGAGGGCATAGACAAAGTCCTTCCCTTTCTGCAATATATCACCGCGCTATACGGGGATGAACTAGAAAAGGCTTACGATTTGTTTGGCGAAAAGGCTGATGATTGGAGAACTGCGGACATTACCGCATTCCGTGAGGGTGGGGAAAAGGAGACTTGGTTCATCGAGCTAGATCTTACAAAGAATAATGGTGAGAAGGTTTATCTGCGAACGCTACCGTGGTCAGCCTTGGTACTTGCACAGCGCCTCCTCAGAGAAATAGATAAAGCGCCCAAAGAGATGATTGTTGAAGAACTCATTACAACGTTCAACGAAGAAATCAAGTCTTTCCAGGAAAAGTTCTTAGGACACAGCAGCAAGGAGAATTGAGCAATGGACCCCGGTATCGCAGCGTTGTTAGGTGCACTTTTGGGCGCATTTGCTGGAGGGGGATTTTCATTTCTGGCTACTTGGTATCACTTAAAAAAACAACGGGAAAAAGATATTTGGATTAGGAAAGTATCTCGGCTTGAAGAGGCAGATATAAAGATTTTCCAACCTTTCTTGAAGTACGCATATAGATTAGATGTTAAGCATGATGTCAATGACCTCAATGGCATATTGGGGGCATTACGAGAGGGGAGAACTTGTTTTACCTATTGCACCAACGATTTAAGGCAAAAGCTTCTTGAGCTTTATTCAACTTTAGAGAAAAAGGTTACGGAAAGGGAGGGAAGGTGGGATGAGGAGTATATTGATAATATCGCTCCGAATATCAAGCATATTGAAACTTTGATTTACGATGCTTTCTCCTCAATGGAGCTATAGATATGGAAGAGAAATCGGGCGATTTTGGTTGGAGACCCGCGATTGGAAAGCCATCACTTGAAGAGATAGGATTTGAGCGTCTTCGCGATGCAAAAAGGAGGATAGAGAGGCTTCAGGAGAAAATCTATTGTAAAGTCGAGGAATACATTGAACAACAAGTTAAGCCTCATGAAGACATCACTAGTGAAGAGATGGAAGAGCTTAAGCAGCGTTTATTTCAGACTTACAAAGATCAACGGGTAAAACCTCTCGAAGAGGAAGCCAAGGTATGTGAAGAATACCTCGAAACGGCGATAGATAAAGACAGGAGAGTGACCAAAAAACTCGAGGAGGCGGAACGAGAGTTTAAAGATGTTTCAGAATTTGAGCTTAAAAGATCATCCGAGAGGACATTGAGAGACATTCGTAGGGAAAAGGAAGAGAAAGCATGAAAGATGTATCTATTGGCATAATATTTACCCCTCTTACGGCAGAAGACTGGGATTTAAAGGAAATATCAGCGGAAATAACAAGGAAGGGTGAATTCGAAGAGATTCATTCACCTGATAACTATTATGTATGGCTCTTATCCATTGAGGGGAGAACCGAAGTCGGAGTCTACTTCGATGGAATGGTCTATTACATCAAAAAGGTACGAGAGGAAGATGTTACTCCTACGCAAATGCTCGACATTGTAAAAGAGGGCTTTGACTTTATACAAAACTCAACACTTGATAAAGAATACTTACGGAGGATAGGGCTAGTAATAAGAGGTAAGCAGATGAAAGGTTTCTATGCCGAGAAGGAACGAGTGATAGAGGAATTTGGCAAAAGGCTGTTTGCAAAGCCCCTTATTGGAGAGGCAGAAATAACTGATTCTGATATCCAAATGTCCATTAGAGAGATGCCGCTTCTAAGTTTTACATCTAGCTAAGGATGTGCGTTGGTATCTAGCCTTTCTTGAACCAGGATTTGAGGGAGGACTATAATCTGAGTTAGCTATGGATTCTCAACCTATACTTCATATCCTTCTCACCAAGGAAGAGATAGAAGCCGCAGTCAAACGGCTGGCGGCTGAAATAAAAGAGAATTACCAAGGTAAGTATCCCCTTTTGATAGGTGTTCTAAAAGGTTCTTTTATGTTTATGGCTGACCTGATTCGGCAGCTTGACTTCCCACTGGAGGTGGATTTTATCCGGTTATCTAGCTATGGTCGGGGTAAGGAGACTTCAGGGAGGATCAAAGTGGTGCAGTATCTCCACTCCCAAATTAAAGGCAGGGATGTGTTGGTCATTGAGGACATAGTGGATACTGGTATCACTACTGGTTTTCTCTTGGATTATTTGCACAAGAAAAAGCCGGCCTCTTTGAGGCTCTGTACTCTGACTGACAAGCCTTCCCGGCGTCGTGCTCCGGTTACCATTGATTATCTGGGTTTCACCGTTCCCAATAAGTTCCTGGTGGGTTACGGGCTGGATTTGAACGAGAAGTTCCGCAATCTTCCCGATATATGCGTTTTGGAGGAGGAAAGTTGACACCAACGAAGCTAGCTCGCTTAATTTCGGTGGCTAAGGGGGAGCTTCCTGCCGACCTGGTTCTGACTAATGCCAGGGTGGTGAATGTGTTTACCGGTGAGATTGAGTCAGGCAATGTGGCTATTTGCGGAGACAGGATTGCCGGAATAGGGGATTATAACCAGGCTAAACAGGTGCTGGACTTAAGAGGTAGATACCTGGCACCGGGTCTTATTAACGGACATACTCATTTAGAAAGCTCTATGCTTGATGTGGGTCAATATGCCAAGGCAGTAGTGCCGCGGGGCACTTTGGCGGTGGTTACCGACCTCCATGAGATAGCAAATGTCTGTGGACTAGAAGGTATAAGGTATATGCTGGGCGGCGCTCGCCGTTTACCCCTTAAACTTTTCTTAATGGCTCCGTCTTGTGTGCCAGCTACTCCTTTGGAGACATCGGGAGCCAGCCTTGAGCCTGAAGATATCCGCCGGCTTCTCAGGTGGCAGGGATGTATTGGGCTGGGGGAGGTAATGAATTTCCCCGGTGTGCTTGGTGGTGATGTGGGTGTACTGAGTAAAATTAGCCTGGCTAAAGGGAAAGTGGTTGATGGTCATGCCCCCGGCGTTACCGGGAAGGACCTCACTGCCTATATTGCCGCTGGCATCTATTCCGACCATGAATCTGTTTATCTGGATGAGGCTAGAGAGAAATTAAGTCAAGGTATGTATGTCATGATTAGAGAGGGTTCTTCAGAGAAAAACCTTGATGCCTTATTGCCTTTGGTTACTGATAAAACCTATAAAAGATGCTTTTTTGTAGTTGATGATCGAAGTTGTGTTGACCTGCTTAGGGATGGTGATATTGATGCCGTAGTGCGAAAGGCAATTAGTCGCGGTCTTGACCCGGTGCGGGCTATCCAGATGGCTACTATCAATACCGCCGATTATTTCGGGCTGGATAAACTGGGAGCAATAGCCCCCGGCTATTTCGCCAATTTAGTTGTGATTGAAGAGCTATCTAGCCTGCAAATAGATATGGTTTTTTACCGAGGTTGCCTGGTAGTCAGGGAAGGGAAACCGCTATTCCCTTCATATCAGGGTGGAGGCAAGGGGCTGGCTAATACGGTAAATATTAAACCCTTCAATAAAGAGGCATTGAGGATTTTTCCCTCAGGGGAAACTGAGCCGGTTATTGAGATTGTCCCTGGTCAGATAATTACCAGGAAAAAAATAGAAAAGATTAAGATTTTGGATGGAGTTGTTGTGCCTGATATTGACCGGGATATTCTGAAGGCAGTTGTAGTAGAGAGGCACAAGGCTACAGGCAACATTGGTTTGGGGCTGGTCACGGGATTTGGTCTGAAGAGAGGTGCTCTGGCTTCTTCTATTGCCCATGATTCTCATAATATCGTTGCCGTCGGGACAAATGATGACGACATATTTGCTACCGTTAAGGAAATTGAAAAACTAAACGGTGGTCTGGTGGTTGCTGCCGATGGCAAGGTATTAGCCAGCTTAGCCCTACCTATTGCTGGATTGTTATCTGATGAACCATTAGAGGTGGTGGTGAGTAAATTGGAGGAGCTGGAGCGGCTAACCGTGGATTTAGGAACGACCCTGTCTTCACCTTTTGCTGCCCTTTCCTTTCTAGCTCTACCAGTGATTCCTGAAATCAGGCTCACTGACCTGGGGCTGGTAGATGTGAACGAATTTAAGCTGATTAAATAAGGAGGACGACAACGTATTCTACTGCACCCCAAGCTGTCTTTGAGAACAGACAGGACGCCGGTAGACGGTTGGCCGCCGAGCTAGGTGAATATAATAACCGGTCCGTTGTAGTGCTTGCCATCCCTAACGGGGGTGTACCGGTGGCGATAGAGGTAGCTGATACGCTCAAAGCTGACCTTGACCTGGTTATTTCTCGTAAAATTCCGGCGCCCCTTAACCCTGAAGCCGGCTTCGGTGCCATTGCCGATGATGGAACAGTTATACTCAATGAGGAAGCAGTAAAAAGAATCGGATTAAGCCGGCAACAAATAGAGTATGAAGCTAGCAAAGTAAGAGCTGATATTAAACAGCGGAGCATACTCTACCGAGGAGACCGACCCCTGGTTAGAGTGAGTGGCAGAGTGGTAATAATCATAGATGATGGACTGGCTTCAGGCTTTACCATGATGGCAGCGGTGGAATCCGTGCGCCATCGCCGACCAAAGGAAACAATGGTAGCGGTGCCTTGTGCTTCGGCACTAGCCGTGAAGCAGTTAGAAAAAGTCACTGACAAGGTAGTAACCTGCACTATGGGATTCATGCCCAAATTCTACGTATCCGATTTCTATCGTTACTGGTATGATGTTAGCGACGATGAAGTAGTTCGGCAACTTGCAGAATGGCGCAGACGGCGCTTGTGGCGAGATTAACCACCGCCAAATAGGTAACGGGTCTGGTGGATGCGGATGGGTTTGGTTAGTTGAGCAGTTATTTTAGGCAGATAAAAAAGCTTCCCTGAACAGGATTGGAACCTGTACTGACTCCATGTTCATCACATCAGCTTGCCGGTTGCAAACAGTTTACCTACTTTTCTTGATTGTATACCTGATGATGGTCTTGACCACTTTAGCGTCGGGGCTGGTGAGGTATTCTTCCTCATGGGCACCAGCTATCTCGTAGCCGCTGTCTTCAATGAACCTCTGTAGGCGCTCAACAGTGGGACCTTCTTCATCATAAGCTCCAAGGTAAAGAATTTGGGCTACGGTGCCATATTCCCAGTTCTCAATCTTGACTTCAGTGCCAGCTACCTTCTGAGGTAAGGACGTGGTATCCTCAGGAATAGGCAAGCCGATAATATGTGTCCATTCATCCATAGGCACAAGATGGGCATCAGGATAGCGGGCGCGGAGTCCGCTGACCTTAAAGGTCGGCAGTCCCTTCTTCTTAAGGTCAAACTTTAGCGTGTAAACTGAGCCGTATAGGGCAGGCATGAGTTCAGGGAAGACCTTATCTGGAGTACCCTTGCCATAGACTACTGCCACCTTTTGTGGCGGCATTTCCAGGATTTGGGGTTCTGTCTTAGATGATTTTCGTGGTGTCATTTGCTTACCTCCCCTTGGTGAGTTTCTGTGCCTTAACTTTCACCCGTATTGCCAAATCTTCTCTTGGTCATTGGCACCCTAATCATATCATACTTATGTTATAAGCCAAATTCATCCTTAAGTATTTCTGAAAGTATCCCCAGATAGGCAAATGCCCTTTCAACGAGGCTTTCTTCAATGCTGGAAATCTGGGAGCCCTCCGCACTCTGGCTTATAACCTCGTCTACCGCACCAACCTGCCCTATATTTTTAAGACAGCATCTGGCTGGAGCAATTAACGCCTGCTTGGCAATCTGCTTTGTCGATAAACCACTATGCCGGGATACCACCTCCCAGTAACCTGACAGCAGCTTAGATAGCGTTTCCGGTGTCTCCTTAGCCCGGCTTGAGGAATCAGTGGGCACAATGCCCCAGGAGATAACACCACCGCTTCTTAGAAATTCGGCTACGGTGCTGGTATATCCTTTAGGCATAAACTCTAATTGATAGGCGTCGAAGGATAGAAGCTCGATTCCCAGTCCTAACAGATATGGCAGGTTAACCTTGGCACAAAGGTGTAGTGCTTTAGGACCTTCTAGTCCATCCATGAAATCCCCGTAATCTTTCCTGGCTTGGACATCGTTATAGCCAGATAGTCCGCTGAAGACCCAGCCAAGACCTGGCTCGTCCAGCCAGACAAAGGCGTTATGATTTCTCTCCTTAAGCTCACGGTACTGGATGTTTGCCTTCCTCTGAATGAAGTCGAATAGGATAGTCCTCGTTTCATCGTTGTAAATGATTGGCTTGTTGCCCTCATCCAGAATCTTGAATCCGAAGCTTACCGGCCCAGTTAGCTGTCCCCTGATGGCGTGGTAGCCTTCAAGTTCATTGGCTAAGAATTTATGATAAACTACTGAATAGTCCCGGCTGATGGTAAAAATATCAGGCTCATCCATTTTCTGAGAATAACCCGCAAGTTCCCGTTCAAACCCAGCAGTATCGAAGCTGATTCTTTTATCCTCAGGGTCGACAGCTATCCCGGGAAAGTTTTGTGATACCTGGGCATACATATCCTCATAGAAGTTTATGTTAGGGAGCTGTGGCCAAAATGGGATATCCAAGCTGAGACTCAGTCTGAGGGCTTTTTCAATATCGGTGTGAGGCATGATGCCCATAGCGGTGGTTTTGCATCTTGCATCCAGTTCTATGTTAACCTCCGGGTAAAAATTAAATTCTTAACGCTTTTCTCTTCCCAGCATTTTAATCGCTTTATCACTGTTTATTTTTTTGCTCCTGTATTAGCTTTTCACCATACTCAAGCAGGAGCCCGGTTCGTTCCGGGGTTAGCTTCTTTGACTGAAGATAGGCTTTCAAGGCTTCAAGAGGGGTTATTTCTTCGGCTGTCCACTTGCCCAGCCTGAGGCGTGTCTCTCGCTGTATATCCTTGGCAACGGTAAAATAGTGAGCCTCCTTGGCCGCATCCCTGATGTCACTATCCCTAAATAAGCCCTCACTCTGCTCCCATAGGTTA